>JAEEGL016855958.1_pt1 | contig 12683 bp, 11 predicted proteins | sample 9134231 | NCBI WGS metagenome assembly JAEEGL01 (sample SAMN16246548, study PRJNA631951) | gut metagenome | biome: gut microbiome; feature: rumen; material: fiber-attached | host: Bos | place: Iran: Karaj | collected 2018-10
TAAAGCCCGGCGAGGAGACGCTGCCGCCCGATCTGGCAGGTGAATGGCTGCTGGATGGGGAAGTGTTTGACTTTGAGAAGATCGACGGCAATGTGACACTGGTGCTGGATCCTGCGCCTGTGCCCGATCCGGAACCTGCGCCTGCTTCGCAGCCCGATCCCGGTACGAATGCCGGAGAGAAGAATTCTTCTGGCAACTGGTGGCTGTGGCTGCTGCTGATCCCACTGGCGCTGGTCATCTGGCGGCTGTTCGGCCGGAAAAAAGGCAGCACACGCGAGTCCTGAACTATTTGAGCGACAGCAAACGGGGGCGGAGATATGATTCGAACGGAGAACAATCTGTTCATACTGGAGACAGAGCGCACCGGCTATGCTTTCTGCGTCACGAAGGGAGGCCTGCTTCAGCACCTGTACTATGGTGCCCGCCTGCCTCGCCGGGAGGATTATCAGATCCTGCCCGTGACCCGCAACCAGCCGGGCAACGCCCTGCTGGACAACGACGGGATCTGCCGGGAGGACCTGCTCCAGGAAGCCGGTACCACCGGCTGGGGCGACCTCCGGGCACCGCTGGTGGAACTGACGTTTCCGGACGGGAGCCGGGACGCTGATTTCCGGTTTTCCCATTTTGAGCGTCCTGAAAACGCCGTTCCGGAGGGACTCCCTGCCGCCGCGGGAGGTGAGACCCTGAAGGTGGTTCTGAAGGAACGCCTGCACGACGTCTATCTGGAACTGTACTACACCGTGTTTGAAGACACGGATGTGATTGCCCGGTGGAACCGCCTGATCAATGACACGGACAAATCCCTCCGTCTGGAGCGGTTTATGAGCACCCAGCTGGATCTTCCGGCGGGGGAATATGAACTGGTGACCTTCCGCGGCGCCTGGGCCCGGGAGATGGAGATGATCCGGCAGGATCTGGTTGGACAGCTTCAGTGGTCCAGCAGCGCAGGCGTCAGTTCCAACCGCTGCAATCCCTTCGCCATGTCCTGCCGGCGTGGAGCGGGGGAGGACAGCGGAGACGTGTGGGCTCTGAACCTGGTCTATTCCGGAGACTATGCGGGCACAGCGGAGAAAAGCGCCTATCGGCAGGTCCGACTGACCCAGGGCATATCCGGCATCCGCTGGAAGATGGAAAGCGGCGAAAGCTTTGACAGCCCCCAGGCAGTAATGGCCTTTTCTTCTGAGGGATTCGGAGGCATCAGCCGCGCGATGCACCCCTTCGTCCAGCGGCATATCGTACGGGGATTCTGGCAGGACCGGGAGCGTCCTGTGCTGGTAAACAGCTGGGAGGCCCTGTATTTCAAGGTGAGCCACAGGAGAGTGGTGCAGCTGGCCCGCAGCGCCCGGGATATCGGTGCGGAACTGCTGGTCATGGACGACGGCTGGTTCACCGGCCGCAGCGACGACAGCCACGCGCTGGGAGACTGGACAGCCGACAAGAAAAAACTGCCTTACGGCCTGAAATCCCTGGCCAGGGAGGTCACCGATCTGGGCATCGATTTTGGTCTGTGGGTGGAGCCGGAGATGGTCAGTGAACAGTCAGAACTGTTCCGGGCTCATCCAGACTGGATCCTGGGCCACAAGGATCAGGCGATCGGCCGTAATCAGTATGTGCTGGACCTGACCCGGCCGGAGGTCTGCCGCTATATTGCCGACAGCATGAAGGCCATCCTGGGCGGCGCGAAGATCAGCTATATCAAATGGGATATGAACCGCATCATCGGGGACAGTTTCTCCCCGGCCTGGCCTCCTGTCCGGCAGGGAGAGGTGCGCCACCGTTATGTACTTGGCCTTTACAGCATCCTGAAGGAGCTGACGGAAGCTTTTCCGAAGGTCCTGTTTGAGAGCTGCGCCAGCGGCGGAAACCGGTTTGACCTTGGCATGCTGTGCTACATGCCCCAGATCTGGGCCAGCGACAATACCGACGCCTCCTGCCGCGCGGATATCCAGTGGGGGTACAGTTACGGCTATCCCCAGTCGGTGCTGGGGTGCCATGTATCCGACGCCCCCAACCATCAGACGCTGCGCAGGACTCCGCTGGAAAGCCGCTTCAGCATTGCCGCCATGGGCCTGCTGGGATATGAGATGGATCCCGGTGTTCTCAGTGCCGACCGGCGGGAACGCATCCGCCAGCAGATCGAATTCTATAAAGCCAACCGCCGTCTGTTCCAGTTCGGCCGTTTCTTCCGCTGCCCCGCCCCGGACGGAGAGCGCATGACCATGGTGGTCTCTCCGGACGGCAGCCAGGCTGCCGGCGTCCACTTTGTAGCGCTGAACCAGGCCAACCCCGCGCAGATGCCACTGTACTGCCGGGGCCTGGACCCGGAAAAAACCTATCATTTGAGCAACCGCCTGGCGGAGATCCGGATGAAGGATTTCGGCTCTCTGGTCAATTACATGGCCCCGATCCGCATCCGGGCGGGGTCCCTGGTGGAAAAGGTGGCGGATCAGGTGGTGAAACTGCCGCCGGATTCTCTGGAGATGACGGCGTCAGGCGCCGCCTTCTGCAGGGCGGGCTTTTATCCCACCCAGCCTTTCGGCGGTACGGGCTTCAACGATGGAACAAGGCTGATGAAGGATTTCGACTGCCGGCTCTATCTCTGGACGGAAGAGAAAGAATAAGAAGATATCTGACAAAGTCAAAAAATGCACACGCCCAGGGGGCGTGTGCATTTTTGCTTGATACACGATCCGCAGGAGATCAGAGGATCTCCCAGGTAAAAGTCGCCTGATCGGACAGATCGATGTTTTCCGGCGTGAAGTCCATGCTGACAGCGGCCTTTTCCATACGCATGAGACCGTTGTCCATGCCAAAGGCGGTAGGGGAGGCAAAATCCCGGTTTCCCCAGCTGTACCAGACCCGCACCAGGTTCCCCAGACGGACGCCGGATGCCTCGGCGAGCACCTCCGCCTTGGCCCGTGCGCTTTCGGCGGCGGAACGGAGCAGAGCATCGCTGACGGCCGAGGGATCGGCCACCGTGAAGCGGATGTTCAGTTCCGGAACGGCGGAGCAGGAGGAAATGGCAGAAAGAGTGCCGCTCAGACGGGCGGTATCAAAGGGAAATGCGAGCCTGAGGCCCTGGGTGCAGGTATATCCCAGGAAGACCCTCTTGCTGTTGCCCAGACTGTCGTGATGATAGTCATAGCGGGTGGAGACGTTGAAACTGCTGGTTTTCAGATCTTCCTTCCCGAAACCGGCAGCCGAAAGGGCGGAGCGGATCGCTTCCAGCTGAGAAGCGGCTGCGGTCACAGCCTTGTCGTAATTCCTGCTTTCCGAGGTGAGAGTCAGATCGATCTCCACCTGATCCGGAGGCAGGCTGACACGTCCTGTGCCGCGGACGGTGATCGTACGGTCCATGGTCGTTCTCCTTTTTACACGCCGATATAGGCCAGAATCAGTTCGTAGGTGTTCCGCAGCCCGTCAATATGGGTGCGTTCATAACCGTGGCTGTTGGCGGTGCCGGGGCCGATGGCCGCGTGCCGGATATCATAGCCGGCCACAAGGGACACGTCGGCGTCAGTGCCGTAATGGGGCGTGAAGATATCCATCACATAGTCCACGCCGGCGGCGATGGCGGCGGCGCGGAGTTCGCTGGTCATCTCCCAGTGATAGGGGAAGCGGGAGTCCTTGGCAAAAATAGACACCTTCCGCTCGTCGGAATTCTGCTCCGGTCCGGTAGGGGCGATATCCACAGCCAGGATATCTTTCACATTCTGAGGCAGCCACGCAGTGCCGTGGCCGATCTCCTCAAACATAGCGAAATAGGCATAGACCTGGCGGCAGGGAGAGAGGCGGTTTTCCTTCAGATAACGGATCACGGCCAGCAGCACGGCGGCGCAGGCCTTGTCGTCCACAAAATGGGATTTCAGGTATCCGCCGGAGCGTACGAAACGGGGATCCAGGGCGATCATATCCCCGGTCTCCACGCCCAGGGCACGGGTCTCATCTGCGCTTTTCACCGGCTGATCCAGCACCACGCACACGTTGCTGCGCCAGTCGGGGAGGACGGTTCTGAGTTCTTCTTCCGTCACGTGAACGGAGTTGGGCGTCCGGCAGACAGTTCCCGTGTATACCTGACCGTCCCGGGTGTGGATCCGGACATTGTCCCCCATGCAGTAGAAGGGGTGGAGACCGCCGACCGGGCACACGTTCAGCGTGCCGTCTGCGTTCACATGCCGGACCATCAGGCCGATGTCGTCCAGATGGGCGGTGATGGCCAGGGCGTTGCCGGTGCCTCCCAGATCAGCGATCACACCGCCCTTGTGGGTGACATGATGATCACAGCCCAGGCGGTCCAGCTCGGCGACCAGATAGTTCTGGATTTCCCGGAACTGGCCGGTGGTGCTGTCGATGGCCAGAAGATTCTCAAACTGCTCCAGGCAGTAGGCTTCATCGAAAGGATACATAGTGACGGCTCCTTTTTCTCATTATGTCAGATCCCACAGGGCAGGCCGGACCTGCCCTGTGGGACCCGATGGGTTTACAGCAGGGTTTCCAGTTCCTCCACCAGTTCGCCGAACAGTTTCAGGGCACTGTTGACAGGATCGGGGGTGGACATGTCGACACCGGCAATCTTCAGCAGGCTGATGGGATCGGTGCTGCTGCCGCCGGAGAGGAATTTTTTGTAGTCAGCCACGGCGGGAGCGCCTTCGGAAAGGATGCGGTTGGCGATGGCCACGGCGGCACTGAAGCCGGTGGCGTACTGGAACACATAGTAATCGTAGAAGAAATGGGGGATCCGGGTCCACTCCAGGGCGATACCGTCGTCAGAAACCATATCCGGGCCGAAATACAGCTTGTTCAGATCATGGTACTTTTCGCAGAGCAGATCGGCGGTGAGGGCCTGCCCACTCTCGGCAAGACGCCCCATGGTCAGTTCAAACTCGGCGAACATGGTTTGGCGGTACACGGTACCCTTGAACTGATCCAGGAAATGATTGATCAGATAGGCGCGCTGCTTCTTGTCGGTGGTCTTGCTCAGCAGGTGCCTCATCAGCAGGACTTCGTTGCAGGTGGAGGCCACCTCTGCCACGAAGATCACGTAGTCGGCGGTATTGGTGGGCTGATACTTCGTGGAATGATAGCTGTGGAGGGCATGGCCCATCTCGTGGGCCAGAGTGAACTGGCTGTCCAGATTGTCCTTATGGTTCAGGAGAACATAGGGGTGGGGCTTTCCGCTGCCGGTGGAATAGGCTCCGCCCCGTTTGCCGATGTTTTCATAAACGTCGATCCAGCGGTTTTCAAAGCCTTCCCGGAGAAGGGAGGTATAGTCTTCACCCAGAACGGCAAGAGCTTCCAGAACGGTCTCCTTGGCCTGATCAAAGGTGATGGCGACGTCGGCATCGGCGACGATGGGGGTGTATACGTCGTACATGTGAAGCTCGTCCACGCCCAGCATCTTCTTGCGGAGCGCAACGTAGCGATACATCTTGTCCAGATTCGCGTGGACGGCCTCAATGAGGTTCAGATAGACGTTTACAGGCACTTCGGTATTGTCCAGAGAGGCGGCGATGGTGCTTTCATAACCCCGGGCATTGGAGAAGAACATCAGCTGCTTGAACTGGGAATCCAGGGTGGCGGCCACGGTATTGCGGAACTCGCCCATCCGCTTGTAATAGGCATCAAAGGCGTTCTTCCGCAGGACCCGGTCGTCGGTCATCAGCAGAGGCACGAAGGTTCCGTCGGTCAGCTGATGGGTGTTGCCCTGACCGTCGACCACATCGGGGAAGGTCAGGTCGGCGTCCCGGAAGGTGGATCCGATATGCTCGGGAGCATTGGCCATCTCACCGGCGGAGGCCAGCAGCTTTTCTTCAGCCGGGGAGAGGATATGCGCCTTGCGGCGGCGGATCTGATAGATGCTGCGGCGATAGGTCTCCAGCTCCGGCTGGGCGGTATAGAACAGGTTCAGGGTGTCCTCATCGATGGCCATGATCTCCGGAGTGGAGAAGGCGGCGGCGCTTTCAATGCCCACCACGGTGGCGATGGCTTTGGCGCGCATATCCTGGTAGGTGCCGTTGGCGGTATCCTCGTCACCTTTGCAGGCGGCGTAGGTATACAGGCGCTCGAGACGGACACTGGCCTCATCCTGCAAACGGAACCAGCGGAGCAGATCCTCGGCACTGCGGCCAAGGGTGCCCTGGAAGGCGGCTGCCTGGGCGGGCAGGGCTTTCAGAGATTCGTATTCCGCCATCCAGGCCTCGTCTCCGCCGGAAAAGAGATCCAGCAGATTCCAGGTCAGTTCCTGGGGGACTTCGCTGCGGGGGGGAATGAGACGATCACTCATGGGTTTTACCTCCGTAATAAATTAGAATTTCAACATCAATCGTATCACAGCGGGAAAGGAAAAGCAAAAGAATTACCAGAGATCAGCCGTCTCCCGCTCAATAACGGCGGCGAATCTTTCCAGCCCGTCACGGTCCTCTTCGGTGAAACGGCCGGGAAGAGGGCTGTCCACATCCAGAACCGCCACGATCTTTCCCCCGGCGCGGATGGGAACCACCACCTCGGACCGGGAGGCGGCGTCGCAGGCGATATGACCGGGGAAGGCGTGGACATCCGGTACCAGCTGGGTCGCGCCGGTCAGGACCGCGGCACCGCAGACGCCCCGGCCGGGACCGATCTCAATGCAGGCGGGCTTGCCCTGGAAGGGACCCAGCACCAGAGTGTCTCCCTCCAGCAGATAGAAGCCGGCCCAGTTTATGTCGTGCATGGCCTGCCACAGAGCGGCGGAAGCGTTTGCCAGATCGGCGATCAGATGAGGAACTCCGCCGATAAGGCCGGCAGTCTGCAGACACAGTTCGCTGTAGTCAGTCATGGCGCACCTCCGGTGATTTTTCATAGACAGTATAGCAGAAATCGGAAAAGATGTACAGAGGGGACAAAGAAAATCTGGTATTATCATTTAGTTGAAAACTGGTTATTTCAAAAAGACCAGGTACGTCGTATGATGCCGGTAGAAACAAAGGGGATATCCCCCTGGAGGAGGACGACCATATGGGAAAGAAACTGACGATCCAGAAGATCGTTTTTATTGCTATCCTGGCGGCGCTGGTGTTCGTGGTGACGTTCTTCCGCTTTCCGCTGCTGGGATCCAAAGTCCATTTTGCCAACGCGATCTGCCTGGTGGCGGGGCTGCTGATGGGTCCCGTGGCAGGCGGTGTGGCGGCCGGACTGGGCTCCATGCTCTATGACGTATTCTTCTATCCCAGCGACCTGCTGGGCTATGCGGTGACCTTCGTTACAAAGTTCGCCATGGCCTGGGTCTGCGGCAAGATCGCTTTTGCCGCCAGCAAGGAGGCGAAGAGCCACGGCTGGAACATCGTGGCCTGCGTGGTGGGGGCCTGGACATACGTAGCGCTCTACATGCTCAAGACCTACCTCTATCAGCGGTTCATCTACGTGGTACCCATGGAGACGGTATGGGCTACGGTGCTGTCCAAATTCCCCGCCTCCGCCATCAACGCCGTAGCGGCCATGATCGCCGCGCCTATCCTGTATACAGCGCTGCGGCCTGCCCTGGATAAGGCCCATCTGCTGGAAAAAATGCGGAACTGAGAGCGAAACGACGGAAAGCGGCCCTCCCATGCGGGAAGGCCGCTTTTTCCTGCCTTGTCAAAGCCGGATGCCGGCGGTATAATGAAAACAGATCAAGAGAAGGGGAGGAAAGACCATGAATACGCGTCAGATCAGGCAGATCCTGAAAGACACGGACTATATCCACACCAGCGGCACGCCGGAAGAACTGCGGGCAGCGGAGTATCTGGCCGGGAAATGCCGGGAACTGGGGGCGGAGACCCGGCTGGAGACGTTCCCGGTGGAAATGGCGGAGGTACGCGCCACGAGACTGCTGGCAGACGGCAGAGAGATTCCCTGCCTGGGCTACAAGTGCTGCGGGAGCGGCACCGTGGAGGCAGAACTCTGCTATCTGCCAAACACGGATCCGGCTTCCCTGACCGCCGTTCGGGGAAAAATCGCCCTGCTGGATACCGGCGTAGGCCGGTTCCTCTATCAGGATCTTCTGAAAAACGGCGCCGTGGGTTTTCTCACCTATGACGGAAACCTCCGATTCCGGGACCGGGATATCGCCCAGAAGGAACTGAGGAGCTTTGTCGCCCAGGGGCAGAAGATCCTGTGCGGAAGCGTGAACGCCAAGGACGCGTTCCGGCTGGTCCGGGACGGGGTCAGGCGCGTCAGTCTGACGGTGGAGCAGGATGAGTTTCCGGGTGAGTCCCGCAATGTGATCGCCGAGATCCCCGGAAAGACGGAGGAGTGGATCGTCCTCACGGCCCACTATGATACCACCAGCCTGTCCCGGGGCGCTTACGACAATATGTCCGGCTGCATCGGGCTTCTCCACATCCTGGAGAAACTGGCTCCTTCGGCACCACACCGCTACGGCCTGAGATTCATTTTCTGCGGCAGCGAGGAACGGGGGCTGCTGGGTTCCAAAGCCTACGTGCAGCAGCATGAGTCAGAACTGGAGAGAATAGCCCTCAACGTGAACCTGGACATGATCGGCACCTACATGGGCAAATTCATCGCCCGTTGCAGCAGCGAGGAAGGCCTGGTCACCTATCTCCGGTACTTCGCCGGAGAGCGAGGCTGGGGTCTGGAGGCACGGCAGGGGGTCTATGCCAGCGATTCCACGCCATTTGCCGACAAGGGTGTGCCGGCTCTGTCATTTGCCCGGATCGCGCCGCCCAGCCAGGCCACCATCCATGACCGGTATGACACGGCGGAAGTCCTGTCACCGGAGCAACTGCGGCGGGACGGGGACTTTCTGGCGGACTTTGCCGCCCATATGGCGGACGCTGTCATCTGCCCGGTAAAGCGGGAGATCCCGGAAAAAGTGAAGGTCGACCTGGACGATTATCTGGGCCGCAAGCGCAAGGAACCGTGAAAAACGGAAGGAGCCGGACGCAGGGCGTCCGGCTCCTTCTCATACAGGCCGGAAAAGATCCGGCCGGGCACAAAAGAATTGCACAGCCGGGAAAATGTGTATATAATAGGAAAAAACAAAAGACCCTTTCCGAAGGGAGGAACATCCATTGAAAAAGATCAGCCGGAAGCGACGGATCTTCGACATCATTCAGATCGGGAATCAGAACGACTTTCCCAGCAGGGCGTTTGACATCGGCCTCGTATGCGTCATCGTGCTGAATATCGCGGCCATGTTCCTTGAGACATTCGAGGAGCTGAAGCCCTGGCACGGACTGTTTGACGCCGTCGAGTCCATCACCGTCCTTCTGTTCTGTGTGGAGTATGTCCTGCGAATCTGGACGGCGGAGTATCTGTTTCCCGGAGACAGCCGCGGCAGGGCGGTGTGGAAGTTCCTCCGGTCCTATGACGGCATTATCGATCTGCTGACGATCCTGCCCTTTTTCTTTCTCAGCGGGTTCGTGGTATTCCGGATGCTGCGGGTGGTTCGTATCTTCCACCTGTTCCGGATCAACACCCAGTATGATTCCTTCAACGTCATCAAGTCCGTCCTGTATGAAAAGCGCAATCAGATCGCCTCATCGGTATTCATTGTGGTGATCCTGATGCTGGCTTCATCCCTGTTCATGTACAGCGTGGAGCATGAAGCCCAGCCGGAGGCGTTCCGCAACGCACTCAGCGGCATCTGGTGGAGTGTCAGTACGCTCCTGACAGTAGGCTACGGAGACATTTACCCGGTGACCGTCCTGGGAAGGGCCATGGCCATCGTCATCACCTTCCTGGGCGTAGGCATGGTGGCTATCCCCACCGGTATCATCAGCGCCGGATTTGTGGAGCAGTATTCCAGGATGCAGCAGGAGACTCCTGACCTGGCGGGAGAGCTGACCAGTATCACCATCGGCTTTGACAGTGCCTGGAAGGACCGGGCGGTTAAGGACATCGAAGAGGAATTCAGGATCGACATCGTCCTGGTCAAACGCAAAGGGAAGGTCAGTGCCGCCAAAGCCGGCTTCGTCATAAAGGAAGGCGACCAGGTGGCATATCTCTGAGGAGATCCAAAAACCGGAAGGGGGCGCTTCGCAAGGAAGCGCCCCCTTCAAGCATCGATATGCGGCAGAAGCGCGTTAACTGCGCTTCTGCTCCAGTTTCTGATTGATCCTTTCTGCCAGTTTCTTCTGGCGGCGGGTTGTAAAAACCGCAATGATGAAGGCGGTCAGAAGCATGGAGAGGATTGCCAGCAGAGCAGGCAGCAGGCCTTTGCCCGTCGGGATCCAGCCGACAAGAAAGGCAATTGCCAGCATAATGGCGCAGCCGGTCACCATGTGAATCGCAATCTGCACGGAACGGCTCAGCTTTTCATTGGTGTAAATGATGCAGGGGAGGCCGAACCCGAGGCCGATCCCCAGACTGCCGAGGGCCATTTTCGTGACGGAATAGCCGGAGGCGGTATAGACACCGCCCATGTTCAGATCGGCGATCAGGGAGCTGAGCAAAAACAGAAACGAGGAGATCGCCACTGTAGTTTTGGTGCGACGGATCATGAAAGCCAAACGATCTTTCTTCTCCATTGTTTTTTCCTCCTATAGTCCCAGATAGTTTTTGAGGTCGGGCAGGTATTTTCGCGAAACGTAATCAGACAGCCCGTTTTTCATTTTCAGGAGCAGACTCCCCCCGAAACCGGCCTCCACACTCTCCGCGTAGGAGAGATTGACAATGCAGGATTTGGAGATCTGCATGAAGCCGCCGCCCAGTTGATCCAGCAGCTCATACAGGCGTTTTCGGATGCTGAACTCTTCCTTTTTCGTATAGAGCTTCGTCTCTTTGCCCACTACCCGTACCATGTAGATATCCTGTCCGGCAAGCAGGAACGTACGTCCGCCGCGCTCTGCCAGAACAGGAGCGTCTTTTGCCTGCAGTATGTCCATAGCCCGTTGTATCTCCGGGGTGATGCGGTCCGTGTAAATGACCGCCCGCGGAGGCGTATGCTCCGGCGAGATTTCAATTTTGATCTGCATAGGAGATCTCCCTTCCTGCTGAGTACGCATCCCTTCAGCTGAAAACAGTATAACCGGATAAATGCCTCTTGTCATCTGTCTGGCGCTAAGAGGCAGAAAATCGCAGGTGAAATGCAGGCAAAGGCCTGCCAAAGGGGGCGGAGACAGGATACACTGCCGTTCAGGAGCAAAACGACATCAGGATCAGCCCCGGGACCCGCAGCAGACAGACGAAACAGGCGTGACCTGCGGCCACGCCTGTTTTCTTCCTATCCTGCCGGCTGAGCTGTCCGTAATCAGAGGATGCTCTGTTCTGCCAGAAGGCGGGCTTCTCCCAGACTGATGTCCCGTTCCCGGGCGATGCGGGCAAGATCCTCAAATTCGATCTTGGTGCGTTCCACGCCGTAGCCTTCCGAGCGCTTCACGCGGACAGGCCCGACTGCTGTATCTGCCTCATCGATGCGGCGGCGTAGCACGTGACGGGAGGTCTCCGCCTCTCTGAGCCCCAGTGTCGTAGTGTGACGGAAGACTGCTTCCACAAGTCTGTCACGGTCTGCGGGCTTGCACAGGACCCGAATCAGCGTGCCGGGGCGGTTTTTCTTCATGCCGACCGCCACAGTATATACGTCCAGAGCTCCTGCGGACAGAAGGCGCTCTGTGGCAAAGCCGATCTCTTCGGCAGTCATGTCATCCACCGTGCAGGTCAGTTCTGTCACGGTGCCGCCGGACGGACCGCCCTCGCCCAGCAGGCAGCGCACGCAGTTGGCGGTGGGAAAATCCCGGGTTCCCATACCGTAGCTCGCTTTCTCCGCCCTCATAGGCGGCAGGGGACCGAACTCGCTCACAAAGTGCCGCAGGAGAGCCGCTCCGGTAGGCGTGCACATTTCGCCGGGGATATCCCCTCCGTAGATGGGAAGGCCCCGGAGAAGATATGCGGTGGCCGGAGCGGGGACCGGAAGGAGGCCGTGCGCACAGCGGACCTGGCCGCTGCCGACCCGTACGGGGGAGGCCACGACCCGGTCCGGACGGAGGGTATCCATTAGAAGGCAGACGGCCGTCACGTCCGCTATGGCGTCCATCGATCCCACTTCATGGAAGTGGATCTCATCCATGCTGACGCCGTGGACATGGCTCTCCGCCTCGGCGATGCTCTCATAGACAGCCAGAGCGTGGCCGCGTACCGCTTCCGGAAGGTCCAGCCGGGACAGGATCTGCTTCACATCGGTGAGGCCGGTATGATGGTGGGCGTGACTGCCGTCATGGCCATGATCCTGAGCAGAATGGCCGTGATGATCCGTGTGATGATGCCCGGCAATGTCCTCTTCCGTTTCTCCATGGACGCGGACGGTGACATGGGTGCCCAGAATGCCGCATTTGCGGCTGGGCTGGCTTTCAAAGGTTACGCCGGGAATGCCCAGGCTGTTGAGCCGGGACAGAGCGGCGGCAGGATCCGGCATCAGATCCAGCAGAGCGGCGGTGAGCATGTCGCCGGCTGCTCCCATGGAGCAGTCAAAATAGAGCGTTTTCATTATTGTGATTCTCCTTGTGAGGGGGGTCTTTTCTTCATTATATACGCATGGAAGAAGGGAAGTCAACCGATAGCGGTATTGCGACGGTGTCAAGTTGTTGTAGGTAAATTGAGAGGCCTCAAAACGGTCTAAGGGCATTGAATAGTGGAGTAACCTTATTTGCGCGGGCTGGGAAGGAGTACGCCGTGTCCGGATCCGGGAGGCCTAATGTGCTTGGCAGATA
>JAEEGL014279684.1_pt1 | contig 12682 bp, 9 predicted proteins | sample 9134231 | NCBI WGS metagenome assembly JAEEGL01 (sample SAMN16246548, study PRJNA631951) | gut metagenome | biome: gut microbiome; feature: rumen; material: fiber-attached | host: Bos | place: Iran: Karaj | collected 2018-10
CTTCGAGGGGCGCGAGACGCCCGCCGGGCGCCTGCTGCGGGAGCGCGCCGAAAAAAGCGGGGTCCGGCCCCATCCCTCGCGCGACGCGGCGCACCAGAGCGTCGCCTCGCTCGCCGACTGGTGGGCGCTGGATTCCGAGGACTACGTGCTGCTCTCCAACGGCACCTCCTCGCGGAAGTTCGCCACCGACCTGCTCGAAGACCTGCAGCAGGCGCGCGCCCTCTACGCCCGGATGTTCCCGGGCTTCGCGGACACGGCCGACAACGTGGCCGTGGTGCGGCTCTTCGCCAGCGAGGCGGAGTACGAGGCGTACGTCGGGCCGGACCATGCCTGGAGCGGCGGCCTCTACGACGGCAACCGGCACGAGCTCATCATCCGGCCTGTCGCCACCCGCACCCGTGACGCCGCCTACCAGCGGGCGGCGCGCACCGCGCTCCACGAGGGCTTCCACCAGTACATCCACCAGGCCACCGGCATCGCCACGCCCTCGGTCTGGTTCAACGAGGGCTACGCCACGTTCTTCGAGGGCCTGTCGTTCCGCAACGGCAAGCCCGTCTTCGACGAGGACAAGGGCCGCTTCCAGATTCTGGAGGCGTTCCTCCGGGCGAAGCCGCCCCAGCCCGTGCCGCTCGCGGCGCTCCTCGCCCAGAGCTACGAGGCGTTCTACGCGGGCACGGACGACGACCGCCTCTTCAAGTACTCCCTGGCCTGGGGCTTCGCGTATTTCCTGGAGCGCGGCGCGCCGCTCGTGCGCAACAAGCCCTACGCCGGCATCCTCCCGACGTACTATGAGACGCTCCGTACGACGGGCAGCGCCGCGGCCGCGACGGCGGCGGCTTTCCAAGACGTGAACTTCGAGGCCCTGGAGCGCGACTTCCGCGCCTTTTGGACCACGCCCCGCTCCCGCTCCCAGGCCAAACAACGAAAATAGCCACACCATGACTGACTACCCCCTCGGCGCCATCCTCCGCGGCGACCCCGCCGACATCCAGCGCGGCCGCGCGCGCTTCGCGGCGCAGCCCATCGACGAGACCCGCCTCCACGACGGGCCCTACCCGTACTCCACGCGCCGCACGACGCTCGCGGCACCCGCCTTCGCCACCGGTGTCGGCACGTACGACCGCCGCTTCCAGCGCACGATCGAATTCGTCCCCTCCGGTCGTCCCGGCTGGTGGATCGACCGCACCGACCTGCCCGACCAATTCCCCGTCGAGATGAGCATCCGCAACGTGCGCTCCGCCGCCATGGCCATCACGCTGCGCTCCGGCGCCGACGAGAACCGCCTCCGCATGGTCGAGCACATCGTCGCGCTCAAGCTCGGGCTGGGCATCGATGACCTGACGCTGCGCGCGACGACCGACGACCCGCCGCTTTTCGACCGCAGCAGCCTGCCGCTCGTGGAGGCGCTCCGCGGAGCCGGTGTGCGTGAGCTCGACGAGCCGGCGCGCTTCGTCACCGTGCGCGAGCCCGTCACCTTCGGCAGCGGACGCCAGGATTTCCTGACGTTCCTCCCGGCCGCGCCCGGGCAACGCGGCCTTCGGCTCGACGTGGCGGTGGACTTCCGCTCCGCGATCGGGCGCCAGCGCATCCTTTTCGACCTCACGCCAGAGACCTTCACGCACGGCGCCGGCGCCCGCACCAACGCGCCGTATTCGCTCTACCTTTACGTGAAGACGCTCGGACGCCTCCTCGCGCCGAAGCGCAAGTACGGGTACACCACGCGCAACATCCTCATCCACGGCCGCCACCGCTACCTCAACCCGCCGCTCTTCGAGCGCGAGGCGGCCTGGCACCGCGCGACGCTCGACCTGCTCGCCGCGCTCGCCCTCGCGGACGGCGGACGCTTCTGCGGCACGGTCGTCTCCTACCGCGCGGGACACCGCCAAGACTGCCACGCCGTCGCGGCCCTCGAGCGCGAGGGGCTTCTCGTCACTTGCCCCGACGGTGCTCCTGTGGTATAGTTTTCGGAACTTTTTTCGACCCGGAAAAGGAAAACCATTCCATGTTGACCCCCGTTCTCGCCGCCGACAGCGTTATCTTCCAAGGCTTCATCTTGATGCTTGCTGGCATGGGCGCCGTCTATATCTTCCTCACGATCCTCATCCTCGCCATGAAAGGCGCCGCGCTGGTCGTCCCCAAGCTCGCCTTCCTGCTCCCGGATCCCGAACCGGCCAAGCCCAAGGCCGCCGCCCCCAAGACCGACGACGGTGCCGCCGTCGCCCTCGCCATCGCCGCCGCGTCGCGGCTGCGTGGCTAGGCCCAGTCCGGCTCCACGGACTCTCGCACCCTCGCACCCTCGGACCCTCGGACCCTCGGACCCTCGGACCCTCGGACCCTCGGACTCTCGGACCCTCGGACTTTCACCCCCTCTTCACCCTTTTCACCCAACCTCCCTCACGCCATGGCCAAAAAACAGATCAAAGTGATGTGCACCGCGTTCCGCGACGGCTTCCAGTCCGTCATCGGAGCCCGCGTTTTCTCCAAAGACTTCATGCCCGCCGTCCAGGCGGCCTACGATGCCGGCATCCGCTGGTTCGAGGCCGGCGGCGGCGCCCGCTTCCAGGCCTGCTACTTCTATTGCCAGGAGGACGCCTACGACGTGATGGACCTCTTCCGCAAGACCTGTCCCGACGCCGACCTCCAGACCCTCTCGCGCGGCGTCAACGTCGTGGGGCTCGACTCACAGCCCTCCGACATGATCAAGCTCCATGCCGAGACGTTCAAGAAGCACGGCATCAGCTCCATCCGCAACTTCGACGCCCTCAACGACGTCAACAACCTCAAGTGGTCCGGCCAGTGCATCCACGACGCCGGCCTCACCCACGAGGTCGTCGTCACCATGATGGGCCTGCCCCCCGGCATCGACAACAAAGGCACGCACACCCCGGCCTTCTACGCCTCCCGCGTGCAGCAGATCATCGACGCGGGCATCCCGTTCGACCGGCTCTGCTTCAAGGACGCCTCCGGCACGTCGAAGCCCTCGACCGTGCGCGAGACGATGCGCGAGGCGCGCAAGGTCCTGGAGAAGGCCTTCCCCGGCAAGCACGTCCACATCCAGTTCCACAGCCATGAGACGGCCGGCAACGGCATCGCCTGCTACCTCGCCGCGCTCGAGGGAGGCGCCGACGGCCTCGACCTCTCCATGACCCCGATGTCCGGCGGCACCTGCCAGCCCGACATCATCACGATGTGGCACGCGCTCGACGGCGACGACCGCTTCGAGCTCGCCGGCATCGACATCGAGAAGGTCCGCAAGGCGGAGTCCGTCTTCCGCAACGCCATGAAGGACTACTTCATGCCGCCCGAGGCGATGACGGTCAACCCCGAGATCGTCTGGTCGCCCATGCCCGGCGGCGCCCTGACCGCCAACACGCAGATGCTGCGCGACAACGACATGATGGACAAGTACGACGCGATGATCGCGGAGATGTACGACTGCGTGCGTCTTGGCGGCTTCGGCACGTCCGTCACGCCGGTCTCGCAGTTCTACGCGCAACAGGCCCTCAACAACGCGCTCTTCGGCAAGTGGAAGAAGTTCGCGCCCGGCTACGGCAAGATGGTCCTCGGCTACTTCGGCAAGACGCCGGTCGCCCCCGACCCCGAGATCGTCAAGCTCGCCTCCGAGGCGCTCCAGCTTGAGCCGACCACCAAGACGGTCCTCGAGATCAACAACGCCGACCCGAAGAAGGGCCGCGCCGCCGCCGAGAAGATGCTCACGGACGCCGGGCTGCCCATCACCGACGAGAACGTCTTCATCGCCGCCTCCTGTCTGGAGAAGGGCATCGCCTACCTCAAGGATCCGGCCAAGGCGCCGAACGGGGTGAGGAAAAACTCCGCCGTTTCCGGCGGAGCGCAGAACTCCGGCGGAGCGAAGAGCGCCAACGGAGCGAAGAACTCTGGAAAGGACTTCACCGTCACGGTGAACGGCAAGGCCTACGGCGTCAGCTTCGGCGCGGACGGTCAGGCCACCGTGAACGGCCAGGCCTACAGCTACGCGGTGAAGGAGGGGCTTGAGAACCCCGCCGTTTACGGCGGGGCGCAGAACCCCGGCGGGGCGCAGAGCGCCGGCGCCGGCGAGGCCTTCAAGGCCCCGATGCCCGGCCTCGTGCTGCGCCTCGTCGCCCAGAACGGCGCCCACGTCGAGGAGGGCGAGACCGTCCTCGTCATGGAGTCCATGAAGATGGAGATGCCCATGAACGCCCCCAAGGCCGGCACCGTCTCCCTCTCTGTCGGCCAGGGCGACAAGATCGCCACCGGCGACACGCTCTTCACCGTGGCCTAAGTCAGCCCCTTGCAAAAAGGTTCCAACCCATGAAGAAGTTTTTCGCACTTCTCGGCGCGGCCGTCCTCCTTTCCTGGACGGCCTCCGCCCAAAACGCGGCGTCCGGGCAATCCCCGGCGGCGCCGGAGAGTCTTGAGGAGGGGCTTGCAAGCCCCGCGGCCGCGGCCCCCACCGACGAGGCCCCCGCGCAGGACGCCGACGGCGTCTGGCGCTTCACGACCGGCTATGTCGTCAAGCACATCCGGAAGGTCGCCGAGGACACCGGCATCCACGGGTTCTTCCAGACCCAGGCCCCGGAATGGGTGACCCAGGGCTACACCCGCAAGGATGGCGTCTTCGTCCCCGGCCACGAGGTCAAGATGCTCTTCGGCATGCCCTATGGCCTCGGCCAGTTCCTCATGATCTTCGTGTGCATCGCGCTCATGTACCTGGCGATCGTCAAGCAGTTCGAGCCGCTGCTGCTGCTCCCGATCGGCCTCGGCGGCCTGCTCGCGAACCTTCCGCAGACCGGCATCACCACTCCGGAGATGATCTGCCTCGGGGAGTTCACGGGCGACCTCTCGCACGCGGTCGTCCAACCCGGCGGTTTCCTCCACTACATCTTCAGCTTCGGCATCGACACCGGCCTCTTCCCGATCCTCATCTTCATGGGCGTCGGCGCGATGACCGACTTCGGGCCGCTGATCGCCAATCCCCGCATGGCGTTGCTCGGCGGCGCGGCGCAGTTCGGCATCTTCTCCGCCCTGCTCGGCGCCGTGTGCCTCGACAAGTTCGTCCCCGGCATCCACTTCGGCCTGCGCGACGCCGCCTCCATCGGCATCATCGGCGGCGCGGACGGCCCGACCGCCATCTGGCTCACGTCGAAGCTCGCCCCGGACAAGCTCGGCGCCATCGCCGTCGCGGCCTACTCCTACATGGCCCTCGTCCCGATCATCCAGCCGCCCATCATGCGCGCCCTCACGACCGTGGAAGAGCGCAAGATCCGCATGCCCCAGCTGCGCCCGGTGAAGAAGATCGAGAAGGTCGTCTTCCCGATCATCGTCATCATCCTCTGCGGGCTGCTCCTGCCCTCCGCCGTCCCGCTCATGGGCGCGCTCATGTTCGGCAACATCGCCAAGGAGTGCGGCGTCGTCGACCGGATCAGCGACACCATGCAGAACGCCCTCATCAACATCGTCACGATCTGCCTCGGCATCTCCGTCGGCTCCAAGCTCGCCGCCGAGAAGTTCGTCACCGGCGAGACGCTGGGCATCCTGATCCTCGGATGCATCGCGTTCATGATCGGCACCGCCGCCGGCGTCCTCATGGCCAAGCTCATGAACCTCTTCAGCAAGAACAAGATCAATCCGCTCATCGGCTCCGCCGGCGTCTCCGCCGTCCCGATGGCCGCCCGCGTCTCCAACAAGGTCGGCCTGGAGACCGATCCGACGAACTTCCTGCTCATGAACGCCATGGGCCCGAACGTCTCCGGCGTCATCGGCTCGGCCGTCGCCGCCGGCCTGCTGTACTGCATGCTCCACTAGGGGATACGTCCTGACACCATGCGGCCCGCCCGGTGGTCGGGCCCTACCAGTGCAATTCCCTGCGCGGGCGCGGGAGGGGCCGTCCATGCGGCCGGCCCTCCCGCGCCCGCGCCCTTTGTGGGGAGGGCGTCTTCGGCGCTACGGGAGGCCCCGCATCCAGTAGACCATGGGGATGGCGCTGCAGATGCCGACGATCATCCCCATGAACACCTCGAAGCGCGTGTGTCCGAGCAGCTCCTTGAGGGGCTCGTGGGCGATGCGGTGCCGCTGGAAGAGCTCTTGGGAAATCTCGTTGAGCAGACGGGCCTGGCGTCCGGCGTTGAGCCGTAGCGTGGCCGCGTCGAACATCGTGATGGCCGCGACGGCGAACGCGAGCGCGAACGGGCAGGAGTCGAACCCCTCGGTGAGCCCCACCGAGCAGGCCAGCGCGCAGACGGCCGAGGAGTGCGCGCTGGGCATGCCGCCCGTGCTCACGAGATACGAGAAGTCGAGCCTGTGGCGGAGGATGAACGAGCTGATGAGCTTGCAGACCTGCGCCATGAACCAGCCGAAGAGGCCGGAGGCGACCCAGACATTGGAGAAGATGGTGGCGGGGGAGGAAAACATGGGGAAGAGGGTCAGTAGGCGTTCGTACGCGCGAAAAGGGTGCGGACGAGGATCTTCAGGTCCAGCGCGAGGGACCAGTTCTCCAGGTAGTAGAGGTCGCAGCGCAGGCGCCCTTTGATGGAGGTGTCGCCGCGGTAGCCGTTGACCTGCGCCCAGCCGGTGATGCCGGGGCGGCAGACGTGGCGGGCCATGTAGTGGTTGATCTCGTCGGCGAAGCGCTCGACGAACACGGGCCGTTCGGGGCGCGGTCCGACGAGGCTCATGTCGCCCTTGAGGACGTTCCAGAACTGCGGCAGCTCGTCGATGTTGTGCTCGCGCATCCAGGAGCCGAGGCGCGTGCGGCGCGGGTCGTCGGGCTGGGCGAAGACGGGGCCGCTCTCGTCCTCGGCGTCGGTGCGCATGGTGCGCAGCTTGTAGATGGTGAACGGGCGGCCGCGATAGCCGCAGCGCTCCTGCGCGTAGAAGGCGGGGCCTGGGGACTCGCGCTTGTGGAGCAGCGCGAAGACGAGCACGACGGGCGCGGAGACGACCAGGCCGACGAGGGCGCCGACGATGTCCTCCAGGCGCTTGGCGGCGCGGTTCCAGGCGTTCTCCAGCGGCCAGCGGCCGAGGCCGAGGAGGGGAATTTCGCCCACGGTCTCGACATCGACGGTGGAGGTCATGACACGGAAGAGGTCGGGCACGAGCGCGAAGCGCACGAGGTGGCGCTCGCAGAGGCGCACGATGTCGGCAAGGCGGTCGCGGGCGATGTTGCCGGAGTCGGCCACGACGAGGAAGCGGGCGTCGGGGATGCGTTCGAGCGCGTCTTCGAGGTCGCGTTCGGTGCCGAGGACGGGGATGCCGGCAAGCCCCTCGTCGATTGGGGCGTTGGGCGTGGTGCGGAAGAGCCCGGCCGTCTCGATGCGCAGGCGCGGGTCGCGGCGGTAGGTGTTGACGATGCGCGCGGCGATCGCGTCCGTTCCCACGACGAGCATCTTGCGGTCGGACTGGCGCCGGCGGCATTGCCGGATCTCCATCCCGAAGAGGAGGCGCCGCTCCAGCAAGATGAGCAGGATGGCGCACGGGGCGAAGAGCAGGATGACGCCGGTGGAAAAATCGTCGAAGAGGCGGTTGCGGAGCAACGTGGCGAACACGAGGCCGAGGAGCGTGTCGAGGAGGACGGCACGGACGAGACGCGGAATCTTGTCGCCGAAGCGGCCGGTCTGCGGGCGGCGGTAGAGGTGCAGGTGCCGCATGGCCCAATAGTTGAAGACGATGGCGACGGCGGCGCTCCAGAGATAGCGCGGGTCGGACCAGTGGCCGTCGCTTCCAAAGAAGAGCCGGCTGAGGGCGGACTGCGCGTGCCAGCCGCTGTCGAAGCGGATCCATGCGGCGAGCAGCACCGCCGCGCCCGCCGCCACGCCATCGGCAAGGACGGCGTAGAGCGAGTGGAGAACGTCGATGGTGTCGCGAGCGCGCATGGGAAGTCCGAGAGTCCGAGAGTCCGAGGGTCCGAGAGTGCGAGAGTCCGAGAGTCCGAGAGTTCGAGAGTGCGAGAGTCCGAGAGTGCGAGAGTCCGAGAGTGCGAGAGTGCGAGGGTCCGAAAGTCCGAGAGTGCGAGAGTCCGAGAGTCGTTGGTTAGAACGGGCGGCCGTCGGCGCGGGGCATGACGCGGCGCGTCTGCATCTTGGGCGTCTCGAGATAGAGCGCGTACCACTGGTCGGCGAGACCGGCGTTGGAGAACTCGCGCACGCGCTGGTTGGCGAGCTTTTCACGGTTGCGCTTGAGCGTGTCGTGCTCGTTGTCCTTGCAGGCCTTGACGAGGATCTCGTGCGCGTCGCCGTCGCGCTTCTCCTGGACGTAGATCCAGGCCATGAGGGAGTAGGGGAGGACGCTCTGGTTGTACTTGAAGCGCGGGATCGCCTTGTCGAACTCCTTGCGGATGGCGTCGGCCGGGGTCTTGCGGCGGTAGAGCTGCGCGAGCTTCATCGAGAGGCTCAGCGGATCGAGGAGGAGGCAGCGGGGGAGCAGCTCGTCGACCTTGTCGAACTCCTTGAGCTGATAGTGGAACTGCATGCGCATGGTGGCGATCTGGCGGCGCATGAGCGGCACCCAGCCGACGAACGGCTCCAGCGTGGCCGACTGGTCGAGCGCGGATCGCAGGACCTTGGCCATGGAGGTCTCCATCTCGCGCATGAGCTGCCGGGGATCGCCCGTGGGGCGCATCTCATAGAGCTTTACGCGCGACTGGATCTTCTTCTGGCCTTCCAGCATGAGGTTCTGGATGGCGGCCATGCGGCGGCCGAGCGCGCGGCGGAAGTAGAATGCCGCGCCGGCGTAGGCCGCCGCCGCCGCGAGGAGCCCCCAGAAGATGGACCAGGCGACCGAGGCGCCGCCCGTCAGGCCGAGAGCGGTGCCGACCACGGCGCCGAAGAGAAAGGAGAGGAGAAGGGTGTACATGGGAGGATGGGAATCTGTGATTTGAGATGTGTGATTTGAAATATCGGAGATTTGAGATGTGAGGTGTTGAATTTGGAAATCAATTTCGAGTCCCTGCCCCCTTCCACGTCGCCATGGCGCGGCGGAAGGCGGGTGCGGAGTCGCGGATGTTCTTCTCGTTCACGCAGAAGGCGAAGCGCACATAGCCCGGGCGTCCGAAGCCGCTGCCGGGGACGCCGAGGATGTTCTCGGAGACGAGGTGCGCGACGAACGCCTTGTCGTCGCCGCCCGGCGCCTCGGCGAACGTGTAGAACGCGCCATGGGGCTGGGCGAAGCGGATGCCGGCGCCGGCGAGCGCCTCGCTCATCGCGTCGCGGCGCCGTTGGTACGTGGCCACGTCCACGCCCTTGTCGCAGAGCGCGGCGACGAGGCGCTGCCCGATGACGGGCGCGTTGACGAAGCCAAGCGAGCGGATCGTGATGGTGAGCGCGGCGACGAGCTTGTCGCCGTCTGGCATGGCCGGGTTGACGAGCAGGTAGCCGACGCGCTCGCCGGCGAGGGAGAGCGTCTTGGAATACGAGCCGACGACCACGGCGAACGGGCTTACGGGCAGGATGGGCGGCACCTCGAAACCGTCGTAGCAGAGCGCGCGGTACGGCTCGTCGGAGAGCAGGAACACGGGGCGCTCGCGCCCGGCGTTGACGCGCGCGAGCATCGCGCCGACGGCGGCGAGCGCGTCGCGCCCGTAGACAGCGCCGGTCGGGTTGTTCGGGTTGTTGAGGAGCAGCGCGCGGGTGCGGGGTGTGACGGCCGCTTCGAGCGCGGCCACGTCGAGCCCGAACTCCGGCGCCGGCATGGGCACCGGCACGAGCTTGCCGCCAAAGTGCCCGCAGTACGCGCCGTACTCGACGAAGTAGGGCGAGGGGCAGACCACCTCGTCGCCCGGCTCCAGCACCGCGCGGAAGAACGACGTGATGCCGCCGGCCGCGCCGACCGTCATGAGCAGGTTCGACGCGGGCACCGGGGTCTCCTGCTCGCGTGAGACGACGGCCGCGACCCGCTCGCGCACCTCCGGGATGCCGGCGTTGGGGCAGTATCCGAACGCGAGCGGATCCTCGGCGCGCGCCGCGATGGTGCCCAGCGCCTCCGCCGTCCCGGCGGGGGAAGGGAGGTCGGGGTTGCCGAGCGAGAAGTCGAAGACGTTCTCGGCGCCGAAACGGCGCTTGAGCTCGAGCCCTTGCTCGAACATCTTGCGGATCATCGACGAGCCGCCGACGGCGGCCTCCATGGAAGAAGATAGTATGTGCATGGAACTAGAAACGACTCTCGGACTTTCGGACCCTCGGACCCTCGGACTTTCGGACCCTCGGACTCTCGGACCCTCGGACTCTTACTTTCCCGCGATGAGGCTCGTGGCGGTCATCTCGGCGGGAATGGGGAGGCCCATGAGCTCGAGGACGGTCGGCGCCAGATCGGAGAGCTTGCCCTCGGGGCGCAGCGTGAGGCCGTCCGGACCGCCGAGGCAGATGCACTCGACCTTGTTGAGCGTATGGCTCGTCTTGACGAGGCCGGTGTCATAGTCGATCATCTGCTCGGCGTTGCCGTGGTCGGCGGTGATGAGGACGGCGAAACCGAGCTCGCGCAGGCGCGGGACGATCTTGCCGAGGCACTCGTCGACGACCTCGACGGCCTTGGTCGCGGCCTGCTGGTCGCCGGTGTGGCCGACCATGTCGCAGTTGGCGTAGTTGACGACGATGAAGCCGTAGGGGTTGTCCTGGAGGCGGCGCAGGAGCTCGTCGGTGACGTTGTAGGCCTCCATCTCGGGGTGGCTCGCGAAGGTGGCCGGATCGAAGCGGCTCGGGACCTCGACCTGGTCCTCGCCGGGGCTGGGCTGGGTGGACTTGCCGTTGAAGAAGCTCGTCGCGTGGCGGAACTTCTGCGTCTCGGCGAGGCGCAGCTGCCGGATGCCGGCGCGAGAGACGACCTCGCCGAGGAGGTTCGCCATGCCGCCGCCGGCGCCCATCGCGCCGAGCAGGTAGTCGTCGAACTCGTCCCAGTAGCGCGTGAAGCCGAGGTAGGCGATCTTGCGGCGGACGCTGCGGGTGCCGGGGTAGCTGTCGAGGACGAACGCCTGCGTGAGCTGGATGGCGCGGTCCTGGCGGTAGTTGAAGTGCATGACGCTGTCGCCATCCCGGATGCCGTCGAAGCCGCCGATGACGTAGGGCGGGATGTATTCGTCGGTCATCTCGACGCCGTCGGGGGTCTTGTCGTTGGCGTAGGACTCCTTGACGGCGGCCTCGGCGGTGGCGGCCTTGCGGCCGGCGCCGGCGACGAGCGTCTCGTAGGCCTGGCTGGTGAGGGCCCAGTTCTTGGACCGGTCCATGCCGTAGTAGCGGCCCATGACGGCGCCGATGGCGGCGTTGCCGACGGCGGCGAGCTCCTTCTCGAGGCGGGCGATGTATTCGAGCGTGGAGCGCGGCGGCGTGTCGCGGCCGTCGAGGAACGGATGGACGAGGATGCGCCCTTCGGGGTATTCGGAGCGCGCGCGGCGCATGAGCTTGAAGAGGTGCTCCTGGTGGGCGTGGACGCCCTCGTCCTGGAGCAGGCCCATGAAATGGAGGGTGGAGGCGTTCCGCTTCCAGTTGCCGATGAGGCCGGCCCACTTGGGGGAGTCGAAGAGCTCGCCGGAGGAGAGGCCGTCGTCGATGCGCTTGAGCTCCTGGATGACGATGCGTCCGGCGCCCATGTTGAGGTGGCCGACCTCGCTGGAGCCTTGGTAGCCGTCGGGGAGGCCGACCTCCTCGCCGCTGCATTCGATGCGCGACCACGGATACGCGGCCTTCCAGGCGTCGATGTTGGGGGTTTTGGCGGCGGCGACGGAATTGCCCTCGGCACGGGGATTGAGGCCCCAGCCGTCACGGATGATCAGAGCGACAGGCTTGTACATGGAGATGCTTTCTACGGGTTGGAAAAAATGCGCGCCCATTGTACCGCCGATGCGGCAAAGGCGCAACCAAGGAGTGGGTGTGACCAAACGTTGTTCGCCGAATGCCGAGAAGTGTGCGGCCTGGTCACCATCCCAATTTCATGATTCTTTCGAATAAAGTGTGGTAGGGAGCCAGCACCGAGCGCGCCGGTGTCGGGCAACCCTTCTTGCGGACCGCCCGGCGGTCCATCCCGACACGCCGTATCGTAACCGCTTTCCCGCGATGCGCCGCGCGCCCATGTCATGTGCAGAGGAAGGCCGTCGGGCGTGTATGTGTACAAGAGGGCGGTGCCGTCGGCGTAGGTTTTCGATTTCACAAGTTCCGTCACAGGATCGGTGGTTGGAGCCGCCTACAAGCGGGGTGTAGTCGGAGAGCGTCAGCGTGACGAAGATTCCTTCTGGAAGGGATGCCGCTGTGTAGAAACTGTCCCCCCATGTGGCCCTGTTTTGCGGTGAACGGCAGAAGGAAAAGGACAGCGACGAGAATCAGCGATAGACCGACGCGTTTCACGCTGGAAGCGTAGCGTGGCTGGGCGTTCGCAGTCAATCGGTGCGCTCGGCGAGGGCGCATCTCCGTTTCCGTCCCTTGCAGGAACACCCTTTGTGTGAAACGCCTTTGTGTGAGACACCATTGTGAGAGACTCCGGAAATGATAGACGCCGGCAATGAGGCTCGCCATGTGCGTCCCTCTTGTTCATCACCAAAATCTTTGCAATTCCAATTGACATCACAGACACCTTTTTTGTAGCATACTGCATCCACACATAAAAAGGATTATTCCATGCCATACGGACGTCCCTATTCCACTGGCCACGGCTATCGTCCCGCGCGCTACCGCTGGTACCCCTCCTTTGACTCCGCCTCTCC
>JAEEGL016400645.1_pt1 | contig 12682 bp, 10 predicted proteins | sample 9134231 | NCBI WGS metagenome assembly JAEEGL01 (sample SAMN16246548, study PRJNA631951) | gut metagenome | biome: gut microbiome; feature: rumen; material: fiber-attached | host: Bos | place: Iran: Karaj | collected 2018-10
CCACATCGCTCCCGAAGCACGACAGGGAACGCATGATAAAGGCCGCGCAAGAGCGGGCAAGGCGGTATTTCGGAAAGCAAAAGACGAAAAACAGTTATGCCATTGTCACGAGAGCCTATTTCGACCACTTGCCATGGCAAAAAACGGGACTGCCAAGGAGCTCTTTTTTCCACGCTCTAAAAAAAGTTAAAAAATTTTTTCAGTCCGATAAACATTGGGTGAAATCGATGTCGAGGCAGTCCGCGAAATGACTTTCATTGGACTAAAACGCGTTTTTGCGCACTATATGTGAGGGGTGTATGCGAGGCCGAGAGGCCGAGCGGAGCCCCAGGCCCGCAAGGGCGTTGATCTTTGACAACTGAGAAAACAACCGTCTGCGGATCCGCCGCCGTCCGCAGACGAGTAGCACAGGCGGCACTAAAACCAATTTGGGGCGCGATGCGGGAGAAGTTCCCGCACGATGCCCCGCAACCATTCAACACAAACAACCACAAACGAGAAAGGAACAAACACCATGAAGATACGATCAACCAAGCAGTTCAAAGACGGCATCAACGCCGCGTTCGACACGCAGGAGAGCCGCGCCGCCGCCAAGCGCCAGTGCGACGACCTCGCCAGGGACTTCGACGAGCGCCACGAAACGCTCTGCAAATACGCCGCGGAGCATCCCGAGGTGTTCGACGTCGGCACGGGCGGCAAGTCCCACGAGGGAGCGACCGACCGCGTCAAGTACAAGATGACGCCGGGCGAGACGCTGGAGCGCATCGACGGCGGAGCGCTCACGGACAGGAAGTGGCTCAACGAGCTGCCGGACGAGTACGTGCGCCAGAAGCCCGAGCTGAACAAGTACGCCCTCAAAGGCGCGAACCTCACGGACGAACAGCTCGCCGAACTCGGCCTCCGCCGCGTCGAGACGCTGAACATGAAGCTCACGGCAGCGTAGAGAGAAGGTTAAAAGATTAAAGGGTTAAAAGGTTAGGAGGGATCGGGGAATGGGGAACGGGGAACGGGAAGACTCCGCGTTTTCCGTTCCCTCTTCCCTACCACTAGCGCTTACGCGCGACCACGAACCCCTTCGCATATGCGACACGGCTCCGCCGCGCGAACCGCCGCGTCGCCGCACGGCTTGAAGGTCGAGGGACCACACAATCGCCTACAGAGAACTAGACAAGCCAAACGACCTTCGCCGTGCCTCGCCGCGTCGTTTCAGCCTTCGGCTTGTCGCAGACGCGAAGGGACACGAAAGCGGGGCTTCCCCCGACACGAAAATACACGAAAGCGGCATGTTGCGGGTTACCTCTGACAGCCGGCTGGGACGATTCGAGGTCACGCGTCCTGCACAAAGGGACGTAAGCGACATAAGGGACGGAAGGGACGGAATGATGGTAGGGGCCGCACTCCGGGCGGCCCGTGAACAAGTATGTTTTGTCCAACGCGTATCCCCCGAGCGCGAAGCGCGAGTCCGCGAGATTCGCCTGTCGCGAAGCGATCAGGTCGCCCGACGAGCAACGCGAGGAGCCTTGCGCAGCAAGGTCGCGAGAGGTCGAGCGGATGCCCTAACAGGGGTGAGACGCTGAGAACGCAAAGTTGAAAAACCGAGGGGGCTGACCGCTGACGCTTAGGAATATTAACTTCGAGCGGTTTGGCTCTCGCTACACTCTTTTTGCCATCTCGACGACGCCGTCTGATATCTGCGGCGGGTTTGCGCGGGCAAGGTCCCCTTGCGGCTCTCGGGAAGCCACCCAGCCCAGAATTCGTCGAGCCCGAGCATGTCCCAGAGAGTCGTCCCAAGCCAAATTTCGCCCCAGTCGCGCAGATGGCTGATATCATCTCACATCAGGCAATGCTTTACAGGGGAAGGCCTTCACTACACGGACTTTCGCCGCATTTTGCGTCTAGGCTCAGTTTATCCTCACGGAAAAAGTCCAAACGATGGTCGAACGTGGAAAGTCGGGCTATGGAGCCTTTCCGCGGCATGGGGGCAGGCCCGCCGTATGAGCCGCTATCTGCGAAAGTTCCCTATTGGATGCCGCGGACCTCGGGTTCGAGCAGAATGCCGAATCGACGCATCACGCGGCTGCGCATGAGACTCGCAAGGGCCAGCACGTCCGACGGCGTCGCGTCTTTGCCTCTCACTATGACGTTCGCATGCCGCTCCCAGACATATGCGCCGCCAACGCGCATATCCTTTGCGCCTACGGCCTCAAGAAGCCGTCCGGCAAAATCGTTCGGCGGATTCTTGAAGAAGCTTCCGAACGTGCCGGCGGGAAAGCGCGGACGACGCGCGAGGAAATCGGACGGAGTGCCGTCGACGACGTCCGGATCGTCCTTCAGCCGGAAGTCGCTGATTTCGCCGGTTATGGACGAGGTGCGGTACCCAAAGCCGCATTCGGAGGCAGGAATCCACCTTCCATCGACTTCGACGGCCTCAAGCGCCTCCGAGAATGAATGCCCGAAGGCGCCCGCGTTCATGCGAATCCATCCGCCGACAGTGCCGGGAATGCCGGCCATCCACGGAACAAGGCGCGGGCGACGAGCGACAAGCTCGGCGCCCGGCATTCCGGCCGGACCCGACGTCCTGACGTACTCGACATCGAGGCTGAGGTCGCTTTTCCAGGTGTTTGTGCCTGCGCCTATGAAGACGCGAAGCGGCTCGGGTCTGCGGAGGCCCGCCGCGCAGTCCGCCACGACCTTTGGCGCAAGGCCGATGATGTCGCCGGCGCCAAGCAGAAGCGTCATGTCTCCGGGAGACATGGAATTGCGGGCGTGAACCCAGGCCTCGTCGCAGGACCTCGCGAGCCTGACAGGAATGCGCAGCGCCTCGCGGACGGCCTTGTAGAGATCTGCGACATCGCCCCCTTCCACAGGCTTCTCGAACGCCGCGTACGTCGGGCAGAGCACCACCTCGTCGGCGCCTTCGAAAGCCGCCGGAAAGCTCGAAAGCAACGCCTTGGTGCGCGAATAGCGATGCGGCTGGAAGAGGACAAAAAGACGTCCTTTGCACGCCTCTCGCGCCATCGCGACCGCGCAGGCCATCTCGGTGGGATGGTGAGCGTAGTCCGTTACGACTCTGACGGAGGCGCCGCCGTTTTGCCGCGGCGTCGGCCATACGGTCTGGAAGCGCCTGTCCGGAAGCTCCGAGACGACTTCGGGCAGGACCTGTGCGACGTCCTTCGGAGAATGCCCGCGCCTCACGGCCACTTCCGCCGCTGCGCGCGCGTTCTTTGCGTTATGCGGAGCAAGAGAGGCGAGGAGCGGCGAAATCTCGGGCATCTCGGGAAGCGACTCGCTCTCGACGACATCCGCCGCGGCGCGTCTTGCCGTGTCGAAGCACGCGTAGTAGTCGGCTGACGTGGGGAAGTGGTCGGGGTGGTCGTACTCGACCTTGTTCACGACAAGCGTGCTGGCCTTGTAGAGCGCAAGAGTGCCGTCCGACTCGTCCGCCTCGACGACAAGCGGACCGCTCCCTGCGCGAGCGACGGGAAAATCGCCCGTCTCGCCGCCGATGCACCATGCGACGTCCTCGCCGAGCGCCATCAGCAGCTTTGCGGTCCAGGTGGCGGTAGTGGTCTTGCCGTGCGATCCGCAGACCGCGATGGTGTCGCGCTCGCCGACAATCTGCGCGAGGACTTCGCCGCGGCGCTTAACCCTGCCTGCGGCCGCGGCGAGCTCGGGGCTGTCGGACGGGACGGCGGGCGTCGCTATCACCATGTCGGCGTCCGCGACATGCGACGGGTCGTGGCCGGCGAAGACGCGTATGCCCAGGGACTCAAGCCAGCGCGTACGAGGCGTGGGACCGAGATCGCAGCCCGAGACTTCGTGGCCCCTGGCCTTGAGCAGCACGGCGAGACCGGCCATGCCGACGCCGCCGATTCCGACAAGGTGCAGCTTCATGGCGTCAGTTCTCCGCAGGGCCGGTGAACCTTCCGTCCGGCCAGCTCGTGCCGAGATAGACGTGATGCGTGTTCTGGTCGTCAACCGGAGTGCACTCCCTGCCGGTTGCAGGACCGTCGGCGCGAGTGACCTCGATGAAGGCCTCGCCTGCGTCCGCCTTTATGCCGGTTATGGTCTGGGCTCCGTCGGGGACCTTGATCCACAGTCCCTCGAAGCCGACCTCGAGAGTCTCGTTGGAAGAGTTGACGCGGTAGCGTCTGCGCCAGACAAGGTCGGTGTTCCAGCCCTCTTCGAGGAGGAACACTCCGTCGCCAAGCGAGAAGACCTCGCAGGAGCTGCCGGCGGAGGCGTAGGAATAGAGCGGAAGAGGCTTGCCTGAGCGGAAGACGATGCGCTGGGCGTAGCACGAGCCGTACTTCCTGTTCTCGATGGAGAACGGCAGAGCGTTGGAGGCGGCTGAGGCGATCCAGTCCGTCTCGGGCAGGCGTTTTATCGGGGCGAGTGACACAGGTATCTGCGCGGAGCCGCCAGGGGTCTCGACCCCGACCGTCTTGGTGGGCGCCGGAGAGCCGCCGCGGAACAGGAAGGCGACGACAAGGCACACGACGCATGCGACTGCTGCGGATATGGCTACTATGAGAAGTCTGGCATTCATATATCGGTCACTTGCGCACGAGGCTACTTCCAGAAGGCCGCGGTGTCCGTGCGCCTGAAGAGAGACACCGTGAACGATTCGGGCCCTTCGGCAGCGGCCCCACGGCGCAGGCTGGAGAACCTAAGCGTCGCCGGACCGTCGAAGCCGCAATGGACGCGGGCGCGGATGCGGACGAAACCGGGCTTGGAGCGCTCGGCGTACACATCGACATCCGCGTCGTCGGATCGGCACTCCCAGGTCTGGCCGCGCGCGGAATCCTCCTCCAGGTCGAAGTAGAGCCTCTCGCCCCCTTCCACCCTGATGATCTCGTTGCTGCCGGGATTCGGGACCACCCGTCTGTCCACGAACTGACAGGCGGAGAAAAGCAGGAGCGCGAGCGCGAAGCACCGCTTCATAGGAGCGCGAGAAGCGCGGCGGGCGCGAAGAGAAGCGAATCAAGCATGTCGAGCAGGCCGCCCATCCCGTTGGTGAACGAGAATGCGGAAGAGTCCTTCACGCCGACCCAGCGCTTGAACTTCGACTCGACGAGGTCGCCGAAGGTGCCGACAATCGCCGCGACGACGCCGATGACGACAGCCTTGCCAAAGGAGAAACCGGTCACGCCGACAAAGCAGCACGAGACGAGGCAGGACGCGAACAGCGACCCGAGAAGCCCCTCCCAGCTTTTATTGGGCGATATGGACGGGCAGAGCTTGTGGTTGCCGCCCTTGAGGAGCTTTGACGAGGAGACGCCAAACGCGAAGCCGCCGACATCCGAGAACTTCACGACGGCGACCACGTACAGCAGCATGAGGTTGCCCAGCCTGATGGAGCCGAGCGTCGCATCGCCATAGCGCGCCGAGACGGCGGGAAGCGCCCAGAGCCCGCCGCCGACAAGCGCCGCGCCGAAGAGGAACGCGACGACGCTCAAGGCGGAGGGACGGGGAATCTTCTTGTGGAGCAGGACGGCGAACTCCGCTATCGCGAGAGCGGCGATGCACGCGACGACAGGCGGAATCGCGGCTGCGGGGGCGAAGAGCGCGGCGAGCACGACAACCGCGCCCACTGCGAGTCCGGTCAAGGTCCGCTTGAGAATCGGGTTCATCGCTCGCCGCCCCTCCGTCGATCCTTTGCAGCCGCTCAGACGCCGATGCGCAGCGTCGTCTCGCGCGCGGGCCCGACAGACAGCACGCCGAGCTTGCCGCCGACGAGGTCGAGAATGCGGTTGACGTACTTCTTGGCGTTCTCCGGCAGCTCGGAATAGTCCGTCACGTGCGAAGTGTCGCACTGCCAGCCGGGAAGCTCCTCGTACACGGGCTCGCACTGGGCGAGCGCGTCGAGGTCGGCGGGGAACGTCTGGTAGACGAAGCCGTCGCGACGGCGGTAGCCGGTGCAGATCTTCACGGTCTGGAACGTGTCGAGGACGTCGAGCTTCGTCATCGCCCAGAAGTCCACGCCGTTCACGCGCTGGGCGTAGCGGGCCACGACCGCGTCGAACCAGCCGCACCTGCGCGGCCTGCCTGTCGTCGCGCCGAACTCGCCGCCTCTGGAGCGGAGCGTCTCGCCGTCGGCGTCGAGAAGCTCCGTCGGGAACGGGCCTTCGCCGACGCGCGTCGTGTAGAGCTTGAGCACGCCGATGACGCGGTCGATCGCGCGAGGCGAGACGCCGGAGCCGGTGCATGCGCCGCCAGCCGTCGGATTGGACGACGTGACGAACGGATACGTGCCGAAGTCGATGTCGAGCATCGTCGCCTGCGCGCCCTCGAAGAGTATCGACTTGCCGTTCTCGAGGCTCTCGTGCAGGAACTGGACCGTGTCGGTCACGTAGGGCATGAGCGCGGGGACCATCGGCGCGTAGAGACGCACCATCTCGTCGGCGTCGAGCGTGTGCGCGCCGAGGGAGACGAGCTTGCGGTTCGCCTCTGCGACCTGGTCGCGGACGAGGTCGAGGAAGCCCGGCTTGAGGATGTCGCCGACCCGCATACCGTAACGGCCGACCTTCGCCGCGTAGGCGGGGCCGATGCCGCGGCCTGTCGTGCCAATCTTCGCGCCGACCGGCCTTGCGGCCTCTTCTGCGACGTCGATCGCCCGATGCCACTGCATGACCATCTGGGCGCGCTCGGAAATGTGGAAGCGGCCCTTCAGCTCGAAGCCCCAGCTCTCGACCTGCTCAAGCTCGCGCATGAGGTCGAAAGGATCCATCACCACGCCGTTGCCGATGACGCAGTGCTTGCCATTGTGCAAAATGCCCGACGGCACAAGGTGCAGCACGTACTTCTTCTCGCCGACGACAACCGTATGGCCGGCGTTCGAGCCGCCCTGGAACCTGACGACGACATCCGACTCCTCCGTAAGGAAGTCGATGACCTTGCCCTTACCTTCATCGCCCCACTGGGCGCCAACAAGTACCGTATTCATATGGATATATTATACCAAAAAGTCAGACGGACAGTGCGAGGCGCTCCGCCCTGTCGCATAATTCCTCTGCCTCGGCGCCACCGCCGATTTCGTCCAGAAAGCGCCTTCTGAACGCCAGATGGCCGCGTTCGGCGCAGAGTCTGCGCGAAACACGGTAGTGAAGACCGCATATCATCCAGCCGACCTGGATGAGAACGAAGTCCGAAAGAGTCCTGATTTCGGAGTAGTCCACGCTCCTGCCGCCGCGAATGGCGGCCACGACAGCGGGCGACGGAGGGAGGCCGGCCTTGAGATTCCAGAACGCCTTCGCGTCGCGGCGCCAGTCAGTGGTGGCGACGCGCTCCTCCAGCACACGGAATATGTCGAGCTTGTCCGCGTCCCTCACCGCGTGCGAGGCGGCCTCCGTCAGAGGGTCAAGGCCCTCAGGCACCTCTTTGCGGTTGTGGTACAGAACGGCGGCGAGCACGGCTTCGGCGTCCGGACGCCCGACGACCCAGCCGAGACGGGCGACGATGTCGTGCGAAAGCGCCGCGTGGTCGATCGAGTCGGCGTCGTTGAACGTGTCGTACTTCACAAGCTGCTCGTAGCGTCCGGTGTCGTGCAGAAGCGCCGCGGCAATCGTCGCCGAGCGGCGCTCCGAGTCGAAGCCCTCTCCGTCGGCGATGCGCGTGGCGTTGTCGACCACGCGCATCGTGTGCGCGAGCTTGAGCTCCAGCATCTCGCCCAGCCGGCCGTCCGGACCGCGGAACGTGTCGACATAGGCGAGGTAGCGGGCCTTGAGCGCCTCGAAGCCGTCGTCAGCAGCGCTCATTTCAGGTGCAGCGCCTGACGCACCGCCTTGCCGAAGGCCCTGGCCATGGACTCCATGCCGATGTCGTTCGGGTGGCAGCCGTCCACAGTGCCCTCGTAGTCGCCCGTGTACATCTCGTCGTTCGGAAGGTAGACGAGGTTCTTCCAGCCCTCCGACACGAGCTTCTCGTAGAGATTCCTGATGAATCTGTCCTTGTCGTCCTTGGCGTTCCCGAAGACGTTGCAGTGCTCGGCCATGACGATGGGAGTCGCAGGGCGCTTGGCGCGAAGGTTGCGGATGAACTTCTCGTAGTTCACCTCGACCGACCTGCCCGGGCGCTGGCTCTCCTTGAGGCTCATGTTCCAGAGGCAGTCGAGCACGTAGCAGCTCGCGTCTATGCGGGCGAGATGCTCACTCATCTCGAACTCCATGACGCCGGAGCCGGAGAAGCCGAGCCCTACGACCGGCACGTCGAGATCACGCCCGACGCGGTTGACAAAGGCGAGGCCCGGACGCGAGCAGCATCCGCCATGGGTGATCGAGGTGCCGTAGAAGACGACGGGCTTCGTGACGCCGCTTGCGCGCGGAGGCAGGGCCTTGACGGTCGCCTTCTCGTCGATGCCGAGCGTGAACGACTTGATGCCGTTGTAGAGCGGCAGGTTGACCAGGCATGGGGTGCCGGGAGTCCACGGGACGTCGAGCGAGCCGCCCTTGTCGTAATGCCTTATGCGTCCCGTGGCAACGTAGAGCCAGCGGCCCTTCACGGAATCAAAGCGGTAGACGTCTATGCCGCTGACGCCTGTCGACGGCATGTGGTCCATGCTAAGGGACGAGCTGCGCGGGAACCAGCGGAAGTGCAGGGTCTTGGAATCCGTCGAGAACCGGAACAGCATGCCCGAGGTGTGGTGCTTCATCGAACGCACGCCTTCGTTGACGCTCTCTGTCACTCCGGAAGGAAGCCGGTCGTACCATTCGTCCACGTCGTTGAAGGCGCGCCCCTCTATCGGAAGCGCCTTGCCGTCGATCCACTTGACTCCGTTTGACACGACGGACGTCTTGACCGCCATGTTCGGGTCCCACTTCTCCACGCCGCCGAACGCGGCGAGCCCGACCGACACTGCGGCCAGAGCAATCATTGTAGTTTTCATAGATGGTTCTCCATTTGTCCTGTTTCGCAATCAGTGCGCGTCAAGCCAGTTGTCGCCGACTCCGATGCCGACTTCAAGCGGCACGCCGAAATCGTAGGCGCCGGACATCTCCCTGCGCGCTATCTCCACGACGGCGTCGGTCTCCTCCCTGGGCACGTCGAACACGAGTTCGTCGTGAATCTGAAGGACCATCTTGGCCCGAAGACCTGCCGCTTTGAGCGCGGCGTCGACTCTGACCATTGCGATCTTTATCAGGTCTGCGGCGCTGCCCTGTATCGGAGTGTTGATTGCGTCCCGCTCCGCCGCCTGGCGCGCCGTGGCGTTCCGCGAGTTGATGTCCCTCAAAGTGCGCCGCCTGCCGAGCACAGTCTCGGCATACCCCTTCTCGCGGGCCTTTGCCACGGCCGACGTCATGAATTCCCTGACGCCGGGATAAAGCCTGAAATACGTCTCGATCAGGTCCGCGGCCTCCCTTCGCGGAACCTTCAGCCGCTGCGAAAGGCCGAACGCCGAAATGCCGTAGATGATGCCGAAGTTGACCATCTTGCATTTCGCGCGCTGCTCCGGAGAGACAAGGGCCGGCATCACCCCGTACACTCTGCTTGCGGTGTCGCGGTGTATGTCCTCGCCGTTCGCAAACGCCTCGAGCATCGCCTTGTCGCCTGAAAACGCGGCCATGAGGCGAAGCTCGATCTGGGAATAGTCGGCCGAGACAAGCACGTGGTTCTCGTCTCTTGCGACGAACGCCCTGCGGATCATCCTGCCGCGCTCGGTGCGCACTGGGATGTTCTGCAGGTTGGGGTCCGACGAGCTGAGGCGCCCCGTCTCGGTCATCGCCTGCGCGTAGGTTGTATGCACGCGCGAATCGGAGTCGATGAGGGCCGGAAGCTTGTCGACATAGGTCGACTTGAGCTTCGAGCAGGCTCGATACTCGAGTATGTCGCGCACGATGGGATGCGCGTCGACAAGAGCGGAGAGGGTCTTCTCGTCAGTCGAGAACTGGCCGGAAGACGTCTTCTTGCCGCCCTTCAGCCCGAGCTTGCCGAACAAAAGCGCGCCAAGCTGGCGGGGACTGTCGGGATTGAAGCCCGGCTCCGCCCATGCGAGAATGCGCTGGACGATCGCAAGTATCTCGCGGTCGAGCTCGCGACCGTACTCCTTGAGCGCCGCGGTGTCGACTCTCACGCCCTCGCGCTCCATGTCGATGAGAATCTTGACAAGCGGCTCCTCCACATCCGACAGCGCCACGGGCGAAAAGCCTTCGGGCCGCAGAGAGAGGGCCTTTTCCCGAAGTGCGTCCTCCAGCCGCATGGTGACGTCGGCGTCCTCCGCCGCGTAGTCTCTGACGCGGTCGATGTCCTTGCCGGCTAGAGTCGGCTCGGGCTTGCCGCGCTCGGGCAGGCCGGCGACGTCCTCGAACCGTATCATGCGGTAGCCCAGCACACGTTCGGACAGATCCTTAAGCCCGTGCCGCGACGCAGCGTCGAGGCAGTAGTGCGCGAGCATGGTGTCGTGCGGCGTAGCGGCGAACCCTATGCCGTGGCGAAGAAGAACGGTACGGTCGAACTTGACGTTGTGGCCCACGAAGACCTTCGAAGCATCGGCGAAGAGCGGACGAAAGATGTCTACGAGGCCGCCGTCCACATACCACGCCCTGCCGTTCCCGGTCGCGAACGAAAAGCCCAGAAGCCTGCATGTCGAGGCGTCGGTCGCGCTGTGGCCCGGACCGCACGCGACGGTCTCGGTGTCAAAGGCGATCCGCGGCGCCGCCATGAGCTCGGCGAGCAGGGCTGCGGCTTCGTCCTCCGTCGAGACGTATCGATAGTCGTGAGGCGTCGTCTCTATGGACGCGGCGACAGCAGTCTCCGCTACTGCGCCGTCGGACGACTTCGGCTCGGTCTCGGGGGCGGCGCCGCCAATGCCGAAATCCCTCGCCAGCCTGGAAAGCTCGAACTTCGCGCAAACCGCCGCAAGCTTCTCGTGGTCCACGCCGTCGAGACGGTAGGATTCCCAGTCCGGCTCGATCGGGGCGTCGGTGCGTATCGTCGCGAGGAACTTCGACATCCTGGCATCCTCGCCGCCGGCCTTGACCTTCTCGGCCATCTTGCCTCCGAGACTGTCCGCGTTCTCGAGCACGCCTTCGACGCTGCCGAAGCGCGAAAGCAGATCCGCGGCAGTCTTCTCGCCGACGCCGCGTATGCCGGGGATGTTGTCGGAGGAGTCTCCCGCAAGCGCCAGATAGTCGATCATCTGCGAGGGACTGGACATGTGCCAGTGCTCGCATACTCCCGCCTCGTCGTATATTTCGGCGGAGTCTCCGGAGCGGCCTGGGCGGTACAGCCTGACCCCGGGCCGCACAAGCTGCGCGGCGTCCTTGTCGGGAGTTGCGAGAAAGACCTCGAAGCCTGCCGCGGCGGCTTTGACCGCAATTGTCCCCATCACATCATCGGCCTCGAACCCGTCGACCCTCACTACCGGAATCTTCAGCGCCTCGGCCAGCTCGAACGCATACGGAATCGACGCGGCGAGGTCCTCCGGCATCTTCTGCCGCTGGGCCTTGTACGACGGATAGGCTTCGTGTCGGAACGTTGGACCGCCCGGATCCATGGCGAGCACGGCGTGCGTCGGGCGTTCTTTCCTGAGTATCGACTGCAGGCCGTTGACGAGGCCGATAAGAGCTGATGTGTTTATGCCCAGCGAAGTCATCCGCGGATTGCGGAGGAACACGAAATGCCCCCTGTACAGGAACGGCATCATGTCGATTATGAATAGCCTGTCCATCTGTCCGTATTATATCAAACGGCGCACGCCCGCGGCTAGTCGTCGATGAGCCTTATGATGCTCTTGAAAGGCATGAGCCGTGAGTCCACCTCCTGTGCGCGGTGGTAGCGCAGAAGGTCTTCGGCCACGGACTGCATCGCGGGGAAGGCCGCTCGGGTCAGCTGGTTGGCGTAGATCACAATCCTCGCGCCGTGCGCCGCAAGCTCGTCCTCGGTCACGGAGCTGAACGAGGTGGGCACCACTACTATCGGCGTGTCAGGGTTTGAGACGCGGAACCTGTCGCAGAACTCCAGTATCTCGGCCGGATCCTTTCTGCGGCTGTGTATCATTATGCCGTCCGCACCGGCTTCGACATATGCGCGGCAGCGCGCCAGCGCGTCTTCCATGCCGCGCTCGAGTATGAGCGACTCGCAGCGCGCGATTATCATGAAGTCTTTGGTGCGCTGCGCGTCCTTGCCGGCGGCTATCTTCGCGCAGAAGCCCTCTACGGAGTCCTGCGTCTGGGCGACCTCGGTGCCGAAGAGCGAGTTCTTCTTGAGCCCCGTCTTGTCCTCGATTATCACGGCGGAAACGCCTATGCGCTCAAGCGTGCGCACGTTGTAGACGAAATGCTCCGCAAGCCCGCCGGTGTCGCCGTCGAGGACGATCGGCTTGGTCGTCACCTCCATTATGTCGTCGATCGTCCTGAGGCGCGACGACATGTCGACGAGCTCGATGTCCGGCTTTCCCTTGGCGGTCGAGTCGCAGAGGGAGCTTACCCACATCGCGTCGAACTGATCGAGGGTGCCGTCCGGACCGCGCACGACCGTCTTCTCGGCGATGAGTCCGGTGAGACCCGAGTGCGCCTCGATCGCCTTCACTATCGGGCAGATGCCAAGCAGCTGCCTGAGGCGCCTGCGCCTGCACTCCGGCATGGCAAGCCTCTCGCGCTCCGCCTCGTCGATCCTGCGGACTTCCGGGTCGCGCGTGTACGGCACGTCCACAAGCCTTCCGCCATGACGCGCAAGCAGCTCGGCG
>JAEEGL010181449.1_pt1 | contig 12681 bp, 8 predicted proteins | sample 9134231 | NCBI WGS metagenome assembly JAEEGL01 (sample SAMN16246548, study PRJNA631951) | gut metagenome | biome: gut microbiome; feature: rumen; material: fiber-attached | host: Bos | place: Iran: Karaj | collected 2018-10
GTATAATCAAATAGGAGGGAGGAGCCCCTCCCTGCGGCCGCATTTCATTGCGTCCTACCCTTCCAGCGGGGGCCACCCCCGCAACGCCCCCGGAGGTCTCATATGTTAAGTTCTATACTCGCTAAAAGTGATTGTGCAAGCTGTAAATTCTGCTGCAGCTTCCGCCGCACCAGCCTCTGGGAAACTCCGATTTTTGATAAGGCGGATTTCGAGAAATTAAAAGAGCTCTACCCTGCGGCAAAGTTCCGGGCGGCTGGGGCTTCCGGCAATTCATATACCTTCGACATTTCCGACAAATACAAAAGCGACGACCCAAACGAAGAAGCTCTCTGCCCATTCCTCGACCCTTCGCGCGGCTGCCAGTTACCGCCGAAGCTCAAACCCTTTGACTGTAAAATCTGGCCATTGCGCGCGGTTCGTGCTCCAGACCAGTCTATCAAAGTCGCACTCACTCCAACCTGTCCTGCCATCAACAAGCAGCCTTTGGAAAAAGTTCGCGAACTTGCGGCGAGTGGGCTTGGGGAACAGATTATTGAGTACGCTGAGTCTCACACAGACATCATCAAGGAATATTCCGAGTTCCTTTCGGAAATAGTATTTTCAAAATAAGCTTTGCTCAATATGTTAGGCTGACCTCACAAAGTGTGTCTCGGCTCACAAATTGCACACCGCACTTCTAATTTGCTTTATCGCATTTTCTGTCATAAAATTATTATATGACAAAAGAAAATGTTTTATCCTCTCTAACTCTTGATGAAAAAATCAGATTATTGAATGGCGTTGGAAGCTGGAACACTTTTGACTGCAATGGAAAAGTGCCGGTGATGTCGATGAGTGATGGACCGCACGGATTGCGTCGTCAGACCGGTAATGAAAGTTATACAGACATCAACGACAGCAATGTGGCCACCTGTTTCCCAACGGCGAGTGCTCTTGCTTCCAGCTGGAACCGCAACAGTGCTTTTAAAATGGGCCAGGCGATTGCCAACGAGGCAAAGGCGGAAAATGTTCAGATTATGCTCGGCTGCGGAATGAACATTAAGCGCACTCCTTTGTGTGGACGCAATTTTGAATACTTTTCTGAAGACCCTCTTTTGTCTGGAAACATTGCGGCTAGTTATGTTAAAGGAATGCAGGGTGAAAATGTCGGAGCCTGCTTAAAACATTTTGCCATGAACAATCAGGAAAAGAACCGTCAGTCTTCTTCCAGCAATGTTGATGAACGCACTATGCGCGAGATTTATCTTAAGGGCTTTGAGATTGCTGTTAGGCAAAGCAAACCACATTCTATTATGTCCAGCTACAATTTGATAAACGGAACTTACGCGAGCGCAAACAGGAAATTGCTAACTGACATTTTACGCAACGACTGGAACTTTGACGGCATTGTAATTTCTGACTGGGGTGCAAATATGAATGCACCGGAAAGTCTTAAGGCCGGTCTTGATTTGGGAATGCCGGACAGTAACGGCTATTTTGCAAGACAGATTAAGAAGGCTCTGGAAGCAGGTAGTCTTTCTGAAAAAGATATTGATGCAGCCTGCGAGCGGATTATTGAAATAGCTATTTATTTTGATGAACATAAAGAAGAGTTTGGAAAGGGAGCTGATGCGCACAAAGTTGATTTTGATGCACAACATAAAACTGCATTGGAACTCGCATTGGACAGCGCAGTGCTTTTGAAAAATGACGGTGCACTTCCTTTGAAAACTAGTCAGACTGAGCGAAGGCAAATTGTTGCGATTGGTTCACTTGCCAGAGATATCCGCTTTCAGGGTGGCGGTTCAAGCCATATCACTACAAAAAAATATCCGGATATTATTGAAGAGCTTTCCAAGGATTTCGAAGTTACAGCTGAAGCAAGCTACGATGCAAAGGCTGTGGAACTTGTAAAAAAACAGGTTGTAGAAAACAGCGATGTTCCGGTTTTATTTTTCTGCGGACTTACAGATTCGAGCGAGGGCGAAGGTTTTGACCGAACTGATTTGTCTCTGGATGATGAACAAGTTAGTTTGTACAAACAAATCCGTACCATAACAAAGAACGTGATACTTGTTACATTCGGTGGTTCACCTTTTGATTTGTCATTTGCAACTGATGAGACAACAGGCTACGAAGCACGTGCAATTCTTCACATGTATCTTTGTGGGGAAGCTTGTACTGAGGCTTGTGTCATGCTGCTTACGGGCCGTGCAAACCCAAGTGGTAAGCTCGCCGAAACCTGGCCTCTTGAAGGAGACTACATAAAGCCTGTTGAAGATTTTGATATCAATTATAAAGAAGGCGTGCTTGTCGGATACAGATATTATGAGACCAGAAAGCGGCCGGTATTGTTTGAGTTCGGCTATGGACTTAGTTATACGAGTTTTGAATATTCGGATTTGAAGGTAGAAAAACTTTCTGATGACACAGATCTGAATTCAGCCAGATTCAAAGTGACGTTATCTGTAACTAACACAGGAAAATTTGCCGGTTCAGAAGCTGTTCAGTTATATGTAAAAAATCCACTAAAGGAAAACTCAGAAGGTGATGTGATTTCTCGACCATCTATTGAACTCCGAGATTTCACAAAAATCTCCCTCAACCCGGACGAAACAAAAAATATTGAGTTCACTCTCACAGGGCAGACCTTCAGCGTCTTCTCAGACAAACAAAACGCTTTCTGCACAGTCGGCGGCGAATACGAAATCTGCCTTGCAAGCTCAGTACGCAATATCCGACTGAGTCAGAAAGTACAAGTTGCTGGCCCGGCATTGGAAGAACTCGTATCTCCAGACTCAGTTCTCCAGCAAAAAGTTTTCACCCAGCACGAACGCCATCACAAAGGCGAGTTCACCTGCAGTGACAGCCTTGGTCTCATGGCAACCGAAAGCCGTTTTATAAGAGGCATTCTCAAGGTTGTCCGCTTCTTCCTCATCAAAACAAGTAAGAGCAAGAATGCAGATGACCCGGCTGTCAAAATCATGCTTCGCGGCCTAGAAGAAAATCCGCTCGAAAGCTTTATAAGTACTGCCCCAGAAGTATTCTCAGAAAAACTTGTTAGCCGCATCTTACGAGCTGCAAATCATGGAAGAAATAAGAAATCGTAATCATGACTAACAAAAAAAATTACATACCTTTTTTTGCCGCTTCTTCCATTACAGCCTTGAGGGAAGCGGTATAAAAAGTTAATAGACATTCCTTAAATATTTCTTTATCCAAATCTCCATTGTGACGGATATACCAGATTATCTGAGCACTTAAAAGATTTGTAAATCCAAAGCTTACAAAAGTCTTAAAATCTTCAGAATGTTTTACTCCAGCCTGAGTAGAAAAGTATTCTATCGTAGCACCAACAAAGCCGCGCAAATCTTTTTCAAAAATCAATTTTAATTGCTGCTCACCAAGAGACTCATATGCGCACTGGCACAACGGAATATTTTTATCAATATAATCCAGAACAAAATCCATGGCCTGAGGAATCGTTGCTTTTGCATTATGAAAAGAATCCACAATATTTTGTACTTCCTGTTCATAAGTAAAAGAAAGCAGATCGTAGGTATTTTCAAAATGATAATAAAAAGTGTTTCGGTTAATGCTGCAATCAGCAACAATATCCTGCACTGTAATCTTTGAGAAAGGTCTGTCTTTAATCAGGCGCTTCAAACTTGCTGCCATCTGAAGCTTTGTTTCTGAAGGATTATCACTCATAAATATTATTATTAGACATTCTTAAAAATTTGTCTATTGTCTTCTGAGGGCTTTATTATTAAATTCCAAACTATGAAACACAGCAAACTTCTCCGTTATGCGCTCTTCGCTGGAGCTGCAATCTTTTTTGTATTTATCACTATTCTCGTAACCCGAAGGAAGCCTGTGGCTGAAAAGCCAGATGCGCTCCCAGCGGTAATAATTCAGAAGCCTGTAAATGGTACACTGGTTGAATCCGTTACTATTTCTGGCTATGTAGAAGCCAACGCTATGATTCCGGTTGTACCTTTTGTTTCCGGTACAATTACTGAATATCCGGCACGTGCAGGTGACTTTGTAGAAAAAGACACGCTGCTTGCAAAAATTGATGATGCACCTTTCCGCCAGCAGATGCTTCAGGCTCAGGCTGCATATTTTGCAGCTCAGAGTACTTTTGAACGACTCGAAAAATTATACAAAGCCGGCTCTACAACTCAGCAGAATTATGATTCAGCTAAGGCTCAGGCAGATGCTTCAAAGGCCCAGTATGATTTGGCAAAACTTCAGGTTGATTATACCGAAGTTCGCGCTCCTGTTGACGGCACAATTTTGATTGCCGATCAGGCCGTTGGTGGAATTGGAAATCAGAGTCAGCCGGTTGCAGTTCTTGCAGACTTGTCAAATCAGGTTGTTCGCCTTAAGGTTCCTGAAAAATATTTTGATTTGTTCACACTTGAACGCGAGAATCTTGCAGTTAAGGTTACCCGACCTGCAGAAAAAAATATGTATGATGATGCTGTAACTACAGCAACAATCGAAAACATTGCGCCTTATGTTTCACCTCAGAGCAAAAACTTTATTGTTGTGTGTCGCCTCGATGAACCTGGCGAACGTTTCCGTCCAGGTATGTTTGTAAAAGTTCAGGTTGCATATAAGACTTATGAAAATGTTCCGCTCGTAAGTCTTAAGGCTCGCAAAATGGATGGTTCATTCTATATATATGATGAATCAGACGGAAGTGCACATTTTGTTGAAGGACAGAATTTCCCAAATGACGGTACAAACTTTATTGTTCCTGAAGAATACCGCAATTCATATATCGTGATGGATGGCCAGAACTTTGTTTTTGACGGACAGAAAGTCCGCATTTTTGAAGAAGCATTACAGGAAGCCAAGTCTGGCAATGTTAGTGAGGAATAACAGATGAAGGTTTCTGAATTTTCTGTAAAACATCCTGTTGTCATCACTATGCTTCTCATCGTGCTTATTGCATTCGGTTTTTATTCGCTGAGTGGAATGCGTACAGAATTCATGGAAGACATCTCCATGCCTCAGGCAATTGTTTACACGGTTTACCCTGGAGCTAGTGCCGAAGATGTTGAAAGCGACATCACAAAAGTTCTCGAAGATTCTTTTGTTACCCTGCCTCACTTTAAGGCAATAGATTCTACATCTTCAAATTCTCTCAGCTGGATTTTGATTACCTATGCTGATGGCTACGACCCATATGATCAGCTGACCGAACTCCGTAACCGAATATCTGAACTGGTTGAAAAACTTCCTGATGGAATTTCTGGAGAACCTCGTGCCCTCGTTGGTGGAATGGCGATGATGCCTATCATCACTTATTCTGTAAGCTCAGGTCAGGACACAGCAAGACTCACTCAATATCTTGAAGATGAACTCAAGCCTCTGCTTACTCAAATTGATGGTGTTTCTCAGGTTTCAATTGATGGTGGAAAAGAACTTGCCGTAAATATTAAGATTGATGTAGATTCTCTCACTTCAAAAGGTATTTCAGTTTCTACAGTTTATCAGGTTTTGAATTATGGTAACGTTACTCTGCCATTGGGTAATGCAAGCTATCAGGACAGAGCAATTCAAGTACGCTATGCCGGTGGCTTCAACTCTCTTGAGGATATTAAAAATCTTCCGGTTGGAGTTGGCGATGATTCATCTATCATTCGCTTAAGTGATGTAGCTGATGTTAGTCTTTCCTACCCTGAAAAGAATGTCACTGTTTCAAATGGACGTGAACCACTTACAATTGTTAGTGTAACCAAACGTCTTGACGGTGACACAGTAAAAATTGTAAAGAAGGTTAAGAAGGCAATTGCTGAATGTGAAAAAAGCACAAATGGTGCCGTACAGTTCCACATCGTTAGTGACGATAGCCGACAAGTTTATGCATCACTTAAAGCAGTTATCCAGAGTGGTATTCTTGGTGTTGTTTTTGCTGTCCTTGTAATTCTGCTCTTTATGGCAGACTGGCGTGCTACTCTTACAATCAGCCTTTCTATTCCACTTTGTATTTTGTTCAGTTTGATTGGTTTACGAGTTCTCGACATTTCCCTCAACCTCATGACTCTTTCCGGTCTCGTAATTTCTCTGGGTATGGTCGTGGACGGTTCAACGGTTATGCTCGACCAGATTTATCGTTACTACAAACGACGCGACCAGGAAACTGGTGAAATGGAATACACAGTTACCCAGAGCATCTACAAAGGCTGGGACGAAGTTTCTGCATCTATTCTTGCCAGTGCGGCTACAACAATCGTTGTATTCGTTCCAATTGCAATGCTTGGTGGTCTTGTTGGAAGTATACTTCACGCAGTTTCAGTTACAATTATTCTAGCAATTTTTTCTTCATTCTTAGTTGCTGTTATTATTGTTCCATATCTGCTCAAGCTCTTCCTTTCTGAAAAGGGGCCTAAGGTTCGCGGAAAGCCTCGTAAGTTTGATCGTGCAATGGATAAGGTTGAGCGCGGCTATCGAAAGGTACTTGCGTTAGCTTTAAATAACCGAGGCTTTGTTTTACTCGTCGCTGTCTTCCTGCTTGTCTTCTCAGGCTTTATTGCTCTGCGTCTTGGAATCACTTTTATTCCATCAACAGACTCTGGTGATTTTTATATTTCTACAGAATTCCCAATGGGGACTGAAAAGGAACAGACTCACGAAAAAATGCTCGTAGCCCAGGAACTGCTTTATCAGTATGTTCCAGAAATCGACAACGTAGTTATGTACGAAGGTCAGGGCGACTCTTCAAACTTCTCTTCAGTTTCTACTCCACACTATGCTTATACTCACGTTGTACTTGTTCCAGTTTCAGAACGTAAACGAGATGTTCACGACATCATGCTGCAGATTCAGGAAATATGGGCTGCTGTTTTGCCAGACTCAAAAGTTTCTGTTCAGAACGGTGGTTTTGATAAACTCGTTGGTTATGTATCTGATGGTGGTGGTTACGGTATTACTTTGATTTCAGAAGACCTTGATGTACTTTATGAAACTGCTTCAAAAATCAAAAATCATCTGGAGAATGATCCGGAAGTTGTTACTGCAAAGCTCGACACTGATTTTGATACAAGCACGATGATTATTGATATGAGCCAGGAATATCTGAGCTCACTCGGAATCACAAGTTACGAAGCAGGAATCACCTCGGCTATTTTGTTCCAGGGCGTAGACTGTGGACGCTACAAAGATTTGGAAAGTGGCCGACGCTATGATCTCAGAATCACTTCAAACATCACAGATAAAAACATCACTGCTGATGATATTTCAAATCTTCATATAGTTACTCAAAACGGGCAGGACGTTTCTTTTGCAAACCTTTCTGATATCCGCGTTGAAAAATCTATTTCGCAGATTAACCACTCAAACCGCGCAAAGAAAATTACAATTACTGCATCGCTTGTTAGCGAAGATACAAGTGGAGTTTCACAGCGCGTTAATCAGTTTATCGCAAAGAATCCGCTTCCAAATGGAGTTCACTCAAAGGCCGGCGGAATTATGGCACTTATCGGCGACATGGTTACCCCAATGATTTCTGCCCTGCTGATTGCCATCTTCCTGGTTTATACAGTCATGGTAATTCAGTTTGAAAAATTCAAACAGCCGCTTTTGATTATGGTGACTATTCCATTCTGTTTTATTGGTGTTGTTGCCGGTCTTTTGATGTTCGGTTCAACTCTCAATCTTTTGTCTCTACTCGGTTTGATTTCTCTTGCCGGTGTAGTTGTTAATAACGGAATCATTCTTGTTGATTATATTAATCAGCTTAGAGCTCAGCGTCGTCAGGTTATTGCACACTCAAAAGGAACTCAGGATAAAGATGGCGAATGGCACGTTGATCTGACTCCTGAACAGGAAGAAGAACTGTTGAGAACTTCTGTATTGGATGGAGCTGCAAGCCGAATCAAACCAATTTTAATTACAACTCTTACTACCCTGCTCGGTGATATTCCAATGGCGGTGGCAAAGGGTGAAGGCTCTGAGCTTTATGCTTCTATGGGTCAGGCTATCGCAGGAGGACTTATAACTTCTACCCTGATTACATTAATTTTAATTCCAGTAATTTATTATTTAAGTGAAAAAAAATCTAACAAACATATAAGAGGTAAACATGAAAAAGCAGTTCAATAAAACATTACTCGGTTCAGCACTTTTTGCAGCTACACTTTTATTCTCTGGCTGTTATTCAGTTTTCAATGGTGGAACTGGCGGACAGATTGTTGATGCAGAAAGCACTTCTACTCCAAAGCAGGGAATTGCAAATGTTGATATTTATGCTTACACAGAAAGCGGTATCCGCGATTCAGATTATAACCGCTGGAAGGAAGGCACAGTTTTTACTCCATCAAATTCTTATTACGGCCATACAACTACAGATGCCGATGGAAGCTTTGTAATTTCAAATATTGTATGGAAAGAAACAAAGCCTGATTTTGGTAAGGATGCAGATTACACAACAATTTATCTTTTGTATTATCACGAAAATTATGGTCTCACAAAAGATCAGACAGTCATCACTTCTGACAGTACAAGCGATACTGTTTATGCAGAACTTACTTCTATCAGAAAAACAACTGCCCTTAGTATAAGTATTAATGATGTTGCAAACTCTAATGCGACTACAAATAATGTACTCGTTAAAGTTTCTGTTCCTCAGAATACAGATACACTCACAGCAAATCCAAAAGTTTATGAACAGATTATCGCAGGCAACGGTGTAATCAACATCAGTTATCCTCGCTGGAAAAATGCAGAAGATAAAGCTGATGGAATTGAAAACGAACCTGAAGTCAGCATTACCTATGCACAGAGCGCAGACACAATAACCTGGAAGGCTTGTGCAAATGCTGATAACGAAGCTCAGGATTATGCTTTCTATGATGATAATTTTTCAATTACAAAAACCATTAGAAACAGTTCTTATAATATCTCAGTTTATGGAAAGTCAACAAGAATCTATATTCCAACTGTTACTGGAACTTATGGTGATTCGTCTTCAGCAGACAGTGATGGAATTGTAATCAGCATGAAAGCAAAAGATTCAGATGGAAACTTTACTATTGATTGTGGTGAGACAACAACTTTCGCTCAGACAATCGGAACAAGTGGAAATCAGAATCACGGTAATTTCAACGGACTTGGAAACGGGACTTTTATTAATGACACAACTTATACAGGAAAATATAAAGATATAGAAGTTCAGTTTTATGCAGATGGAACTGCTACAGGCATTATAAAAACTCTTCGCAGTGACCAAGATTCTTATAACTTCAAACTCTAATTCAGGATACACGAATGAAAATAAAAAGACGATTTTTTACATTTGTGATTTTCTCAATTCTGATTTCTGGATTATGGTCTCAAGAACCGCAGACTTTATACACCATCGATACTTTGTTAGACGCGACTAAACAAAATCATCCGGAACTACTTAAGCTCCAGGAAGAATATCGCCGAAGTCTTCTTGATGTTACAGATGCCTGGTGGAATCTTGGACCTACAGTTGATTTGCAGGCGAGCGGAACTTATATGGTGAATCCACCGGTTGGAGCATTGTATATAAATGCAGATGACATCATCAATTCAATTTCCTGGAACGGACCAAAACCTAGAAACAGCGGACAGCGAATCAAAGTTTTCGAAGGGATGGAAAATACACTTTACAATTTTCAGCTTGATGTAACTCAACCGATTTTTACCTGGGGTAAAATTACAAACGCAATTAAGCTTTACAGACAGATTTCACAAATCAAGCAGACTCAAATTACTCAGCAGACAGAACAGCTTGAAACAGAACTTAAGACACGCCTGCTCAGTCTTTATTATATGAAGAGAATTCTTGAAATTCTTGATGAAGAACAAACTTATACAGACCGTATGGTTGAAGTAAGTGAAAATGCAGAACAGACAGGAATGCTTTTACATCAGGATGTTGTAGATGCAAAGATTCAGGCAAAGGAACTTGAAATTACAAAACAGGATTTGCTCGAGCAGATTAATGACCAGCTGCTGGAGCTTGGACGCATTACGGGAATTGATTTCTTTTCTGCAGATCAGATTGATTATGATTTTGTGCCACAGATTGTTGAAAACTTTGATAGCCTTTTAAACACCGATCAGTCTGAACTTGAAGCACAGGTTCTTTCTGGAAATCAGTCTTCTATCAAAATGCTTACTCAGCTTGAAAGTGTAAGCAAGACTGCAGAAAAAATTTCCCGTGCTTCTGAAAACTGGAAACCAGATTTTGCACTTCAAATGAGCAGCAGTTATTCTGGCTCACGAGTACCGTTAGTAGAACCAAACTGGCTACGCAAAGATGATTACTCTGTAAACATTTCCATTGGAATAAAAACCACAATCTGGGATGGCGGAAAAAAGGTCCGCGATGTTTCAAGAAAAGTCAGCGAAGTAGAAACCGCAGAACTCAACAAACTCGATGCCCGCTCAACACTCAGCAAAACTTTCAATTCTCAGTGGAACGCTGCACAAGTCTGTACAATGAAAATTGAATATCAGGATTTGAAAATCGAATCTGCTTCATCAAAAATTGAACAAAAGCAGCAGATGTACGAATCCGGCTACGGGTCAGAAACAGACGTCCTCTCTGCAAAAATCGAACGCTGTAATGCCCAGATAGAAAAAGAACAGCAGGCTCTGTCCCGTGCCGCAGCCTGTCTTACAATTGAGTATCTCAGAAAATAATTAAATTATGGCAATGTGCTCTTGAAAAATTCTCCATTTATAAATTATTATTATAGAGAACACTGATTTTTTAGGAGACATATTGCCAATGTAAATACGATGCGGATTTCCAGATTTTTTTCTCAGATGAGATTTCATTATGGAAGTCGCTTGTAGTTTTACATTTTTATTTTTGACTGGCTGTGTGGTCGGTCAGCTTATGTCTTGCTGCAAGGGCTTCTGATTCAGGAGGCCAAAATGTCAATTCAAATATCTAATCTTAATTTTTCTTATTCTTCTTCTAACTCTACTCTTTTTGAAGATTTTTCTATTCAGTTTTTTGATGGATGGACTTGCGTAGCGGGAAGCAATGGCTGTGGAAAAAGCACTTTGCTCAAGCTGATTGCAGGATTGATTCAGGCAGACAGCGGGAAGATTTCTTGTGATGACAATGTAATTTACTGCCCACAGGAAACTGCTGAAATTCCCGAAAATCTTTATACCGCTTTCTGGTCTGATGATAACGAGGTCCGCAAATTTTTCTCACGCCTTTGTGTAACAGAAGAAATGCTTGAACGCTACGACACACTTTCCGGTGGTGAAAAAAAACGTATTCAAATTGCCTGTGCTCTTGCAGAAGGGCCAGCTGTCTTACTTCTCGATGAACCTACAAATCATCTTGATGCAGAAACTACAAAAATGATTTCTGGTGCACTTGTTGATTTTCATGGAACTGGAATTATGGTAAGTCACGACCGAGGCTTTGCTGATTCTCTTTGCAACCGGACGATTTATCTTTATAACGAATCGCATGCATTTGCAGGTGGCCGAGATTGCATTGCCTGTGATGTTTATCCTTGTGGACTTACAAAAGCCCTTGAATTACGTCAAAGTGGACAAGAGCAGAATCGAGGTAACTGGGAAAAACTGAACTCTAAAGCTGCTGCCGAAAAACAAAGAAGCGCAAAACTTGAAGCAGAAAATCAACGGGCAAAAGCCAGACTTTCAAAACAATCAGTTTCTGCCAAGGACCATGATACCAAACTAAAACTAGATGTTGCCCGCATAAGTGGAAAAGACCGCAGTACCGGTGACGCAAAGGCCCGCCTTGAAACTCAGATTCGGCAGACAGAAGCAGAACGCGACAGCATCAAAAAATCTCTTCGCCGCAAGGAAGGCTTTTCTGTTGAGAACACAGATTTTTCGAAGCCAGTTATAATAGATGAGACTCAAATTAAGGCAGGAAGTTACACCTTGCAGGTACCTCATCTGGAAATTAAGCGAGGTACAAAGCTGGCACTCACAGGTCAGAACGGTGCAGGAAAGACTCTTTTTGTAAATCACGTGATTGAGCTTTTGGAAACAGCCGGACGAAAAGAAGAACTGCTTTACCTGCCACAGGAAATCAGTGATGAGGAGAGTGGCCGGATTTTGGAAGTCTTCTCCCAACTTGAAGAGGGCGAGCGTGGAGAAGTGCTCTCTACATTGTTCAGACTTGGAAGCGAGCCTACACGAATAAGCATTGGGAACCCGGGAAATGAAGAGCAGCCCCGCTTGAGTCCCGGAGAACTCCGCAAATTAATGATTGCTCTTGCCGTTCAAAGGCCTCTCTCCCTCTTAATTCTTGATGAACCAACAAATCATATGGACATCACAAGTGTTCTTGCTCTGGAAAGTGCCCTCGCATCCTTAGACTGTGCAATGATTATTGTAAGCCACGACAAGGCCTTTCTTGAAAAGATTACAAATGCATCGCTGGTTGCAGAACGAACAGGAAACTCAACAGGAGTATTGCGAAACTAAGTGACAGGGGACCTCAAAGTCCCCTGTCACCCCTAATAATTGAATATCTCGCTAAAATCTTCTATAATTACTCATTAAAATTATGGGCTTACTATGCCCGAGTCAGAGGAAAAAAATGCCTAAAATCGAATGTAACGAAAAACTGTTTTTTGATGCTATCGGAAAAAAATACACTTATGATGCTTTGGAAGATGTACTTCCTTGCGCTAAGGCTGAGCTGGACGAAAAGCCAGA
>JAEEGL010392716.1_pt1 | contig 12681 bp, 9 predicted proteins | sample 9134231 | NCBI WGS metagenome assembly JAEEGL01 (sample SAMN16246548, study PRJNA631951) | gut metagenome | biome: gut microbiome; feature: rumen; material: fiber-attached | host: Bos | place: Iran: Karaj | collected 2018-10
CCGTCCTTTGGTACAGCACCGTCGGGTACATGTATATGAAGATCGTTTTCATCAAAAAGCTTCGCCTTTTCAGGATAGATTGATTTAACCAGACTTACCGCTATTCTTGCGGATTCCTTCATCACATCTCCAAGCTTTCCTGTGATAATGATATTTCCTTTTCCTTTGGTAAAAAGTGTTTCGATATACAAAATCTCACCACCCACGCTGGTCCAGGCCATGCCTGTAACCACACCGGGATTCTGCTCCTCCGGAACAGATTCGTGATGAACAGGTCTCATATCAAGCTCTGTGCGAAGCTGATCCTTTGTTATAGTGATGCTACCTTCCGTTTCCTTTTCCATGATCATGACAGCTGCGCCTCTGCAAAGTGCGTCTATTCGCTTCCTAAGGCCTCTTACACCAGCTTCGCGGGTATAGTCTGTGATAATGGTTGAAAGTACATCATCATCAACATTAAGGACATCCTCATTTATCCCCATAGCTTCCATGGATTTAGGTAAAAGGTGTTCCTTTGCAATCATCAGCTTTTCATCAGGAGTATAGCCTGTGAAATTAATAACCTCCATCCTGTTTAAAAGTGGCTGAGGTATTGTATCCAGGCTGTTTGCAGTGCAGATAAAAAGTACATCTGACAGATCATAGGGCACATTCATGTAGTGGTCAGTGAAGGTATTATTCTGCTCGGGATCCAGTACTTCAAGAAGTGCGCTTGCAGGATCTCCGTTGTAGGAACTTGCAATCTTATCGATCTCATCAAGCACCATAACAGGGTTTGACACGCCACTCTTGTTTATTCCATCCATGATCCTTCCCGGCATAGCTCCGATATATGTTCTGCGGTGGCCTCTGATGTCTGCTTCATCACGAATGCCGCCAAGGCTTACGCGCACGTACTCTCTTCCAAGGCTTCTGGCTATGCTTTTACCAATACTGGTTTTGCCGGTTCCCGGTGCTCCAACAAACAGCAAAATAGAACCTGACTGCTTTTTACGCAGATTCATAACAGCTATCTGCTGAACAATTCTCTTTTTTACCTTGGAAAGGCCATAGTGATCCTCATTTAAGATTCTTCTGGCATCAGCAAGGTCAATGTACTTTGCCTCTTCCTTCTTCCAGGAAAGCCCCGTTACAAAATCAAGGTAATCATAGAGCATTCCGGTTTCAGGGCTGTTCTTTCCCTCCTGCTTAAGTCTGTCAAGTACCTTCTCAGCCTCTTTTCTGGCATCCTCGTTCATCTCGGATTCTTTGATTTTTTCCTCAACTCTCTGGATGTCTGTCACATTTTCAGGATGCATGTCATCCAGCTCTTTTTGAAGATATTCCATCTGCTTTTTAATCGCAGCTTCGCGGTAGGCATCCTTGTATTCCTGTTCCTGAGCCGTAGTTGCATCAGTTGTAACCTTTGCAACTTCAACGTACTCAACAATGGTTTTTTCCATCATTTCCAGCCTCTTCTTTGCACTGTCCTCTGCAAGGATACTGTATTTATCCTCATTTGACCCGGGAAGCCAGTAGGATAAAGCTGCTGTGAGCTCGGAAACAGTCTCAACGCTATCGAGCAGTGCGTTTACAAAGCCTGAAAACTTGAATCTGGATGAAAAATCTCTCACCTCATCCTTAAGCTTTGAGAGGATTTTCTCCTCTTCTTCGCTGTCTACAACGTCCAGATCAGGTCTTTTGGATATTGTGAGTTCAATATGCTTTGATGGGTCAATGGACACTTCATCAACATTAACTCTTCCGTTTGTTTCGATTATTACATAGCCGTCAGAGCTGATCGTCGTAAGGACTCCCGTTACGCCGATAGGATAAAAGTTATCTTCCGTCATTTCCTTTCTGTCCTGAAAGCTTTTGCATTGAATAAGCACCACTTTCTCATCCTTAACCGCTTTTCCACCTGAATGGATGAATTCATCTGTTTGAAAATACAGCTTACCATCAGGAATCAGCTGTTTGTTATATACCGGAACGACCATATGCTTACCTCCTCTGTTAGCACTAGTGCCTTGCGAGTGCTAATTGAATTGTAAAAAATTTGACTCCTTCTAAGGAGCCATCTCTTCTGACTTCATAGCACATTGACACCTGTCAATGTTTCATATTTTTGTCATATACTACCATTAAGATTTACAATTGTCAATGTTTTTCATTAAGCCATACCTATAAAAGCAAATATCTCCACATTAATAAGCAATATTTCGGTATTAAGAAGCCCCAATTTTTTATATGATAGTAGGCGTAGAAACTGACTTATATGAACCCTCCACAATGCGAGTGTTCATCACAGATACGGAGGAATTATGAATCTCAAAACAGCCTACGAACCATTTTTTAAAATTGGCGCTGCTATTTCCAGATGGAATCTTCACACAAAAGCACACATGGAGCTTCTGACAGATCAGTTTAACAGCTTTACCTGTGAAAACGACATGAAGCCCATGTTCTATCTTGATGCAGATATAAACAAGTCTGATCCGGAAAAGTACAATCTTTCCCCGGCTCTTACCTTTGAAAATGCCATTCCTTACCTTGAATTTGCAAAGGAAAATGGCATCGCTATGCGTGGACACACTCTTGTATGGCACAATCAGACTCCCAAGTGGTTTTTCTGCGAAAAGTACAATGAGCTTTTTCCTCTTGCAGACAGGGAGACTATCCTTGCAAGACTTGAAAGCTATATTCACGGTGTTCTCGATTTTGTTCAGACCAATTATCCCGGAATTATCTATGCCTGGGATGTTGTGAATGAAATTGTCGACGAGGGCGATTTCAGAAAATCCATATGGACAAAGACCGTTGGGCAGGACTTCTTCATCAAGGCATTTGAATTTGCCAGAAAATATGCTGCTCCAGGCGTTGATCTTTTCTACAACGATTATGAGACAGCTGAGCCCTGGAAGAGAGACTTCATCATAAAGAACGTTCTCACACCTCTTATGGACAAAAAGCTTGTTGACGGAATGGGCATGCAGTCTCATCTTCTTATGGACCATCCTGATCTTGATAATTACCGCACAGCAGTAGAGATGTACGGAGCGCTTGGCATAAAGCTTCACATCACAGAGCTCGACATGCACAACGCTGATCCGAGTGATGAATCCATGCATGCACTTGCACTTAGATATAAGGAATTCTTCAAGATTTATCTTGATGCGAAAAAATCAGGAAAAGCAAACATAACCAGCGTAACCTTCTGGAATCTTCTCGATGAAAACAGCTGGCTTACAGGCTTTAGAAGAGAGACCAGCTATCCTCTCGTGTTTAAGGGAAAATGCGAAGCAAAGGAAGCATATTATGCTGTTCTTAGTGCTGTTGTTCCTGAAGAAGAAATCGACAAGTGGGAACCTTCATATGCCGATGACGATTACCTTTTAAAGGGTATGCCAGCCCCTACCATCAAGAGATTTCGTGAGAATATCTGGGGTGATGGCGAGTATGACTACGCTGCAGCCTACGGCTTTACACCAAATGTTTTCGCATATCTTCACAATGATGATGAAAAGCGCGACTGCATGCTGGTTGTTCCCGGCGGCGGATACTGCATGTGCTGTAACCACGCGGGCGAGCTTGCCGGAATGGAGTTCTTTAATCGCGGAATGAACATTTTTGTCCTGACCTACACAACTGATATCACAATGTCTGTTCCGCTTAAAAAGCAGCCAATGAACGATATCTCCCGCGCTGTGCGTTTTATAAGAAAAAATGCAGACAAATACAATGTAGATGGCAAAAAGCTGTTTATCTGCGGCTTCTCAGCCGGTGCGCACGTTTGTGGAAGCCTTGCAGTTCATTATGATGATATAACCGACAAAAATCCCGAGTATCAGAAGTACTCAAACAAGCCGGATGGCGTTATTCTCTCCTACCCTGTAATTACAACAGGAGAGTACACCCATGCTGATTCAGTAAAGGCACTCCTTGGAAATGAGCCGTCGGCTGACGAGCTTGAATACTTCTCACTTGAGAAGCAGGTTTCAGAAAACACTCCGACCTGCTTCTTATGGCAGACCGAGGAGGATAATCTTGTTCCTGTGGAAAACAGCTATTTATTCGCTATGGCACTTAGAAAAAACAAAGTACCCTTTGCTCACTACGTATTCCCTGCAGGCTTCCATGGACTGACCATTGCAAATGATGAATATTTCAGGGGCTGGTCCGGAGAAAACTACACCATGGAACAGACAATGCGAGCTGCTTTTTCTGTAAAAGAAGGAAAGGGCATAAACGTCTCTGACAAGAGAAGAGATGAAATCGTCGAACAGTTCTTTAGCGGCGTTGAATTTGAAGGTATGGGAATTGACGAAAGCCTTAAAGAAGACGTGGGTCTTTGGAAGGACCTTTGCTGGGCCTGGATCAAACGACTTATATAAATAATTTCAGAATTTTGGGCATAATAAGGGGGCTTATCGCCCCCTTTTACTAATTACAAAACATATCAGTCATTCCCCACCTGTATCTGATCTGTTGTAGCTGTTTCTGAGTCATCAATGTCTATTACTGACTCAAAAACTGACTTTTCAGTCTCTACAGATTTAGTCTCTGCGACCCTGTCTCCATAGCAGACTGCCAGGATCATCAGCGCAAGTACGATTGCATCAGCAATGTACATTGTGATGATCATCCTCCTCATCTTCTGCATCATAATCTCTCCCCTCAATAAGAAAACGTTGCTGAATTGTACCACCAGAAGGCATTTTGCTCAGCCAACGATATTAGTATATGAGGGCGTGTCCAACAAATGTCCATCACGAATCAAAATATCTTGTAAATCACAGTTTACTCTGTGATAGTTATGATATCTGAGAGGATATAATGGAACAAAGGATAGGATGTATTCTCGTTTTCTATGTATCCACCACTCAGATCACAGGTATCTGATGCATCATCAGGATTAACGCCAACGTAATCACCCTTGAATACAAAATCACCGTTTCCGCGCATGAAATGCTCAATTGCACTATCCATGGCTTCCTGTGTGCCGGGAGCTGCAACCTGTAGGTTCAGGTCTACCATCTCAACCCAGCCCTTTTCAAAGCCTGCAGATACATCAGAGCCATGCACTCTTCCGCTTACAACAGATTCAATCTTTTTATCCTTCATAACAGCATCAACAGCAGAAAGCACATAAGGCTCCCAGCAAATTCTTGCTGTAACAAGGGAAGTTCCCGGTGCAACCTCTGACATACTCTGGTTATAACCCACAAAATATACAGGTTTTTCCTGGGATGCCTCCTCGCAGGCAATTGCAGGGCCAATGGTATCTGTATGCTGCGAAATCACAACGCATCCTTCGTCTATAAGCTGTGCTGCTGAGCTTTTTTCATGGGCATAACTGCTCCAGGTGTGGGTATAGCACACACGCATCACCGCCCGCGGCACAACGGATCGGACACCCAAGATAAAAGCTGTGTAGCCCGATATAACCTCAGAAGTCGGGAAAGCTGCAACGAAGCCTACGATCGCCTGATCCTCAGTTATAATTCCCTCTGAGATCATCTCCTTTATCTTCATTCCGGCGGCAATTCCGCTCACATATCTGCCCTGATATGCCTCACCCTTGAAGGTGTGATAATTCTCAGGAACACTTACTCCGTTCATATCCATATATGAGGTCTGGCAGAACTGGATATTCGGATATTCAGGTGCAAGCGTCTTTACAACCTCGCTGTAACCGTTGAAAAAGATTATGTCGCAGCCCTGAGTAGCCAAATCCCTTAATGGCTCTTCCATCTCGTCATCTAGAACGTTGCTGCAGGTAAGGATTTCTACCTGCTCGCCGTATTTTTTCTCTAAAGCATCCTTAGCAAGGGAAAAGTTGTAGGTGTATGGCGTGCTCTCATCATTATCATAAATAAAACCTATCTTCAGATTCTCTTTGACATCAGAAGGGTTCATCATCCTGAAGCCGCAGATGAAAGCAAGCAGCAGCACCAGACAAGTAATTGCAGTAATGATATGTTCGCGTTTCATGCCATCACCCCCTTCTCATCTGAAATCGAATGCCCTTCGTTCTCTTTCATTTCCTCCGCCTGGATCTTCTTATCCTCCTCTACACGGCGTTTAAGCTCTTTTGCTGTCTCCTCATCCGTAGGCTGGATCTCTGCGCTCTTTTGAGCGTAGATTGCATCAAGGTCGATCACGCCCTTATCCACAAGCCTCAGGAACGCGTCCAGAGCGTTCGGATCAAACTGAGTACCGCGTCCGCGCTTCATCTCATTCATTACATAATCTGTGTCCATATGATTGCGGTAAACACGGTTTGAAGTCATGGCGTCAAATGCATCAGCCACTGCTATAATACGTCCAAAAAGAGGTATCTCTTCGCCTTTTAAGCCATCAGGATAGCCGGTTCCATCATAGCGTTCATGATGGTATCTTGTACCATCCACAACATGCTCAACAAGTGTGAAATCCTTCAAAATATCAGCACCGCCGATAACGTGGGATTTCATCTTCATGTATTCTGTGTCATCAAGACGGCCAACCTTATTAAGTACGCTGTCCGGAACACCAATCTTACCGATATCGTGCATCTGAGCGGCTTTTCTCAGGTTTGCAAGAGCCTTTGTTTTCTGCCACCACTTAAAGCAGTTCATCTCCTCTGCGATAAGTACTGAATACTCCGCAACTCGCATGGAGTGCTGACTGGTACGGACATCCTTGGCATCGACAGAATTAGCGATAGCCATTACCGTCTCATTTGCCATATTGATCTTGATCTGCTGCTGGTTAAGCTGCTTCTGTACAACGAGCCAGCTGCACCAGATGAGGAAAAGAACCAAAAGTGAGAACATGTATACAAGAAATTCAGGGCTTTCGTAGAACTCACCTTCTTTTACAAGATCAAATTTTCTCTCCTCCAGAACACGCTCTCCGGCGCTGTCTAAAATCGCCAGATGGAAGGTGTAATCTCCTGAAGGGATATTTGCGTAAATGATATTATTAAGGCTGTTCTGAGGAACGATAGTCCACTGAGAATCGTACCCTTCAAGGAAGTAGCCAACATTGGGCTCCTGAATTGTATAGTTCAAAATCTCAGGTGCAAGCTCTATTCTGCCTATGCCCTGTCCTACCGTGATAGCTCCCATGCGGGCAAGGGGCTGCATAACGCCATCAAGCTTTACAGATGCAAGCTGCATTCTGTAGGAACGTACGTCACTGTTATACTTATCAACATCAATGATATAAACGCCCGTGTCACAAGGAAGGAAAAGCTCGCCGTTATCGTTGTGGTAGTTCCAGGAGTTTGCAGTAAGTGAGGTTCCAAGACCTCTTCTTGCATCCAAAAGCTCCCAGGCAATCTCTCCACCTGCTACCAGTTCATCTCTCTCAACAACGTAGATTCCAGCACTGGACATAATGAAAAGAGTATCCTCATCCTTTGCCCATATATCATAGTTGTTGAAATACGGGAATTTATCCAGAATGCGGATTTTTCCGTCAGGCTCAAGATAGCACAGGCTGTTACTTGTAACGATAAATACACCATCTGATTTAGGATCCTTTACAGTACGCAAGATTACGCCACTGCTAAGTCCATCATCGCGGGTGAGAATATCTGCCACTTCACCGTCTTTTATCACAGCAATGCCATCACCGTCTGTTCCGGCGAGGATTGTGCCGTCACTTCTTTCAGTAACTGTAAGGATCATCGAATTGATAAGGCCATCATCATCACGGATAGTACGATCTACCCTGTGGTTTTTGATAAAGCTTATTCCTGTATCTCCTGCCGCAAGAATCGTTCCATCAGATAAGCCAGTGACTATTCTTGCACGGTTTCCAAAGCTTCCATTTTCAGCGTTGTAATCCCATTCCTGCCCGTCAGCAGCATACTCAATAAGGCCGCTACCATAGGTGCAAACCCACAGATGATCCTTACCATCCACATACATGCAGCGGATTCTGACTCCGTCAAGCTTAGAAGTCAGTTCATTATTTATCTGATTGTGACAGGCTTTATCCACCACATCCAGTCCATTATCTGTTCCAATGTAGTAGCAGTCCTGCCATGCAACAACTGCATTTACAACTCTTCGCTCCATGCCGATCGCGCCATAAATATCCCTGAAGGGCGATTTTGCAAGGCGAAGAAGACCAAGTCTTGATGATGTAAACCAGAGATTTCCCTGATAATCATACAAAACATGGTCAATTGAATTGTTAAATTCGTTGGTATTTAGCTTGTGATAGCCATCAGTACCCATATATGCCACGCCATTATCCGCGCAGATAAATAATGAGCCATCATTCAGATACTTAATATCATTTATGCAGTTAATATCAGGACAGGTAACCACCTTTGTCTGCCTGAAATCATCACCTGAAATATCATAGCCATAGATATGATCAGTGGATGTACCTACAAGCAACGTTCCATCAGGGGCAAATAAGCAGCAGTTAAAAAGTTCCTCACCATCAGGAAGTTTCAAAGAGCTCTCCAATTCACCATTATTCATCAGGAAAAGTTCGCCATCAGAAGCGATAGCTGCTACGTGTCCGTTTGTATCAGCTGCCATGCTTTTTGCGTAGTTTACCTCAGGAAGAGTTTTTACAGCCTTAAGTCCGTTGTTCATGGTAATGATCTGCATACTGCCGGTGGTTCCGATATAGTAGTAACCATCTGTTGCCTGCACTATGCTTCTTACTGAATTTGAGGGGAGACCCGTCTTCTGATCAAGGACATTTACTACCTTTTCACGGATTACAATAGAAAGTCCGTTGTCGTTTGTTCCTATCCACAGACGACCTTCCTCGTCCACAAAGAGGCAGTTAACGTTTTTTACAGACTCATAATCATCAATCCAGCGGAATTCCCTGCCGTTGTATCTGTACAGACCGGCATAGGTACCAATCCAGAGAACACCATCGTTGGTCTGCGCTATATCATTGGCTTCGCCGCAGGGAAGACCGTTATTGCTGCTATAAATGCTCTGAACATAATCGTTGTAATCTATCGCATCCTGCGCTTTATCGGCAGCTTTTACCGAAATGGGAGATGCCAAAAGAACGGATAGACAAAGGATTGTCGCTGTTCCAACTGTACCCGCCTGTCTCATTGCCTTATCTGCGTTACTTGTACCCTGAAGCCGCCGCAAAAGCACAACCAGGTAAACAGCTGCAATTGTAAGTACTTTGTCGGCAAACTCTATGGCAAGCTGCCCTAAAATCCAGCAAAGCAAAGGAGACCACCCTTTATCCAAAAGGTAGTCAATAACTCCGTCGCCCCACTTATTATTCGTATAGCCTTTGGAAAAAATAAGATTTAGCGGCACAGACACAATCAGTGCTGTGAGCACGGTAAAAGAAGCGGCCTTCATAAAGCCGTAGAACTGATCGAACCATTTCTTGTTCGCAGCGATGCCCACTATTATACCCAGGGCAATACTGGTAAGTGCATATGCTGCTGAATAATGGTTTACCACACTGTAAGCAAGATTCCCGGTAAGTCCCACCATTGCACCGCACACGGGCCCCGCCACATATGCACACAACGCAGTACCAAAAGAATCAGCCCACACAGGCAGCTCAAAGCCTACCGAAATGAGCTTTCCTCCAATGTTCAAGCACACACACATAGAGATGAACAGAACAATCTGCCAGCTTTTCCATGTTTTCATCTGTCACAGTCACCTCCCCCTCATGAAGGACATAATCACAGAAATATTTCATTGTATCTAATTATATTCTAAATAATTCTATTTTTCATTAGTTTAGAATTATTTTATATTACTCGCCCTTGTAATTCCTAAGGGCATTTGTCATTTCATCTGCTTCGCCTTTTGACAAAAGATATGTAATAACGGATGAAATCAAATATACCCCTGCAACGCTAAGCACCACGACCAGAAATCCCTGTAAAGTGAGTTCAAACCAGTCAAAAAGTGTGCCAACTATCATTATGATAGCGCATAAAACCAGATAATGAGCCACTGTAAGCAGTATCCTGACACGTACACTTATGGGCTTTTTAGGATTGTAGGAAAAGTATGCAGTAGTCACAAGTGCCGTCAAAAAACTCGCCCCAAAAATCTGCGGAATTATCGCTGTCCAGATGGTATCGTAACTGAAGATGTTTATCCAGACGATAACCATAATGCCTGTGTTTATGATCAAAAACCATTTTAAAAATTCAGAAAAGAATGCTCTCATAATAATCCTCCGTCCTATTTCCCAATACCAAGCTTTTTCTTAAGTTCAGGAACATAGCCCCTCGAAATGATGATATCTTCGCCGTTTTTCAGGCTCGCTATAAATCTCCCGTTAAATTCAGGGCTTAGATGATCGATGGACTTTATATTAACGATGGCGTTTTTGGATATTCTAAGGAACGAGGAGTTTACAAAAAGCTCTTCTATTTCAAAGAGCTTTTTCCTTGTCTCATAGCAGTTATCCCTGGTATAGGCAAAGACATGGTTATCTGTAGCATCAAAATACAGGATATCCTTCGTAGGAACCATAAGAATACGCTCATCCGCATAAACAGCCATAGTATCCTTGCCTGCACCATCCTTGAGGCGGCGGATAGTCTTTAGGACCTCGTCGTCAAGTTCTGCCATCTTTATTATGATTTCATCTTCTTCGCCGGGTAACGGCGTCTCAATAGTAATTTTCATTATCTGTCTTTCTTTTTGCTAATTGTTAAAAGAATTGTGGAAAGGATGATAAAGACTACCCCTACAGCAATAAGTATACCCACTTTTAAAAGCTCGGACAATTGATTGTTGTTGATAAAAATGTTCATTCCCATCACGCGGTCCACTTCATTTCTGATAACCTCAGGAGTTCCGTCAAAAAAGCTGTCTTCCAAGGGCATCATCATTACTTTTCTAAAGAGTGATGTTCCGTAGATGAAGGGGAAGCACTTAACAACGTTCTGCATCGTGCTGTTCATGGATCCGAGAGGGAAATAAATTCCTCCAAGGAAGCCTGAAAGTGTACCGAGGATTATTCCGATTCCGCTCCATGCGCTCTGGCTCTTAATTACAGTTGCAAGAAGAAACATTACTGATGAATATACGAAGGTGTTCAGCATGATAAGAAGAAGGAGCTTTACATGTGTTTCAAAAGGAAGAACTTCCATGCCCTTAAATACTCCGATTGCCTCAGTAACTGCAAAGGTAATGATGCTCATGATCACTCCGCTGAGCCACGCGCCTGAAATATATCCAAGGACAAATACGGGTCTTTTTACCGGCATAACAAGTAAGGAATTAAGGCGATTTCCGGTCCTGTCCTTTATCATATTTGAGTAAAATGCGTGTGTTACAGTTGAAGCGTTTATTGTCAGGATTCCTGCGCAGGTCCAGAGAAAGCTGAACTGCTCTACTGTTTTTATATCACTATCTCCGCCTCTTCCGGGAACCATCTTTATTGCATCAATCAGATCACTGTTGTTGATATCTCCCAGGAAAAATACCATCAGTATGATAATGATAAGCATTGATAGAAGTGAGAAAAACACTGCTGAATAATCCCTGAAATACAAACTTACATTTCTTTTATTTATTGCTAAAAAGCTTCTCATTATACTGCCCTCCCATATTCATTGGTAACATTCTGGAAAACGTCATCCATCTTGCCCTGAATAATTTCAAATCCGTCAACAATTCCCTTTAATCTGCCTGCTGTTTCTGCGGCCTCGAAGGGATTTCCCTCCTCAACGCATCCGCCGTAGGATGTGGTTATAAGCTTATCCTTTCCTACGATATCAAGGACTCTGCCTCTGTTCTTCTCACTAAAGTAGAGCTTTAAGCTGTCCTTTGCGAACTTTTCCTTCAGCTCGAAGGGAGTTCCTTCCGCAAGCTTTTTGCCCTTGCTGATGATTATGATCTGATCCGCGGCCTGCGCCTCTTCCATGTAATGTGTTGTCAGGAAAACCGTCATATCTGTGTTTGCGCGGAGCTTTTCTACCGCATCCCACACATCCACTCTTGTTGCAGGATCAAGTCCCGTTGTGGGCTCATCCAGGAAGAGAATCTTTGGAGAATGCATAAGCGCAAAAGCAATTTCACATCTTCTCTTCTGTCCTCCCGAGAGAACTCTGTAGCGCTTATTCATAATGTCTGAGAGTTTTAAAATATCTGAAAGATCTGACAGACGGCTGTTTATGGTCTTGTCATCAAGTCCAAGCATTTTTGAGCGTGTGACAATGTTTTCTTTTACCGTAAACAAGTCATCCAAAACATTTGACTGGTAAACAACTCCAATTGCTTTCCGGATTTCCATATCCTCTTTGCCGAGCTTGTAGCCGCAAAGATAGGCATCTCCGCCATCCGGAGTAAGTATTGTTGAAAGCATGTTTACCGTTGTAGATTTTCCTGCTCCGTTTACGCCAAGGAATCCTACAAAGTCACCCTGCTTTATTTCAAAGCTGAGATTATCGACTGCATAGGTTTTTCCATATCGTTTTGTAAGGTCTTTTATCTCTATAGAATTCATTTGTGCCTCCCCGATTTTTTCTTTGGTTATCTGTTAATCGGATAATACGGCACAATATGGGTTTAGAAAACGGATTGGTGGGTAAGTTGTAATTTTAGGGTGGTAAGTTGCATTTTGGGAATTGGAAATCACAAAGGTTACCCCTGTTCAGTCGTTATCCACCAATTATCTCTAATATGAGAACATAATTCCACAAACGTTTGCATTGCACCGTTTTTGCAGGATTCTTTACAAGAA
>JAEEGL011632069.1_pt1 | contig 12681 bp, 8 predicted proteins | sample 9134231 | NCBI WGS metagenome assembly JAEEGL01 (sample SAMN16246548, study PRJNA631951) | gut metagenome | biome: gut microbiome; feature: rumen; material: fiber-attached | host: Bos | place: Iran: Karaj | collected 2018-10
GAATATGACCGTCTTCGGTAAAGGTGATCTTCTCTGCACAGCCCTGTCTTGAATACCATGTGCCGTTGGTGTGGCGGTGATAGAAGATGTACCAGTCATCACCTATTTCCACAATGCTTCCGTGGTTGTTTGCTCCAAATGCTGTAGGCTTGTCAGCGGGCTTGTAGGAATCGATATGAAGATCGCAGTTACTTACGATGACTCCGCCGTATTCAAAGGGGCCTTCGGGAGATTTACTCATTGCATAGCAAAGTTCATGCATTACTTCCGATGAGTAGATGAAGTAGTAGATATCTCCGCGTTTTCTGATGGAGGGTGCTTCGAAGAAAGCATGTCCCTTAAATGCGGTTCCTTCGCTGTAGCATGAGCCCGGGACCACGATCTTCGGAGCTTTTTTGATAGTCATCATGTCCTTGTCAAGAACAGTGAGCATTGCTCCGTGCCTTGACTTATCACCGTGTCCGCAAAAACCGGTAAAAAGATATGTGGTATCGCCTTCTGTTAAAACTCCCGGATCGAACTGGGGCTCATCACCTTCTTTTTCTCCCAGACGTGTTCCGTCCCCGTAATGAACATACCCCTTGAACTTGTAAGGACCGGTGGGAGTGTAGCTGACCGCAACGCTCACTACACTAACCTTATCAAGGACATAGTACATATAATATTTTCCGTCAGGGCCAACAGTTACATCGGGTGCGTAGAGGCACATATGTCCGTCACGGTTAAGAGGATCCTCGGTCTTGTAAAGGCTGATGCCTTCATATTTCCAGTCGCCGAGAGAATGGATATCCGCTGACCATGCTACGTAATCGCCCAGGCAGAAGGTCTCACCGCCCCAGATATCATGTGAACCGTAGACATAGACCCTGTTTCCGAATACGTAAGGTTCACCGTCGGGTACATATTCCCAGCTCGGAAGATAGGGATTGACAGCCTGTTTTGTGGTGTTGTTTCTTATACCGCCTTCGTATCCAGGAACCGCACCGTATCCGGTAAATTCCATTTCATAGCGGTCATCCTTTCTGAAGGGCTTCCACTGGGGAAGAAGCTGTCTGTCATAGCCTCTGCCATTGGGATCACCTGTTTTTACGAAGTTGACAAGATAATCACTCATGGTGCGGGCGAGATCAAAATGCCTTCCTGTGTAGGGTCTGTGGCACTTTTCAAGGGTATCGAACCAGAACCACAGGTCGCAGGAATGGAAGGTGCCGGGATAGGAGTCCCCCTCATGACCGTCTCCGGGGATATCAGGATCAAAGCGGTAATAGAAAAATCTCTGCTCGGGTTCATTTTTTTCCGCCTCAAAAAAAGTATCCTTTACGGCTTTCTCGACAACGTTTACATTTCCGAAAGTGAATTCATCGGAGGTGTTGCCTGCGATGATGGGAACGTCAGCACACTTTCTTTCGGCGATCCTTTCCCTGGGATTTCCGAAACTGAATTTATTATCCACTATAGGGAAAAACATTCTGTTTTCCCTGGTAAATCTCCGGTAAACCCTGATGATGTCCTTGGTCTCGACTTTTCTTGCTTCTTCAAGGCTCTTAACACCAAGAGCTTCGAAGAATTTAGCACCCAGTTCTTCGGCTTTTTCAAGGGGAAGGGGAGTGAAGATGTCGTGAGCTGGATCGTCTATTTTAATGATTCCGGAAAGGATCACAGCTCCCTTTATGATGTCCCAATTGTCCTCATGGGAGAGCTGGTTCATAACACTGGCACCGCCTGCGGACTGTCCGGCGATGGTTATCTTCTCGGGATCTCCTCCGAAGGCTTCTATGTTTTCATATACCCAGTGAAGTCCTGCTTTCTGGTCCAGGACTCCGAAATTTGAAGGGTGTTCGGGATCTTCGGCAGTAAGTTCCTTATGTGCAAGGAAGCCGAAGGCAGCCAGTCTGTAACCGATGGAAACTACGATGATGCCTTTTTTTGCAAGAGCTTCTCCGTTGAATTCCATCTCTGCGGTATATCCCCACTGGAATGCTCCGCCGTAGTACCAGACAAGAACCGGAAGCTTGTCGTCACGGGAACCTGCAGGGGTCCAGATATTAAGATAGAGGCAGTCCTCGCTCATGGGGATATCTGAATCCACATGCCATTCACGGCAGTATATGTCATCGCCCATTCCGGGTCTGTCCTGAGCTGAAATGGGGCCGAATTCGTGGGCTAAGAGCTCGCCTTCCCAGTCTTCGGCGGGCTGAGGAGCTCTCCATCTGTTTTCCCCTACAGGCGCAGCTGCATAGGGAACACCCTTAAAAACAGTGATCCTTGGGTCATTACCCGGAAGACCGCAGATTTTTCCGTTTTTTACTTCAGTTTGTCTAAGCATTTCTACCTCCCCTTATCTTTGTGGAAATACACTAAAATTATAGGGTATTTCGTCCACGATTTCTTACCAAAATATTGCTATTTTTATGGCAATAGTTTTGAGTTTGGGAAGTGTTAAAAGGACGGGCAAAAGATGGTATAATACTTAAGTTGTGAATATATTTAGCGTAAAAATTAAAAATCTGATGGTCGCTGCACTTGTGGCGGTCATGATACTTGTTACGGGCATCTTTTCTTATGTAAAAAGAGAAAATGATGCTCCGGGGATTGTAAGCCCACAGACTTCTGAAAGTACTGTAGAAGGCGGATATGCCGTATCAGCCTCTCCGGGAGATACCGGCACGGCGGATCCGGATACAGTCACTGTTGAGGTAGGCGAAGATCTGAATGGAACCGTGAATCCTGATGAAGATGAAAGTGGTGTTGTAATTGCCGACAGTAATGATGTTATTACCGATGATGCCGGTGAAGGCTCGGAAGATATCAACGGCATCGGTGACATTAATGAAACTGATACTGACGGCACCGGAGACGTGGATGTGGAAGTAACTACCTCTGAACCCACTGACGTTGAATCCCTTCTGGCTTCCATGACCCTTCATGAGAAGGTCTGCCAGATGATCATTTCCTCAACCTTTACCCTGACAGGTGAGAGGAAACTTACCACTGCGGGTGCTTCGGTCCAGAATGCCCTGGCTCAGTATCCTGTTGGCGGTATCATTTTCGATTCAAGCAATTTTATCAGCACGGTCCAGACCATGACCATGATCTCTACCACCCAGAGCTATTCCGATATTCCTCTTATCGTTACTCTTGATGAGGAGGGCGGAAGGGTGGCAAGACTTATGAGCACCCTTGGCACCACCAGGATCGGTCCCATGCTGCAATATAAAGATCTGGGACAGGAAGCTGCCATCATCAATGCTTCGATCATTGCTTCAGATATCAGAAGCTACGGCTTTAACTTGGACCTTGCACCTGTTGCAGACGTCTGGTCAAATCCACAGAATACAGTTATCGGAGACAGGGCTTACAGTGATGATTTTTCTCAGGCGGCTGATCTTGTTTCAGGTGCGGTACTTGGTTTTCATTCCCAGGGGGTTGCATGCACTTTGAAGCATTTCCCCGGTCACGGTGATTCTTCAGCAGACTCCCATTACGGAGCTGTATATATCTATAAAAGTATGGATGACATCAGAAGGGAGGAACTTCTTCCCTTTGCAGCCGGTATCAATGCAGGTGCCGACTGTGTCATGATAGGTCATCTGATCATAAGTGATCTTGGGGATGAGCCTGCACTTTTTAACAGAAGTCTGGTTACGGGAGTCCTTAGAAATGAACTTGGCTTCAGAGGAATCATCATGACTGATTCCCTTCAGATGAAAGCTCTGACGGATTATTACGGAGTATCTGAAACCGCGGTGAGAGCTGTACAGGCAGGCTGTGATATTCTGCTCATGCCCTCGGATCTTCCCACCACCGTCAGTGCTCTTGAAACTGCAGTGGCTAACGGAACCATCTCCGAGGCCCGCATCGATGAAAGTGTTCGCAGGATCCTTAATCTCAAATACCGATACGGGATCCTGAGGTTTTAGGTGGAACGAGGGGACGGTTCTTCCGTTCCAGTGAACCTTTGGAACGGAAGAACCGTCCCCTCGTTCCACCCCGTTCCACAATCTGTGTTTTTTCTGTGTATTTTGGGGATTTTTTAAATTTTCGCGTTATTATGTACCTGTGAGGGAAAACTATGGCGGATAAGAACAAAGTAACTGCACTGGGATATGAATTCGCTTGTCTTGATGATGCAATTCTTGCTCAGTCTGAGATCAAGAAGATCGATTATCTCAAGAGCCACCTGGACAAAGGCGATGCGGAGACTGTTAAGGCTCTTTATGATAAAGCCATAGATGAAAAATTCTTCAAGACTCCCGTAGGGATCGGATTCCTTACGGAGATCAGGGAGTATTTGATCGAAACCCTGGATTTTTCCGAAGAGGAAGTACGTCCCATTCCCCTTTACATGTTTTACGACTCCACAGGGAAAGACAAAACAGGTAAAAAACAGCCTGAGAAAAAAGAAAAAGTAGGTTTCCTGTTCGTATCCGTTGTGCTTAACATTGCTCTTATCATTGCTGTCATCATTATGTTCTGGATCGCTAAGAACACGGATAACCCGAATATATTAAACTACGAAAATGCCATAACCAACAGATATGCAGCCTGGGACCAGGAACTTACGGAAAGAGAACGTGCCGTAAGGGAAGCTGAGAGAAATCTTGACCTTGAACTGGAAGAGCAGGCATTCGGTGACTGAAATCTATGAACGGATTAAAGGTTTTAATTGCAGATGACGAGGAACGCATGCGCAAGCTCGTTAAGGACTTCCTTACGAGAGAAGGTTTTGTGGTGCTTGAATGCGGTAACGGTCTTGATGCTGTTGATACTTTTAATGCGGATCCTTCCATTTCACTTATCATCATGGATGTCATGATGCCCGTTATGGACGGATGGAGTGCGGTTGAAACCATAAGAAAAAATTCAAAGGTTCCCATTATCATGCTCACCGCAAAAGCCGAGGAAAAGGATGAACTCAAAGGCTTTTCCTTAGGCGTTGATGAATATATTTCCAAGCCCTTTTCACCCAAGATTCTTGTTGCCAGAGTTCAGGCTCTTTTAAGAAGGAGCCTTCCGGAAAATTCCACCGGAGATGTACTGACTGTGGGTATTATTAGGATCGACCGTTCAGCACATCAGGTATTTGTTAAGGATGTTCCCGTTGACTTAAGCTACAAAGAGTTTGAACTTTTGAACTTTTTTGCGGAAAACAAAGGTATCGCCCTTTCCCGGGAAAAGATATTGAACAGTGTATGGGATTATGATTATTTCGGCGAAGCCCGTACCATAGATACCCATGTAAAGAAACTTCGTGCCAAGCTCGGTCCCGAAGCAGGAGAGATGATCAAGACCATCTGGGGCATGGGATATAAATTTGAGGAATGAAGCCTTTAGATAAAAACATAAAAAAATCCGGGATCTATTTTTCGCTTAAATGGCAGTACACTCTGATCTTTGCCGGACTTACCGCTCTGATCATAGGTGTTACCATCGCCTTAAGCTCTCTTTTTCTCCCCAAATATTACGAATATAAAAAATTAAAGACCATAGAAAGCGTATATGCGGATCTTAGATCCGCTTATTCGGATACATCCTCTGGAGATTCTCCCGAAGAACTATTCGATGAAATGGACAATCTGTCCATGCGTAACAGCCTGTCCATCATCATCCTCAATGAGGATTCCGATATCATATATTCTTCGAAAAATCTGGAGCGTGATATCGATATGATCCTTGTGGGTTATATTTTCGGATTTGATACGGGTTCCGACATCGATGTGATCGAGCAGAGCAGCGATCATATCATCCGCAGGACCCAGAGCCACAAGAATGATTATCTTGAATTGTTCGGACGTCTGGATAACGGTATGTCCTTCCTTGTCAGGACTCCCATCGAAAGCATAGGCCTTGCCGCTTCCTATGCCAACAGGTTTTACCTGATCATCGGTATTGCCGGCATTGTATTCGGATCCTTTATCATTTTTTTCCTGTCAAAAAGAATTTCAGCCCCCATATTAAAGCTTAACGATATTTCTTCAAGGATGGTGGATCTTGATTTTGAAGCCCGTTTCGAAGGAAAAACCGTCAACGAGATCGGACTTCTCGGTGAAAATATGAACCGCATGTCCGATTCCCTGGAAAAGTCCATATCAGAACTGAAAACTGCTAACAACGAGCTGAAAAGGGATATCGAGAAAAAAGAAAAAGCAGCGGAAGAGCATTCAGAGTTCATTTCAAATGTTTCCCATGAACTTAAAACTCCCATCTCTCTGATACAGGGCTATGCTGAGGGGTTAAAGGAAGGTGTTTCCGACGATCCCGAAAGCAGGGATTATTACCTGGATGTCATCATCGATGAAGCTTCTAAGATGAACCGGATGGTCAGGGAACTCCTTAATCTGGACCAGCTGGAAAGCGGTGATGATGTCATAGACATGGAACGCTTTGATATGTATGAGGTTGTAAGCAACTATCTGCAGTCAGCAGCTGTTCTTATTGATGAATCCGGTGCGGTTTCTGAATTTGATGAAAAAAAGGGAGCCTTTGTCTGGGGCGATCCCTACAAGGCAGAGACTGTTTTTGCCAACTACCTGACTAATGCCATCCACTACTGCAGGGAAGTTAAGGGAACCAAATTAATACGGACTACATTCGAAAACCGTGGTAATATATTAAGGGTTTCGGTATTTAACACTGGTGACCCTATTTCCGAGGATGTTTTGGGAAGAGTATGGGATAAATTCTACAAAGCGGATCCCGCCAGGACCAGAGAGTACGGCGGAAGCGGAGTGGGTCTATCCATAGTAAAAGCCATCCAGACTTCCATAGGAAGGGAGTACGGAGTTTACAATACCGAAGACGGAGTTGTTTTCTGGTTTGATATGGAATCAGGAAAAAGGAGAGAAAATGAAACTGACATTTGAATCAAAAGCAGAACAGCTTAACTATGAGATCGGGATCCTTATGGGTAATTCCAGGGACCCTCAGTTTTCACAGTTTTTGGGAAGCGTTACTTTTGAATTAAAATCCGCTCCCGAAGCCGCCGATGAGATCAGAAAAAAGCTGATAAATAATTACGATATCTATGCCGGAAGAATGAATTCCCAGGGTATTGCTGTTGAGCCTTTATATTTCAGGGCAATCTATGGGAACATGGAGGCGCCTGTAGTAAAGGATGCGGCTCCCGCGCCTGCGGCACCCGAAGCACCTGCGCCGGTCGCAGAAGCTGTTGCACCTGCTGCCGAGGCTGTGGTGGCCGAGCCTGTGACCGCTGAACCCGAAGCGCAGCCTGACCTACAGCCCGAGCCTCAGCCTGCTCCGCAGCCTTTTGTACAGCCCGAGCCTCAGCCTGTTCCACAGCCTTTTGTACAGCCCGGTCCTCAGCCCTCACTTCAGCCCTCGGCCCATCCTCATCTTTCCTTTGCTTCAAAATCCGAGTATTCCGTGGGCGCCATCATCATGTCCATTCTCGGTTCTGTCCTTCTTTTGACAGGACTGGTTTACTTTGCTGTTAACTTCCTGGATACCTTCGCCCAGGGCATGATCCTTTACCTTGTCTGCGGTATCGTGCTTCTTGTATCCGAGCTTGTTGTTAGACGTCTTGTGCCCAAGCTTTCCTCCGTCTTCACCGCCATCGGCATAAGCGGAGTGTTTCTTTCGACCGTAGTCAATTACCGCGGCCTTGACAATATCGGTTTTGGCGTAGCGGCTGTGATAGTTGCTATCTGTTCTGTTCTTGTATGCTTATTCGGATATGTCCGTAAGAGCCAGCTATATTCCATCATCGGATTCCTTGCTGCATTTATTTCATCCGTATGCATCGGAAATAACATTTCTCCTGCAGAGTATATGATCATAACCCTGGGAACACTTCTGATCTCCGTTCTCTGGCTGATCTTCCCCGTAAAACAGAATCAGTCTCTTGCCGGACTCATAATGATAGTGGCAGAGTTTATCTACATGTTCTTTACCATGGGATTTTATGTTGATTCCTCCGAACCGATAGACAAATATCTTGTTAAGTGTGTATTTGTTGCGGTTTCCTGGATCGTTGTAACTCTGATCTTTTATATCTCGGAAAAAAATACCGGAGTAGGCGGTTCACCTTCTCCTCTGTTTGAACTCAGGACCGTTGCCTTAAGCATAGCTTCTTACTTCTACGGGATTTCACTGACGATTGAATTTAACCTGTTGGAAAAATCTCTGGATGAGGGTGAGATCATACTTGGCGGAGTTTTGTTCTATACCGCATTTGTTGTTCCCCAGATCATCATCCTGGTTGACCTCATGCGCAGGAAGAGCAGAGCATCCTTTGCTGTTTTCCTTTCACTGTTCCTTACGGGACTTCCGGTCATTACCCTTACGGATTGTGTCTACATCATTGTCCCCGTTTATATCCTCTATGCTCTTGTTGCCAGGATCGCTGCCAGGAAGTTCGATTCGGTCGGATTAAAGGTCATCGATCTTCTGGTCCAGATAGTCGTTGCCATTGCGCTTCTTACCTGCAATACTTACGACTACAATTCCGATTTTGAAAAATATTTTGCAGGAATTTTCCTCTCACTTGGTGCCATCGCTGCCATTTTTGTCGGAAGAGGATTTGCAACAGCTGTTCAGTGCATATACACCTTTGCCCTTTGCTACTGCTTAAGTGCAGTGATCCTTCCCGATGATCTCGGCGAAGCGGCATCCATGGGTGTCGTGCTCCTTCTTACCTTCCTAATCAACTATTTTGATTCAATTAAGGGAAATCATTATAAGGTCTACAACTGGTTTGCCCTTGTTTTTGACATGATACTTCTTCTTTTCTGTTCAAACATTGATTTCAGTGCGGAAGGAGTGTTCATTTTCTGCATCGCGGGTATTTTCGGACTTGCTCTTGTGATCCTTATGCTCAACAAGGAATATGGCATGGTGTTTTCCGGAAAATACATCATGATCCCCGCATACCTCACTTTCATTTCTCTTATCATGAGGATCGAAGCAAAGTTCGTCTTGAGCATAATCCTTATGGCTATCGCTCTTTTGAGCGTTGTCATCGGCTTTGTGATGAAGGAAAAATCCATCAGGATTTACGGACTGGTGCTTTCTATACTGATGTGTGGTAAAATAGCCATTGTAGATTTTGTTTCCATCGGAGATGCCAAAGCAAAGACCATCATGTACATTCTTGTGGGTGCATTTGCTCTGTGCATCGGTTGCATTTATCTTGTCCTGGAAGTCAGGGAAAACAAGAAGAATGCGGTTGATCAGGAGCTTCAGTAAATGAAGTCATTTAAGACATTAAAACTTATCGGTGTTGCTATGGCTACTGCCATGCTCGTAAGCGGCTGCGGTTCGGAGATCTCGGAACTTACCGAGGCTCAGACCCAGGCTGTGGGAGAGTATGCAGCTTTTGCCATGCTCAGATATGATGCTGAGCACAGAAGCCGCCTTGTAGATTATTCCGAAGTCGAAGCAGCGGATGAGTTAGCAAGACTTGCTGCAGAGCGTGCTGCCGAGGCTGAACTTGCAAGACAGACAGAAACTGAGGGCACAGAAGAAGGATCCGAAGGACCCGAGGCCATAGACAGAACAGAAGACCAGCAGCCCTCTGATACAGGTTATGTAAGCGACACCATGGAGGATTTCCTGGAACTTCCTTCAGGCATGCTCCTTACTTATAAGGGTTATACCGTTCAGGGTTCGTACCCTGAAGAAGCTGATATTTCGGATTATTTTGTGGTTGATGCCACTGCGGGAAAGAAGTTTCTTGTGCTTTGGTACACTCTTTACAACGGTTCCGGTTCCGATTACAGTGTGAATTTCCTTTCGGATAACATCGCATTCAAATGCCGTGTCAACGATGGCAATACCGCCACCGCTCTTGTTACCATGCTGGATGATGATATGTCCACACTCCAGCTGGATATCAGAGACAACGAAGAGATAGATGCTGTTCTTATCTTTGAGATCGATGAGAATCTTTCCAACGATATCGAATCGATAACTATTAAGCTGTCCAAGAATGGTGAGGATTGGGAGAGAAAGGTCCTTTGATCTTATGGATTTTTCCGACAGATCCCTGCGAAAACTTATAATCCCGCTCGTTATCGAGCAGACCCTGGCCATAACCATGGGCATGGCTGATACCGTTATGGTTTCATCCTGTGGTGAGACTGTGGTTTCGGGTATTTCATTAGTCGACCAGATCAATGTTCTTCTGGTCGGCCTTTTTTCTGCCCTGGCGGCAGGAGGAAGTATTGTCGTGGCTCAGTTTATGGGGCACGGTGATGACAAACTGGTTAAGAAAGCTTCCGCCCAGCTATTTCTTGCGGTTGTCTTTATATCCACGGTTTTCATGGCCATTGCCATTGTTTTCAATAACGGTATTCTGAATCTTTTGTATAAAAAAATAGAACCTGACGTTTTTTCAAGCGCTTCGGTCTATTTCTACATCGTGGCTGTATCTTTTCCGTTCCTGGGACTATACAATTCCGGTGCGGCACTTTTCAGAGCCATCGGTAATTCCAAAATCTCCATGAATGTTTCCTTTGTTGCCAATATCTTAAACATCATCGGAAATGCAATACTCATCTATGTATTTCATCTCGGGGCTGCAGGGGCGGCCATTGCCACTCTTTTTTCCAGGATCATCAGCAGCATCTGTATAATCTTTGCTCTTGTCCACAACAAAAAGCTTGCCTTTAAGGTTACGATAAAACCCGATAAGGAAATGCTTCATAAGATCCTTTACATCAGCATTCCCACAGGGCTTGAGAATTCTATTTTCCAGATAGGAAAGCTTATTGTTTCTACCATGACTGCAGGCCTTGGCACTGTGGTGATCACTGCTAATGCCATTACGAATTCCATTGCAGGTTTTCAGAACATTCCCAGCAACTCCATCGGTACGGGACTTGTTACCGTTACCGGGCAGGCCATTGGAGCGGGAGATGAGAAAACTGCCTATAAGCTGATCAAGAAGTTCATGAAGATGTCATATCTTTACACCACGATCTTAGGTGTGCTTATCTTTATTTTCCCGGAGCAGATTTGTCACATATATAAGCTGAGTCCCGAGACCACTGAACTTGTTGTGATCGTGCTCCGTTTTAACTGCATCATGTCCATACTTGCGCATACCCCTTCCTTCGCTCTGCCTAACGCTTTAAGAGCTGCCGGCGACGTGCGCTTTACAATGTCCATTGCGATCGCTTCCATGTGGATCTTCAGGATCGGGTTTGCTTATATCCTCGGAATAAAACTCGGATTCGGCCTCCTTGGAATCTGGGCTGCCATGACCATAGACTGGATCGTAAGATCGATCTGTTATGTCTCGAGAACTGTCAGCGGAAAGTGGCTGAAGCATAAGAATGCTATCGTGGGGTAAGTCATTTTTTTCTGGCTATACTCCACTTAATCACTGCAGCGGAGATGATTATCACATATCCCACAAGGCTGAAGCCGTCGGGGAATTCGTTCAGGAATACCATTCCCAGTATCGCTGCAAAGATCACCTGAGTGTAATCAAATACGGAAATATCCTTGGCGGGCGCATTCTGATATGCAGCCGTTATATTGAACTGCGCGATTCCCGCACTGACGCCGGCTCCGATAAGACATCCCCATTGTGCAAAACTCATGGGATGCCAGTCATAGATAAGGAAAGGTCCTGTGATCAGACATGAAAACAGTGAAAAATAGAAGACTATGGTTTTGCCGGGCTGGCCTGTTTTTCCCATCTTGTGTACAAAAGCATATGCTGCACCTGCACCGAATCCGCCGTAGAGTCCTACAAGTGCCGGGATGACGGCAAGACCGGTTGATGGTTTGATTATAAAAAGCGAACCTATGAAGGCCAGAGCTACACAGGACCAGTCCATGGCAGTGGGGATCTCTTTCATGATGAAGAAGCTTACTATGATTGCAAAAAAGGGAGAGAGCTTGTTGAGCATATTTGCATCTGCGATGCCCAGCCTGTCGATAGCCCAGAAATTTGCGATCATTCCGCTGGTTCCGAAGAGACATCTCATTAAGAGGGACACCCCGTTGTCTTTGCGGATCGAGAACCCGATCTTGTTTTTTAAAAGCGCACCTGTTGCCACGATCAGTGCAAAGAAGTTTCTGAAAAATGCCTTCTGCATTGTGGGCAGGTCACCGGATATCCTGACAAAAAATGTCATAAAAGAGAAAAACAGGGCAGCGGTAAGAAGATGCAGGATCGCACGTTTGAGATTTGTTTTTGGTGTGGAGCTTTCCGCGACTGCATTATCTGATGTATTCTGTTTTACTGATCCGATTTCTGAGTTATCCATTTTTGTCATCTATATGTTATATCCCTGATGGATTTCTTATTTGTTCATAAACTGCGGTTACGTGATATCTTATCATATTTTCCTATAATGGATACCTATTCTTTTCTCTTATGAAAACTGGTTGCGATCATATTTTTTTATATGATGTTTTTGTTCTGTATATATCACTGCATATGATGAAAACCTTGTTTTATGCGGCTTTGAAGCGATTTGAAAAAACTCGAAAATTTTTGAAATTTTTTGTTGACACGGAATTTTTGCTGTGATATTTTATATAGGCTGTCGCGTGAGCGCAGCTCTGGAGTAAATCGCTACGCGATCAACTCAAAGTTCCTTGATAATTCAATACTAATGCATCCCTGAAAATTCCTATAAAGCCGGAACTCGAAACCGGCATAGAAATTTCAGAGAACGAAACAAACCTTAATCAGTAGATTATGGATTA
>JAEEGL012460626.1_pt1 | contig 12681 bp, 12 predicted proteins | sample 9134231 | NCBI WGS metagenome assembly JAEEGL01 (sample SAMN16246548, study PRJNA631951) | gut metagenome | biome: gut microbiome; feature: rumen; material: fiber-attached | host: Bos | place: Iran: Karaj | collected 2018-10
CGAAATCGCCAACGGATCTCTTAAAAATACTAATACTATTCTCAAGAACTTCGACTCCGCTCAGCTGGCCGCCGATGGTATCAATAGCAATTTCGTCGACGTCGTCATCATCGATGACGTGGCTGCCGAACTAATCGCCAGCAAAAACCAAGCCTTAGATATCTTACCACTTTATTTCTCCGACCCAGCAGGTGATGCACCGGTAGAGGAAGAATATGCCATTGCCGTCGCTAAAGGCAACACTGAACTTCTTGATGCTATTAATAAGACTCTCATGGAAATGATGTCTAATGTCGACGAAAATAATATTAACGACATTCAAAACCTAGTACTTAAATACATGGATATTGATCCAGTTTATTCTTCCGGCAACTTCTTTGCCAAAATCGACGAGCTATTTAGCACACCAGAATACACTAGTGCGCTTTGGAATGGTTTTCTAACTACCATCCAAATCTCCATCGCTGCCTCCCTCCTAGGCCTCGTCCTTGGTACTATCGTCACGCTAGTTGGCATCTCGAAGAAAAACTTCCTTACTACTATTCCAAAATTCATTTGTAACATCTATGTTACAGTCATTCGCGGCACACCAATGGCATTACAACTTATCATTATGTTCTACGTCATCTTCACTTTCCGTGGTTTTCCAGAAATTATCACCGCCATTCTCGCCTTTGGCATCAACTCCGGCGCTTATGTCTCAGAAAACATTCGTGCTGGCATTCTATCGGTCGATAAAGGCCAAACTGAAGCTGGCCTTGCTCTTGGCTTGCCACACCGCACTGTGCTTCGCCGTGTCGTCTTCCCTCAAGCCATTAAAAACGTCATTCCGGCCATCGGCAACGAACTAATTGCTCTCATTAAGGAAACATCCATTGTTAATATGGTTGGTATGTACGACCTCACTATGGCTGCTAAAGTCATTGGTTCTGGCAATAACATGGCAAGTTACCTCGTTCCTATGACCGTAGCTGCTCTCTTCTACCTCGCCATCGTTTACCTCCTCACATTTGTAGTAAAGTTAATTGAGAAAAGGTTAAGAGCAAGTGATCTCCATTAGAAATCTTCATAAATACTACCTCAAAAACAAGGTCATCAGAGGCCTTTCACTCGAAATTGACAAAGGCGAACGCGTAGTGATTCTTGGCCCATCTGGTTCTGGCAAATCTACTCTCCTCCGCTGCATCAATATGCTTGAAACGCCAACTAGCGGCGAAATCTATTTTGATGGTGAACTCGTTACCGAAAAGAATATCGAATCTGTCCGTCAAAAAATGGGCATGGTCTTCCAGCATTTTAACCTTTTTAATAACCTCACGGTCATGGATAATTTAACCTTTGCGCCAGTTGAATTAGGATTAAAAACTAAGCCAGCTGCCGAGAAGAAAGCTCTCGAGCTACTTCGTCGTTTTGGTCTAAGTGATAAAAAAGATTCCTACCCTTCTCGCCTTTCCGGTGGTCAAAAGCAACGTATTGCAATTATCCGCACCTTAATGATGGATCCAGAAGTTATCCTCTTTGATGAGCCGACTTCCGCTCTTGACCCAGAATCAATTGGTGAAGTACGCGACGTCATCCGCGAACTTGCTAAAGAAGGTATGACCATGGTTATCGTCACTCACGAAATTGGTTTTGCTAAAGAAATTGCTACCCGTGTCTGTTTTGTTAATGAAGGCGTCATTACAGAAGAAGACGCCCCAAGCGTCTTCTTCGCGCACCCTAAGACCAAACGTCTTAAGGAATTCTTATCTAAAGTTTTGTATTAACGAGTATATTTTTCGTTAAGATCAGAATAGTCATAAAGTTCATTGGCGTTAAACCAAAGATCAATCTCAGCCTTAGCCTCTTCTAGACTGCCAGAAGCGTGCACCAAGTTTGGCACACCAGTTCCCTTTGCATCAGAATAACCAAAACTCATATGTGAGAAATCACCACGAATTGTGCCCATCTCAGCGGACTTTGGTTCAGTTGGACCAACAATCTTACGTACGAGCGGTTGAGCTTCTACACCTTCAAGCACCATCGCAATCACTGGACCAGTCATCATATAATCAACGTTATAGCGAAAAGCTTGCTCACCACGTCGGGTAATCATTTTACCAATATCTTCGTAATGCTTGTGATAGAGCGTTTCATTTGGCATAACCATTTTCATACCAACAATTTTTAAGCCAACACGTTCAAAGCGTTGCACAATTTCACCGACAATACCACGTTGCACTGCATCTGGTTTTAACACCACTAGCGTACGTTGAATATAATCTGCTTCTTTTCCCATTTTATTTCTCCTTTTCGAGTATTATACCATATAAACTAAGAATTAAAATCTTAACCATTTCAGAATTGTGCGACATTCCCTTCTCTTGTTGTATAATTAAAGCATGTACGTTTCTGAGTTAATTAGCGACTTTATTGAGTATCTGGAGGTTGAAAAAGGCAGATCTAAAAAAACTTCCGAAAACTACGACCTGTATCTTGTCCGCTTTCTTGAGCTGGCCGGCGAAGCGTTTGAAGAAGGAGATTTTAAACCCGAGCAAATCACTACCGAACTTATCCGTAAATATCGCCTCAAACTCAATCGCTATAAAAGCGTCAATGGCGAAAACCTAGACATTATTACCCAAACCTATCACCTTATTGCTCTACGTGGCTTTCTTAAGTATCTAGCTAAACGCGGTATCAAATCTCTTGATCCAACGCTCGTTGAGCTTCCTCACATCACCAGAAAGCAGGTTACTTTTCTTCATTACGACGAAGTGGAACGTATTTTGAAGGAAATCCCTACAGACGATGAAAACGGCCTGAGGGACCGAGCTATGATAATGCTACTCTTCTCTGGTGGCCTGCGCGTTTCAGAACTTGTCTCCTTAAACCGTGATTCAATCAACCTCCAGCGCCGCGAATTTATGGTTCGTGGTAAAGGTAATAAAGATCGTCCAATCTTTATTGACGAACCAACCGCTGACAGTATCGACGATTATTTATCTTCTCGCTCTGATTCCCTTCCAGCACTCTTTCTTAATAACAGTCATAACCAACAAGCCGTTGATACTTCTGGTAATTTTCGCCGCATTTCCGCACGCTCCGTCGAGCGTATTGTCCAAAAATACGCCAAGCTAGCCGGCATTACTAAACATGTTTCGCCACATACTCTTCGTCATAGTTTTGCTACCGATCTTTTGATGAATGGCGCCGACCTACGCTCAGTACAGGCCCTACTTGGTCATTCCGACGTTTCAACCACACAAATCTACACTCACGTGACCGATCCGCATTTACGTGAAGTCCATGCTAAGTATCATAGCGAAACTGAATAATTTTTTTACGACTGCTGAATCAAAAATCCCCTCTTTCGAGGGGATTTTCTAAATCTACTACGCTAGATTAGTTAGCAGCACAGTAAGTACCGTTGATTTCGAGCTTGTAGAGAGCTGCGAATTGGCGAGGACCAGTAGATTTAACTGCTTGGTCACCATCACAGGTAGCGTTGACTACGATGTGAATATTGTGGTTTTGAGCAGTGTGAGATTGTTCTTCAGATGCAGTACCGGAGAACTTAAGGTTATAGACCTGCGCATCAGCTCCACAGTTGTCACCAGTGTTGGTACCAGCACATTGAACAACCTTCAAGCCATATTGAGTACCATCCGGATCAAGGAAGGCTTGGGAACCAGTCAAAATGTAGTTAGCATAGAAGCGATACCACTTGTTGGAATGTGAACGATATTGTTGAATCGAAGTATTGTCGCCAATATCAGCAATACCTGGAACAGTACCAGCCCAAGTTGCATCTGGTAAAATACCACGGTTACTAGACTCATAGTTCATGAGAGAAGCGACCAACGTATCTACGTCATCCTTACGTTGAGTATCATAAGTCGTCTTCTGGAGACGTGGGAAGGCTGTAATTGCCATCAAGAGGATGAGACCCGCAATAGCGAGCACCAACACAACTTCGATGATGGTGAAGCCTTTTTTAAAGTTTCTTTGGTGTTTTACCATAAAAATTATCCTTTCTATAAGTGCTTATGATTATAATAGAGCATTTTTTAGAAAAAATCAAGAGTTTTTGGTATACTTAGTCCATGAAGGTTCTATTTTTATTCGGGCTATTCATTATAGGGGCAATTTTTGGTTCATTTGCCTGTTGTCAAGCCTGGCGACTACGTTATAAATCTCAAGGAAAACCATCACTTGGTAACCGCTCTGTTTGCATGCGCTGTGGCGCTAAACTTAAATGGTCTGATAATATTCCTATCATTTCTTGGTTGATGCTAGGTGGACGCTGCCGCTATTGTCACCACAAAATCGGTATTGCCGAAATTCTTTCCGAAATTGGCCTCGCTTTAGCCTTCCTCCTAATCGGATTAACTTTCTGGGACCAATGGATACTTTTAACCGCATATTCTATCTTTGCTGTCCTTCTCTGTATTCTTGCTGTTTACGACGCCAAATGGGGAGAACTCCCGCTCAGTATTCTCCTCGCCTCTGTCATAATGAGTGTTGCTATTTTAATCTGCAATTGTCCAATCAATTGGCTTAGCGCCATCGGTGGCATTGCTATTCTTTCCGGCACCTATTTCTTGCTCTACATTGTGTCAAACGAAAAGTGGGTTGGCGGAGGTGATTGGATTCTTGGCCTTGCTCTTTCCCTCGCTCTAAGCAACTGGTGGCTCTCACTTTGGGTCTTATTTATCGCCAATATCTCGGCCGTCCTTATTGCCATGCCAATCAGCCTCAAAAAACATCAAAATAAAATCCACTTTGGGCCATTTTTAATTGTCTCCTTCATCTTAGTTCTTGCTTTTGCTAAGTTTATTAATGGCCTAATATTTATCTAGTCAACAAAAAGCACCCCTTAAGGGTGCTCTTTTTCTAAATATTATTAACTAGCGAGTAGATTGGAAGTAGTGTCGCTGCCATCATGCCGCCTACAAGCAAGGCCATCACCACCATCAAGATTGGCTCAATCATTGTAGAAATTGCAGCAATCTTTTCATCAAGTTCCTTTTCATAAGTATCTGCTACCTTACCGAGCATGTCGTCAATCTTACCAGATTCCTCACCAATGGATGCCATCTGTCCAAGCAATGGCAACATATATTTGCGATCCTTCACCGATTCACTAAGTGGTTTACCCGCCTTCACCTTATCGGATACCAAAGCAAATTCCTCCTCCATAATCACATTGTTCTCTGCCTCAGCCGAAATCCTAATCGTATCAAGCATGGCCACACCAGTGCTAAGAAGCATTTGTGCAGTACGTGCAAAACGGGACATGTAAAGCCTGTGAAATAGACTCTTAAAAATTGGCACATTCAACTTAATGTTTGCCATCATGCGGATACCAGTCTTTGTCTTCAGGAACGTCACGGTTGCCCAAACCAACAAGCCAATCACACCAAAGAGAATATACCATTGGTTCATCAAGAAGTTCGCTGTATTCACCATCGCTTGAGTAATACCCGGCAACTCCTCACCCATACTCTGATAAAGATCATCCACTTGCGGAATCACTACGATGAGCATGAAAACAATCACAGCAAGAATCACAACCAACACAATCAACGGATAAGTCATGGCACCTTTAATTGCCGACATCATATCCGCATCCTTCTCCTCCTGTCTAGAAAGACGCTCGAGCGAAACATCAAGGTTACCACTCATCTCACCTGCAGCAATCAAAGCTAAATAAACCTTACCAAAAACATCCGGGTGCTTGCCGAACGAATCCGCTAACGAACGACCAGCTTCCACGTCAGCCAGAACTTCCTCTACAATCTTCTTCATCGGTTTAGACTGAGTCTGCTCGGCAACAGTTCTTAAGCTATTTGAAAGTGGTAAGCCAGCACCAATAAGGGTTGCAAACTGCCTGGTAAAAGTAATACGATCCTTTGTAGTAACTTTATTTGCCAATTTACCAAGAACACCGCCAGCATCTTCCTCGGCAATTTTATCCGGCATATATCCTTGTTCAAGCAAAAGCCTACCAGCGGTGCGCTCATTTTCTGCCTGAATCACGCCCTTAACTGATTTTCCAGTCTTCTGGTCCTTTGCTCTATAAGTAAATCGCCTCATTTTTAGCCCCTCGCTAACCTATCAAATTCCGTTAAATCAACTGCATATTCGCGAGCATTCTCGTAAGTAATCACACCAGTTTGAATCAATTTCACTAGCGTGCGATCCATCGTCTGCATACCTTGGTCGGCACCAGTCTGAATTGCCGTATCTAGTTGGTGCGTCTTTCCTTCGCGAATCATGGCGCGAATCGCTGGATTTGCAATCATAATCTCTGCTGCTACCACACGACCGCCACCAATAGCCGGCACTAAGCGCTGTGCGCAAATTGCCTGCAAGATATTAGCAAGCTGCGCTCTTACCTGTGGCTGCTGATGTGCTGGGAAAACGTCAATCATACGGTCAATCGACTGGGCAGCCGAGTTAGTGTGCAACGTAGCAAATACTAAGTGGCCGGTTTCTGCAAGCGTAATAGCTGAAGAAATCGTTTCGAGATCGCGCATCTCACCAATCAGAATCACATCTGGATCCTCACGCAAAGACGAACGTAGGGCCGCTGAGAAAGAATAAGTATCATAGTGTACTTCCCTCTGCACCACCACGGATCTCTTCGATTTATGAGTAAACTCAATTGGATCCTCAATCGTAATGATATGGACTGATTTTTCGTGATTAATCTTATCAATTAGAGCAGCTAGCGTAGTAGACTTTCCGGAACCAGTTGGGCCAGTCACCAGTACTAATCCGCGTGGAAAATCAGCAAACGTTGCTACCACATTTGGCATACCAAGTTCGCTAATACCCTTAATCTGATTTGGAATTAGACGAAAAGCTGCAGCCATATTACCGCGCTCATGGAAAGCATTCACACGGAAACGAGCAAGATCTCCAAACGCAAATGAATAATCAAATTCCTTATCCTTAAGTAAAATCTTTTGCTGTTGTTCGTCCAGAGTTGCAAATACCAAACTCTTTACCATTTGATCAGTTAGATTTGGTAAACTAGCAATTGCAATTAGCGAGCCATCGATACGGAGAATTGGTGGCAAACCAACCTGGAGATGCAAATCTGAAGCCTTACGTTTCAAACACTCTTCAAGCAAATTTTCAATGCGGAGTGCCGGAGTTTTTGGCATTGCGCTCATCACATTTTCTACTGGTTGTGTGTTTTCTTGCCCACTTTCTTCCATGATCTTATTTTACCATAATCCCTTTCATTAAGCCAAATCACTTGCTACGCGGTTCACTTCGTCCATCGTAGTAATTCCCGTTAACGCTTTTAGCATACCATCTTGGCGCATTGTCACCGTACCTTTAAGCTTTGCTACCCGCATAATGTCGCCTGCGGTTGCATGAGCCACAATCAACTTCTGAATATCATCATCTACCTTAATCGTTTCAAATAAACCAGCACGACCAGAGAAACCGCCCGGAGTATCACGATCTTCAATACCTTTTACCAAAGTATAAGAACGAGATTTCGCCACTGGCAAATTCTCATAACCAAGATCTTCGCTGACTTTCTTTACCATATCTGGAGATTGTGGCAAAATACCACCCACAATTTCTTCCAGTGCCTTAGTTTGAATATCACTAGACTGATAGCTTTCCCTTTTTTCTGATACACGACGCACAAGACGCTGGCCAATCACGGTATTAAGAGTAGATGCAATCAAGAATGGCTCAATACCCATTTCAAGTAGACGTGGTAAGATACCAGCAGCAGAGTTAGTGTGCAGGGTTGAGAATACTAAGTGACCCGTTAGGGCAGCCTGCACCGCTAGGTTTGCAGTTTCGGCATCGCGAATCTCACCTACCATTACTACGTCAGGGTCCTGACGCAAAATTGAACGAAGGCCTGATGCAAACGTTAGACCTGCATCCACATTCACCTGGATTTGGTTTACACCTTCCATCTTATACTCGACTGGATCCTCAAGCGTTACAATATTAATCTTCTCACTCTTAATCTTCTTGATCAAAGCATAAAGCGTAGTAGACTTACCAGAACCAGTAGGACCAGACGTTAGAATCATGCCGTTTGGTTTACTAATACCATCTAACACGTCTCGAAGCGCACGACCGGTCATGCCCATGTCCTCAACTTCCATCGAAGAGCCAGACTTATCGAGCAAACGAATTACTACCTGCTCACCCCAAACTACTGGCGAAATTGCAATACGAAGGTCAATCTCTTTCTCTGCTGCAAGCACTGTAAACTGACCGTCCTGTGGGATACGGTGTTCATCAATCTTCAAATTGGATAAAATTTTAATACGAGAAACTAAGGCTGGCTCAATCGCTTTTGGCAGCTCCATAATCTGACGAAGTACGCCATCAATGCGGCAGCGAATAATCAATGCATTCTCGAGCGGCTCAATGTGAATATCAGACGCCTTCGACTTGGCCGCGTATTCTAGAATCGTATTAAGGGCTTTCGAGATTGGTGAGTCCTGAACAATTGTTTTAACGTCACCACTTGCTACCTTCTTAGCTAATTCATCATTTGTAGCCTTAACAGCTTTCTTAACCGACGAGAAGTCACCCTTATACTGCATTAAGACTTCGCGGATGCCATCTTCCGAAGACATCACGGCGCGAATTGGTTTCTGAGTCAAAGTCGAAAGATAATCAATCGTCTGGATATTAGCCACATCAATCATGGCCACTACTAACTGACTATTGACCTCACCTAGTGGCACCGCCACATAACGCTCAGCAACCTCTAATGGCAAGGCAACTAACGTTTCCTGATCAATCTTCACGTTATGCAAACTAACATACGGTACGCCTAAAACCACGGCTGTGGCATGCGAAACCGCTTCATTCCTGACAATCTTACGAGAAACCAAAAGCGGAAGCAAAGGTTGTTTTCCCTTTTCAGCTTCCTCACGGGTCTTATTTACCAAAGCAGCGTCAGCTAAACCTTCATCAACTAGAAGGTTTACAACTCTGTCCTGTGCATCCTTTGATAATAGTGCCACCCTTAATTAGTCTCCGTTTTATCCCCCGTTTCGTCTGTCGTTTCGGTACCAGTACCTGATTCAGTCTCTTCCGTCGTGGTTTCCCCGCCTTCTTCAGTATCTTCTTCCTCGGTGTCTTCTTTCTCGATGTCTTCTTCCTCTTCCTCGTCATCATCTAACTCAATTGGAGTACCACCAGAAACGCTCTGGCCGCAAGCTGATAATTCTGCTGCATCAAGGACGCCATTTTGATCAGCATCAACACAGTTGCCAACGTAAACTTCAATCGTCGGATTAATAGCATCGGAGTTAAAAATTTCTGAATCCGGAATCGCCAAATTCGCCTTTACCACATCAATATCTCGATAAGTAACAGACTGATTATTTGGATCGCCACCAAGCAAAGAATCCACTGCAATATAAGAAACAATTATACCGATAATTGCTATTACTACCACTGTTGCAATATTAGATGCTTTCATATTACTTTCCTGATGCCTTTATCGTCTTAGTTTTCTCATTAACCGTGATTGTGTCAATGTAATAAGCATTCGCCTGCGCACGAAGATCAAGTTGATCATCTGCACTCCATTCAATCTTTGCCGAAGTGAAATTAAACTCGCGGATCGAACGTTCAATATTAGCAAGCACGCGCCTAGTAGTTTGGCTAGAGGCTTCTACAGAAACTGCTAGAGGAATCGTACCAAGACCAGCTATTGGGCTCTCATTAGAAGTGCCACTTGGAGAAAGTGCTTCTGGTTCCCAATCGGAAAGAATGAAAATTTGGTTTAAGCTAGACATTAAAGCTTCCTCGTTCTTCTGAGCTGGAAGCGCATCCGGAATCACGCGTAAAGCCGAACAAATCTTAATAATACCAAGAGCCAGACTACGAGCCTCATCGGTTTCCGCATTTTCATAACGCTGGTTTAATTGATCGTAAGTATACTTATTGCCTTCTGCATCAAAACAGTCTGAAGATTGATATTCCCTACCGACCGATTCTAGATTAGCATTGGCCGCCATTAGAAGTACGTTCGAACGCAAAGTGCCAGGAATGCTTTCAGCCATAATAGAGGATGGGTCACATTTTTCAAGCTCTGCCTCAGTATAAGTCGAACCACTTGGTGAACGACAGACACCGGCAAATTTTATCGTATCGCTATAGTGACTAATTGCTTCGTCCTTTGCTGCAATCACTTTATTATTAAAGCTGATAATCTTAAAGAAATGCAGTGATAAAACTATCGCCACACCCACGATCAAAGACGCACCAAGCACCTCAATCATCATCCATTGCTGCGCTTTATCAATTTTTAGACGTTTGGTAATTGCTACTTCTTGCGCCATCTTAAAAATCCTCCGTCGTTGTATTTGTATCGTAAGTCACGCTAGTACACAAATCATCGCCATCTAGACAGTCACTTGCTCGCTCTTCAAACATATTCTTAATCTGGATGTAAGAGTCCGTCATGTTGATATGTCCAGTTGGAGCAATTGCCATCATATGCTTATTTGCGAAGGCAAACGCTTCTGGCTCAATCTTAATGATTGTCGAGAATCTTAGCACTAGGTTTCCGCCAGACTCACGACCGTTTGATGAATCAGTAATTGCAATTTCTTCTGGTACTAATTTACAACTATTAACTGAAGTCCATTTTACAGAACCATCATATTCGGTACCAGTGTATTTAATACAACTGCTCACGAAGTGTGGTACGCCAGTGATTTGTCCATCAAGTGTTATTTTTCTATCGCTACCCTCATACCAGTTTTGGAAATCAGGTGTGCGCCAAATCATTACTTCATCGGTCGTAGAGCTATTTGATCTCTTTTCCGATTCTCCTTCTTCGTTCTCTTCGTCTTCATCAAGATCAATATAGATGTCCCCTTCTTCAGATGGGTTACAACCGGCAACACCACGCGTCCAAATCGCATAGTACTTTTTATCCTTCATTAAAATATTGCCTTTAGCGTCAGTCTCTCTAATACAAGCCGTAGGAATTTCCGATCCGTACTCGTCGACGTAGCGACCGTAATCATAACGCATGAGACTCATACTCTTTTTGAAGGTTTCCAGCACACGATAGTCAATGTAAGGTGAAGTACCAGCATCAGCCTGACCATCAAAGCTTAATGTGCTGTTTTCTAGGTTAACGTTTAATTCAGAAATCGTAATGGTATCTAGACCAGTTGGGAGCAACACATCAAGGAAGTTAAAGACACGAGAAAGTACGGTCTTGTTATTTGAAATCTCAGATAATTTACTGAGCTGTCCTTGAATCGTCAAAAATTCGGATAATTCTTCATAGCTATTGATCTTCGCTGACATTGCGTCAAGACGTGAATCCTGACCGCCCAACCTAATGTTTTGGCCACCAACGATACCAGCTAAGATTACGACAATACCAATCGCCGCTGCAGAAACGATAATACAAACAAACAAGATGAAGTTGCGCATTTTTTGCGCTTTAATCATCTCTTGCTTAACGTCAGGGACCAGGTTAATTTCGTGAGCCATTAGTCATTACTCCTTTCTGCCAAGCCAATCGCCACCGAAAATTCGCTAGCGACATTTTGCAAAGCTTTCTGTTGCTCCGGAGTGACACGTACCAATTGCCATGGATTACCCTGGATAGTTGAAACGCCAGTCTTCGCCTCGATGTATTCAGCAATAAATGGAATCATACCTGCAAAACCAGACAAAACAATCCCACCAACCTTTATGTTCAGATATTTAGTCTGGAAGAAACGCACGGATTTGGTTAACTCAGACGCAAAGTTCTCGAGAGTCGAATCAAGTGCCTTGAATACCTGACCATCAAGCTTATCCTGCGCTAAGCCGAACTTGAGAATAAACTGACGAGCCTGATCTTCACGCACGGAAAGTGAAGTCGAAACTGTCTTGACTAAAATCTCTAGGCCGCCTGGAATCGAACGCACTAAGCGTGGATATCCATTGAACATTACCACAAGATCGGTTGATCTTTCACCTAAGTCAATGATCATACGTGCATCGGTTGCGCCCACGGGGTTCAAAGCGCGTGCCATTGCAATCTGTTCAGGCTCTTGAGCGATTACATTAAGCCCTAAAGATTCGACCATTTCCATTAGTTGTTCAGCATAGGTAATAGCAGTAGACGAAATCAATACTTCCGCTTTTTGTGGGTCATTTGGACTGGCCCCTAATAACACATAATCTGCCTTGGCTTCATCCATAGGCATTGGAATATACTGATCAAGCTCATATTTAACTGTCTTGTGCAGTTCCTTCTCTGGACGATTTGGTACCTCAATAATAGCGGTATATGTTTTCTTTGGTGCCATACCAATAGCAATATTACGGGTACGAATACCCGCCTGCTCCATTGCACCAAGAATTGTTTCGCCCATCTTACGACGACCAATTTCATTGGAGTCATTTACTACTTTTGAATCAATAGGCACATATGCATAGCGCTCAAGCGACCACCCTCTACGGGAGTCGCCGGACAGTTGCACCAATCTAATCGAGTTGGTACCGATGTCCAACGCGAAGAAATCGCCCACTCCGTGTAATAAGTTCATACCTTATATTATAAACATAAGCAAAACAAAAATCAACAATTTTTTAGCAGGTAAAAACGCTCTTGATTTCCGTTCTTCCCTATTACGTCATTATCCCGTTTATTAAGAATCACAAAATGATGATTTCTAAGCCAAA
>JAEEGL014919879.1_pt1 | contig 12681 bp, 11 predicted proteins | sample 9134231 | NCBI WGS metagenome assembly JAEEGL01 (sample SAMN16246548, study PRJNA631951) | gut metagenome | biome: gut microbiome; feature: rumen; material: fiber-attached | host: Bos | place: Iran: Karaj | collected 2018-10
CTTGACCTTAAAAGGAGAGAAAGGAAGCGACATCAGAGTTCTCTGAATATAAGACTCCTCATTTTTCTCCTTGGACGGCATATACATAGAAGTCTCAAGCACCACCAGCTTGGGGCTCTGAGTCTTAAAAGCATCCAGCAGTCTGTAGTACACATGATTGGCACGGAGACCCTGTATCCCCAGGTTGTAGGAGTAGCAGCCGGCTATCTCATCCACTACCAGAGGATTGATGCCTCGGTTAGTCCTGGAGTTGCCAAAATAGATAACATCGAGACTGTCATCCTCTTCCTGATTATAGTACTTATACTTTCCGTAGCACGCACCCTTTAACTCAAAGATGTCCTGTACATAGGAAAAAAGAATAAGAAAAATCGATACAAACACGACAGGTGCCACTATCGATTTCCAGTATTTAGATAAAAAAGCTTTCATATAAAACTACCTTTAACAAAATAATAATCCTCAGAAACTACAAAACCATCGAAAAATATACCATATTATAGGAATTAAAGCAAGAAATATTTAGAGCGGAGAAATACTGACCATAAATGACCACTTATGATATACCTTTCCGCTCCTTAATAATTTGACAAAACATGCATAGTAGTATATAATTCAAAAGACTATGGATATATGAAAAACATAGCCATACAGCATCAAAACGATAAAAACTGACCGTACCGAATACCGGGAGGCAAGATGTATAAATATATAATAAAAAGACTGATAGATATCCTGCTCTCGGGGATAGGGATAATAATACTGGCCATACCCATGTTTATTATCATGATAATCATCAAAGTATCTGATCCCGGGCCGGCAATATTCAAGCAAAAAAGAGTAGGAATGCATAAAAAATTCTTTACACTGCATAAATTCAGGAGTATGAAAACCAGCACTCCCGATATACCCACTCACCTTTTGGAAAACCCTGAAAAATACATGATAAAACATGGGGAGTTTTTAAGAAAATACAGTATAGATGAATTGCCCCAGCTCTTCGACATATTTGTGGGAAACATGAGTATCATAGGTCCCAGACCTGCGCTCTGGAATCAGGATGACCTTGTGGCAGAAAGAGACAAATATGGAGCCAACGATGTAAAACCCGGACTGACAGGGTGGGCACAGATAAACGGCAGGGATGAACTGGAAATAGCCGAAAAAGCCAAGCTTGACGGAGAATACGTAAAAAAGCAGAGTTTTCTGTTTGACTGTAAATGTTTCTTTGGCACTATAAAGAGTGTTGTAAAGCACGAGGGCTTCGTAGAAGGAAAGACCGCAGAACTGCTTGACCCAAAGCAGGAAAACAACTCGCAATCATAGTTGACAGGCCGAATTCAGACTATAGCGTGATCATTTGGCTTGAAAAATAATGTAACAACACCAAGCACAGCAGCGTATACCAGCATCCCCAGCCACCATATATTTATCATGGTTGAGAGATAAAAAGATGCGCCCATAATCAAAATATAAAGCATATTTTTATAGATTGGCATGCTGCTGATACCATAGTGCTTGATAGACAGCCTTTCTGTTAAAATATACCAAAGTAAAAGCACGAGGATGGAAGCAACTGATATAGCCTCCCTTGTACCGAATATTAGATACGCTACAAGATTAGCAGAGAAGGAAGCAGATAGGATACATAAACAGTTCCTAAAAAACCGGAGATTCTCACCCAGCACCTTATAATAGTTGTGCATGACAATAGTCGCTGCAGAGCTGATAGCGAGCCCGGGTATGATGATCCTGAATATGGGCAGAGCGTCCGTATACTTAGGTAGAAACCATGGTATAAACTTGAGCAGAGGATAATAAAGCAGAGCTCCGGCAAATGATAGCATCATAACAGAGAAAACCAGCTTTATATATGAAGACTTGAGACTCTCTTCATCAGTTCTCTTAAGAGCAGGATATAAAACTGTAGAGATAGCTGACAGAGTAGTAGAAAAGAGAGTCAGAATATTGTAGGCAAATGCATATACCGCATACTCATCCGTAGTAAACAATACATTTACAAACTGCCTGTCCAGAGAAAGCAGGAGCAGCATACTTAGGTTGGAAACCAAAAGAGGAGTACCGCTCTTTACAAAGTAGAGGATATCACTTTTGCCGGCTTTATAGTCTTTGCAGCTACCGAATACCAGATCTCTGTATGTAAAGATATACCACAGGGCAAGCAGACATGTGATAGATACATATATACCTGTAAAGAAACGATAGGAATTTATGTAAGCCCCCAAATTCGATACAGATTGGCTATTGAAATACATAAAAAGTATCGCTATCGCCTGCAGTAGAGACTGCAAAAGATTCCTTACCGACAGCTCAGTAAAGCGCCCTGTAATCTGCGATATAGTCTGGAAAAAACTGGTGATATTAAAGAAAAGCAGATATATAGCCAGACAGATAAAGATAAACCTGTACTCACCGGGCAGAAGAAATACAGCCACGGCAGCAGCCAATACTGAAAATACCAGTTCCATCAGAAAATAAAACCTGGTATAAAAACGAAAAGCCGGTTTGTTGAGCTCTGAGTAATCCTTACCGCCGAACTTGAGATAAATACCGTCAGTGATACCAAAGGTAAAGAGACCGACATATACACCATAGAGAGTAAAAGTCTTGTAGTACCCATAATCAGTCACACCTATGATTTTGGGCAGAAGCAACCCAACCAAGACTCCCGATAGGAGCTTAGCCACATTGCTGAAGGCAACCTTCAAAATATCCTTTAGACTTTTCCTACTTAACGGTGATCCCATTATCGGTACCTCGTATTGGTTTTTTAGCCTTCCCTTTCTAGGGGAAGGTGGCTGCGAAGCAGCCGGATGAGGTGTAAACTGTAATAAAACATGCAAAAAGTATATCATTAAATATACAACAAATCAAGTAACTAAAACATATTTATAACCATGAAGAAACAAACCATACAAAAACTAACAATAATAGCCTTCGTCCTATCCCTTGCACTGATCTGGGGGCAGTCCTGCATCAACATGGAAGAATCTCAGACTGCCAGCGATGCCGTAGTGGACATAATAAAACCACTGGAAGAAATAAAACCCAATGACGAAGTAGTCACAGTGGAGTACGACTTCTTAAACCACTTCGTCAGAAAAGGAGCCCATATAGCAGAGTTCACCGTCATCGGCATAGAACTTGCGCTGATCATCATTTTATTTAGTAAAAAGAAGCAAAAACTTCCTATAATCTTCGTCAATACAATGATGGCAGGTATGCTGATAGGACTCATAGATGAAACCATCCAGATATTCTCCGAACGGGGTACGCAGGTAAAGGACATCTGGTTTGATGTAATAGGAGCGGCGATAGGTGCAGTTCTGGTAATAGCTGTATACCTCCTAAAATCAAGAAAACAGAGAAAAACAGAAGAATAGAGAGGGAATCTGACCAAAGCAGAAAAACAGAAATATGAGCACAGTACTCTTCTTAGTAAATCACGAAGTAGTAATATATAACTTCAGATTGGAAATAATAGAAAGACTCCTAAGTGACGGACATAAGGTAGTCATATCATCACCCGGAGGAGAACGCATAGAAAAACTCAAGGCTCTGGGCTGTATACATAAAGACATCACATTTGACCGACATGGTAAAAATCCGCTAAAAGAGCTGACACTCGTACGGACATACAAGAAACTGATGAAAGAGGTAAAACCGGATATAGTATTTACCTTTACCATAAAGCCGAATATATACGGAAGTTTGGCAGCAGGATCACTTAATATACCATGCGTAGCAAATATCACCGGTCTGGGGACTGCAGTAGAAAATGGGGGAACACTCCAGAAACTGACAGTACTCATGTACAAAAAAGCATTAAAAAAGATACAGCGTGTCTTCTTTCAAAATAAAGAAAACGAACAGTTTTTTACGGATAACCGTATAGCATTAGGAAAGCATAAGATCATCCCGGGCTCCGGAGTAAACCTTGAGAGATTCGTTGCTACGGACTACCCTACAGTAAATGACTGCATAGAAACAGTAAAGGGTGCTTCGGCAGACTCTCAACTGAGGTTTGCTTTCATCTCCCGTATCATGAAAGAAAAGGGGATAGACGAATATCTGAGAGCAGCCCGTATCATAAAGAAAAAACATCCGAATACAGAATTCCATGTATGCGGCTTTTGTGAGGAAGGTACGAGATACCCGGAAATACTTGAAAAATACGATCGCGCAGGTATTATTACCTATCATGGTAATATAGAGGACGTAGCATCCATGATGCAAGACATGCACTGCATAATTCATCCGACATATTATCCGGAGGGCATATCAAACGTGCTGCTGGAGGCCTGTGCCTGTGCCAGACCCATCATAACCACTAGACGGTCAGGCTGCAGAGAGGTCCTTGATGAAGGCCAAAACGGATACTTTGTAAACGAGAGAGATTATAAAGATTTGGTAAAAGTAATAGAAAAATTCATGGCCCAACCCATTGAAAAAATGCGGGCCATGGGCCAAAACGCCAGAAAAAAAGTCGAGAAACAATTTGACCGCCAGTTGGTAGTGGAGGCTTATATTAAAGAATTACCCAACTAACTGATGAGGTGTATGAGGTGTAAAATGAAATTGCAACTAACGAAAAAAAATAAAATCCGCTTTATCATAGAAGCAGCAGTACTACTGATAATGATAATAGCATTCGTAATAATAAACAAGAAGATAAGTAAAAACAACGAGTCAAAAGAAAAAGACGGCTACAACTACTACATAGATAAGCTTGCCTATGATGACGAAGCCGGAGAGATAGTTATAAGCGGTTGGTGCATCAAGGACGGTATCCCTTGTCCTGATGAGTCATCCAGACCAAACTTTAAGATACTTCTGGCAAAAGACGGCAATAGGGACAACTCCATAGAGATCCCTGTAACATCATATGAAAGACCGGATGTTCAAAAAGCATATGGTAATGAAAGTATAGATTATACCTTCAGTGGATTTAAAGGATCATTAAAAGCAGATTCATCAGTAAAAGAAAACAAATATAGAGTATTGATACAATATGACTCATCAGTAGACAAATATTTGTATACCATGAGATATCTTGACAAGGGAAAGTTAACAATCGAGTATACCCAGATGGACTACACCTATTAAAATGGAAAACATAACTTTACTAGATAAAAAGAACATACAATATATACGAGCCAAAGAAAGTGGCTGGGACTACTGCTTCGAAGGCATAAAAAACATGGGGTATAACATCATGATACCCTATAGGGACAAAAACATAGTCCTGCGCCTTATGAGAGAAGCATGGTTTAGACTGAAACTCCCATATAGACAGCTTTGGTACAATCCCGGGATAAAGAGGATAAAAGCCCAAAACATCATCATAAAGGATCCTCTTATCACTAAAGACTTTGTAGAGTACTTAAGAAAGATATACCCTGATAAAAGGATCATTCTTGAGTATGACAACAGAGTAAAAAACAGTATAAAAACAGGGATGAACCCTAAATGCCTAAAGCCTGGTACAGCAGAACTCTGGTCTTATGACATGGACGACTGCAAAGAGTATGGCATGAACAAAAAGCGAGACTTCTATCTGGATATATATAGGACCACCAAAGCAGATTTAGGTGATATGTCTGATGTAGTAGAAGATTATAAATATGATATATTATATCTGGGTCGTGACAAGGGCAGAGCAGGCGAAATTCTGAAATACAGAAAATATTTTAAAAGTCTGGGCCTAAAAACCTACTTTCACATCTGTGCAGACAGAAGTATGTTTGCCAAGAAAAAGTCCTATTATAAACCAAAGATAAAGTATACAGAATATCTGGCACTACAAAAACAAAGCCGGGCGATACTAAACATTATGCCTGAAGGCCAGTACAGCATCACACCCCGTGATATGGAAGCTGCCTTCAACAACGTAAAAGAAATCACAAACAACAAAGGCGTAAAGAACCTCGAGTTCTACAGCCCGGACAGATACTTCATCTTAGGTGAAGATAACATCAAAGACATAAAAGAATTTTTGAACAAACCATTATCCCCCATTAGTGAGGAAATACTAAAGAAATACACCTTCGACAATATGGTATTTAATATGATATCAAGACAGCAATAACTGATGAGGTGTAACAGGAGCCACCATGAACACACAACCCACAGGAACCACAGTCACATTCTCAGATGTATTATGGAAATTTGTCTCCCTTTGGAAGCTGACCATAATCCTGGCCGTACTTGGCTTTGCCATCGCCAGTATCTATGTCAGCAAATCATATGACGCTAAAGAAGCAGAATATCTGCCTCAAAAAACAGAATATGATCGTGTGATGGACAACTATAACACAGAAAAAGACTTTGTCCTAAAGTTTAACTCTGCAACAGCGGACGAAAAGAATACTCTGGCAGAAGAAGCAGCAGACCGTTGGACCGAGAAACTCACATCGGAACAACTCTCAGCCATTGATAATGCACTTTCTTATAAGAAATTGATAAATGAAAATGCTGAGTATCAGAAAAACTCCATACTCTTAAACCTTGATACATATAATGTAAACACATTATCCATGGTATTTGAGACAACATCAGAAACCGTACCGGTCAACAATCTGTTAAATACTTATGGAGCATATATCACAAGTACGGACTTTATAGACGAGCTCGGTGCAAAACAGGGCTGGGACATAGTCGGTAAAGGCGAAGCTATCTATGCAGAACTGTTTACAGTTGCATATCAGAATGGTAACCAGTTTGCCATAACAGTACAGTCAAACATTGCAGAGGACATGGAGTCACTCTCTAAAGCTATTGAGACAGGCCTGAATAAGAAAAGCCAGGACTTTAAGAAGAGCCTTGGAGCACATACCTTAGCTTTGGTGAGCAAGACCATAAGCGTAAAAGCAAATAATGCCATAGCAGGCACAAAAAACGCTATTCAGAACCAGCAGAGAACATACAATGATCAGCTGAATGCCCTTAAAAACACCATGAAGGGTATACCTGAGCAGTATAACCTCTATCTGTTAAAGTCAGGTATGGAGGATGGCAGCACAGAGTATGTAGACCTTGTACTCCCCAAGGAACCTGACTTACTGGAACCCGACAAGCTGCGTTCCAAAACAACATATAGGATTATTGGTCTTATATTGGGTATAGTAGCAGGCATGATATATGCGTATCTTACCATGCTATTCTCCGGACGTATGGAAAAAACGGAGGAGCTTAGTGGTCTGTACGGCATGAACCAGGCAGGGTATATCTATAGAAAAAGACTTATCCCTATAGACTCAGTAATAAGTAAGCTTAAAAAAGGTAAAAACAGACCTAAAGACAATAAGACAGCCATAAAGCTTCTATCAGACGGTATAGGAGCAATATGTAAAAAAGAAAACATAAGCAAGCTCGTGATAGCCAGCACATCATTAAAGAAGCAGGATGAGGCTGCTTTAAACGAGTTGAAGGATATCCTAAAGAGCAGCGGCATAGAAGTAGCAAACGTAGGTAACCTCTTAAAAGATGATACCTTCAAAGAAAGCATCAATAAAGCGGATGCCGTTGTACTGGCAGAGACAGTAGCAGTAGCAAAGAACAGATACATAAACCAGGAGCAGCAGTTGGTGGAAGGTATGGGAGCAAAACTCCTATGTGCATTTGGGATAGAGTGATGTTATATGTATAAATTATATATAGCCATAGCTATACTTTTGATATTAGGTATCATAGAGTTTAAGAAATATAGACATATCTTAGCCGCCACGGTACTGTACCCGATAATGTGGATATTATCCTTTGCAGGTATCATAATCAAAGGAAAAGAGTATTATGAGATAACCTGGGTGATGCCGTGTATAGTAGTACTGGGGTATATTCTCTTTATATTAGGGTTTGGGCTAATGTATAAGAGGCAAGCATCTAATAAATCTGAAGAAAAAAATATTACCCCACAAAACAATATGGTCGTTGTCGGGGATCAGTTATTAGGATTAAATATAGTAACCATAGTAGCAGTTGCTATATTTGTTTATACCCTGATTCATTTGGTAAAACTAATAGACTTTGATAATATCCTGTCATCCCTATACAAGATAAAATGGATGATAGATGCCGGAGAAAAGCCGTTTCCTTACCTGGTAGTAGTAGCCAGGTACTTTTTCCGCTGTGCCATATGGTATATGTCTCTGGTGTACTTTAGTATACCAAAAGCTAGCGGCTACAAAGATAAAGATGGCAGGAACGTAAAAACAATAGTCTTGATCAGGCTTGGTGTAGTATCAGCCATGGCATTTGTGGTCATGTTTACTGATATATCAAGAAATGATATACTGATGACCTTGCTGCCTGTATTGTTCATCATTCTTATAACTAAGAGACTGACCAACATAAAGACTATATTGTTTTCCGGAGCAACTTTTATGGCATTTATTGTCTTATTCGTCGCTTTTACGTATTTTAGAAGCGGAGCTCTGGAATTATTCAAGGAAAAAGGGGTAGAGTCAGGTGAAGACAGTGTATACCACTATTTAACCAGTAGTACTGTAGCCATAGATCAGTTATATCGAAATGGGACCATAAAGTTATTTACCATAGAAGGTGAAGGAGGCAGATATACTTTTTCGTTACCGGCAGCCATTTCAGATATGGCTCTGGGCACCGAGCTTAAACCTGAGGTCTTACAGGAGTGGACCAATATCGGACCGTCATCTCATACTAATGTATATACCTACTACCATTGGATGGGTATGGATTTTGGATTGATATATGCAGCACTTTTTCAGATCCTATATGGTATGCTTTATGGGTTTTTATATGGCAGGATAAAAAAGAGTGGTTATATAGAAACACTATGGTATGCTATACTGATGTATCCACTCCTCATGATGTTCTTTGAAGACCAGTACCTGGCTATAGGCCAGACCTGGCTTATCATAGGAGCATTTATGTACTTTATACAGTTCGTATGTAGAAGAACAAGGATGCAGCCTTCTATAAAAGATCGGACATACAACCGAGCAGTTTCTTGATCATTCTATATCAGAATTAAAAATCACATATAATTAGTGCATAGCCAAAGATATGATGGTTATGCACTTATTTTTTTGCATTATATTAAATGGTATTACCAAAAGTCTTGGGATATAAAAAAGTACACATATATGTTGACCACAAATGACCATGTATGACCATTTAAAAGCATATTATATAGTATGCATAAAATTGACAAATAAAAACTGTTATGATATCATTCATCATAAGAATGCTTTTTAGAAATACGAAAAACAGTATATTTAAATTAATAATTTAAAGTTATTAAAAATATAAATGTTATAAAATATGGAAAGAACCACAGAAAGAGAATAAGGTGAGGTTCAGATGGCGTTTAATAATACAATAAAAAACACTCCTTTTGAAAAGAAAATATGGTTATCTTCTCCGACAATGCATGGTGAGGAGATCAAGTACGTAAAAGAAGCGTACGAGACTAACTGGATGTCAACAGTTGGTGAAAACATAAATCAAGCTGAAAAAATGGCGTGCGAAAAAGTGGGCATTAAATATGCAGTAGCCCTTTCTGCCGGTACAGCAGCACTACACATGGCCATGAAATTGGCAGGACTGGAGTTGTACGGTCAGCCACAGGTAGGACATGGGGCGTTAGAAGGTAAGAAGGTGTTTACCAGTGACATGACATTTGATGCTACGGTAAATCCTATAGTTTACGAAGGTGGTATACCCGTATTTATAGATACCGAAATAGATACCTGGAATATGGAACCGGTAGCTTTAGAAAAAGCTTTTGAGATATACCCTGAAGTAAGACTTGTAGTGATGGCACACCTCTATGGGACACCTGGAAAGATAGATGAGTTAAAGGCGGTATGCGATAAGTATAATGCCATCATCATAGAAGATGCGGCTGAGTCATTAGGAGCCACCTACAAGGGAAAACAGACCGGATCGTTTGGAAAATATAACTGTATAAGCTTCAACGGAAACAAGATAATTACCGGAAGTGCTGGAGGCATGCTCCTTACAGAGAGTGAAGAAGCTGCTAAAAAAGTACGTAAATGGTCTACGCAGGCCAGAGAAGCAGCATCATGGTACCAGCATGAGGAGCTGGGGTACAACTACAGGATGTCAAATGTCATAGCCGGAGTAGTAAGAGGACAGTTTCCTCACTTGGAAGAGCATATAGCTCAGAAGAAGGCTATATATGAGAGATATAAGGAAGGACTAAAAGATCTCCCGGTATCCATGAACCCGATAGATACAAAGAACAGCGAACCTAACTACTGGCTCAGCTGCCTTATAATAGACAGGGATGCCATGTGCAGACAGGTCAGGGGTGAAAAGGACGTATGCTATATAAAGGAAAAAGGTAAGTCCTGCCCTACAGAAATCCTTGAAGCCATAGCATCGATCAATGCAGAAGGCAGACCCATATGGAAGCCGATGCATATGCAGCCCATATATAGGCTTAATCCGTTCATCACAAAAGACGGAAACGGAAGAGCCAGGACAAATGCATATATAGAAGGCGGCATAGAAGATGTAGGAATGGATATATTTGACAGAGGGCTATGCTTACCGAGTGATAATAAGATGACGAAAAATCAGCAGGATAAGATAATAGAAATAATACGTAAGTGCTTTGAATAGAGGATTAACTGATGTATGCAAAATATTTAAAAAGATATCTTGATTTTTGGATAGCATTAATAGCTTTGATAATGTTGTCGCCGGTTCTTTTAGTTTTGACTGTGATCGGGACTATAAAGATGAAGGGCAATCCCTTCTTTACCCAGGAAAGACCCGGATGGCATGAGAAGATATTTAAACTTATAAAATTCCGTACAATGACAAATGAAAAAGATAAGAATGGTAATTTATTACCTGACGAAGTGCGATTAAACAAATATGGTAGATTTCTACGTTCAACCAGTTTGGACGAACTTCCTGAGTTGATCAACATCCTCAAAGGCGATATGGCGATAATCGGTCCTAGGCCTTTACTAGTAAGATATCTTCCAAGATACAACAAAGTTCAGCATCACAGGCATGATGTTAGGCCGGGTCTTACCGGATATGCTCAAGTGAACGGAAGGAATGCTCTGACTTGGGAGAAAAAGTTTAAGTTGGATGTTTGGTATGTAAAGAATATCAGCATGATGTTGGATATTAAAATCTTTATTTCGACAATAAAAGCAGTGCTGAGACATGAAGGAATAAGTGGCGAAGGTGCTGAGACAATGACAGAATTTATGGGAAATGAGAAGAAATGAAAGTATTAGGAATATATGGGGCCAGTGGGTTGGGAAGAGAAGTGCTTGAACTGGCAAAAACAATTAACAATACCGAAAAAAAATGGGATGAATTCGTATTTATTGATGACGGAGATGTTCCGAAGGTGGTAAGCGATTGTAATGTATATACTTATGAAGAGGCTAAAGGTAAGTACTCTTCGAATCTTCAGATAGCTATGGGAATTGGAGAACCTACTACAAGAGAACGGTTATTCTCCAAAATCAAAGCAGATAAGATTGAAACGCCTAATTTGATTCATCCTAATGTGCATATCCCTAAATCAGTATCTATAGGGTCGGGAGTTATTATCCAGACAGGTTGCTATGTTTCCGTTAATGTGACTATTCAGGATTATGTTTATCTACAGCCAATGTGTGCTATCGGACATGATTCTGTTCTAAAAAAAGGCTGTATAATTTCGACCATGGATAGTATTGCAGGAGCCGTAACGGTTGGCCAATGCACTTATATTGGAATGAGTTCTGCGGTAAAAGAACTTGTTAATATTGGGGACTATTCAATAATAGGTATGGGATCAATGGTTTTTAAAGACATACCTGATGAAATGATAGTTATGGGAAATCCGGCAAGACCTATGAAGAAAAATGAAGAACATAGTGTGTTTGGTCACTAATATAGATTCTAGTAAAAAATATAGCAATAACATTATAAGTAAGTAATCTGGGAAAGGAATAGAAAAATGGTATCAGGAAAGAATATTGTAGTTACCGGTTGTCTTCAGGGTATTGGTAAAGAAACATTAAAAACATTGGCTCAACATGGAGCAAATGTATTTGCATGTTCTTATAAGCAGACAGATGAGTTTGAGGAGTTCTGCAAAGAACTTTCAATTACTAATAAGGTATCTGTCTGGCCGGTTTATTTCGATATGACGGATAATGCTTCGATTAAAGAGGCTGCAAAAGTTATTCAGAGCCAAAAGGTTGAAATCCACGGACTTGTAAACATTGCAGGAATCAATAAAGATGCGTATTTTAGCATGGTAACTTATCAAGATATGTTGGATACTTTTCAGGTTAATTTCTTTTCACAGATTATATTTACACAGTATATTGTAAAGTTAATGCAGAGAAAGAATACTGCAGGCAGCATTGCATTTACATCAAGTATTACAGCATTAGATGGAAATGAAGCTCAAGTATCATATGGAGCTTCGAAGGCAGCCTTAATAGGAGCCATGCGGACGATGGCACTGGAACTTGGAAAAACAGGTATACGTGCCAATGCAGTGGCTCCCGGAGTTATCAAGACACCTATGACAGATGCGCTTGAACAAAGTGTTATAGATAAAAAAGTTAAAACAATGGATATGCCACGTTTGGGTACAGCTGAAGAAGTGGCTAATGTCTTTATGTATCTGATGTCAGA
>JAEEGL015255223.1_pt1 | contig 12681 bp, 11 predicted proteins | sample 9134231 | NCBI WGS metagenome assembly JAEEGL01 (sample SAMN16246548, study PRJNA631951) | gut metagenome | biome: gut microbiome; feature: rumen; material: fiber-attached | host: Bos | place: Iran: Karaj | collected 2018-10
CTTATATATTTTTCAATGGGTAAAAATTGTACTTTTTACAAGGATAATTTTAATCAACATACGTTTTCTGAATCTCTACTATTTCATCAAAGCAGGCCTTGAAAATATCTACTACTTTGGGTGAGAATTGTAAGCCTCTCTGAGATAATATCTCTTGTCTTGCTGCTGCATTGTCCCAAGGCTCCTTATAGGACCTCCTGCTGGTTAAAGCATCATATACATCTGCAACAGAAACTATCTGTGCATACAGTGATATTTCCTTCCCTTTAAGGCCGTTAGGATATCCCTTTCCATCCCATCTTTCGTGGTGCTGACAGGCTATGAGGCGAGCCATGGAAATAACTTCACCTCTGGAATTTGCAAGGATTGCATGACCATAATTGGTGTGGGTTCTCATTATTTCCATCTCTTCAGCAGTAAGCTCTCCCGGCTTTTCGATAATCTCACGTGGTACTAAGAGTTTTCCAACATCATGCATCATTGACGCGATTTTGATGTGTTCAACCTCGTCACGACTTAATCCACAATACTTTGCAATAAGAGCAGAGTATTCAGCAACACGCCTTACATGCTGACCCGTTTCGCCGCTTTTTGCTTCAGATATTTCAGCAAATCTCTGGATGATATCTCGCTCATTCTGATCAAGCTCTTCCATATATATCATCTTCTCAATCTGCTCTTTTGTTGCCCTTAAATTTAATTCAGCAAAACCAATAAAGAATGTAAATGAAACAATGGCAATGGAATCAATCCACAGATTTTTTACGTCCAGAATTCCATTAACTATTCCGGGGAATACATAATATGCCGCATACAACGCATCAAGCAGGAAGAAAAGCCCCATCTGATAATACAGAACCGGTCGCCACTCAATAAATCTGGAATTCTCTACTACATACATCATCCTTTTTCTTGTAAAAAGGATAACCAATGTAGCAATAGTTATCATCAAAGCAAAATATGACCAGGCAGAAACAGCCATTACAAGGCATAGCTTATCCAGGAGTGAATACATTAAATATACTATAGCTGCAACTGACAGTCTTTCTTTAATTATCTTTGAAAAAAGAATTATAGGAATGATAACAAAAAGGGCGTCAACAACAATAAAGTACATAACAGCCACACCGGTCGCAAAGCTCTCGGAATAACTCAAAAGCCTTGGACCGATAAAGGCGTCCTTAAATCTGGTAGCCAACTGGTCATATATAAGTGAGATAACAGTCGGTGATAAAACAAAGAGAACAACCAGATGAAGCAAAAATCTCTTGTTGCCCGAACCTCTGCGACGCAGTATTAGTGAATTCAGTACTGCAAATCCTAATCCTAATAAATATCTGGGCCAATAATAAGCCAGACTTTCCAACAGCATACTAACGCACCTTCTAACAAGTAAAAATTAATTTACATAGAAACAAATCCTCATTCTCAGAATACCACAAAAAATGATAAAGGCTGCCGATTTTTGGCAGCCTTCATAGAAAATTAAGGTATTTTATTTATTTTTTAATTTCCTGAGATTGTCACATTTCCAATCTGGAGATAAGGCATAACCATCTGACCATTACAGAGCTGTTCCTTGGAGATTGCCTTGATATTCTTTAGCATATCAAAGATATTTCCACTGATCATTGTCTCTATAACAGCGCCTTTTATCTCGCCATTTTCAATATAGAAAGCATTCTTGGCTACTCCGGACATTTCTCCGTTAGCACCCGGCGCTCCTGCAGAAATTGAACCAATAATAAGTCCCTTCTTTATGCTCTTTATCATGTCTTCGAAGGCTGTATCACCAGCATCTACAACGAGATCAAAGCTTGAATTGGGCGCATGTTCAAGGCCGCACTTATTAGCAGCATAAAGGCTTGCTGCATAGCTCTTAAGAACGCCCTTCTCAATGATGTCGTAGTTCTCTGATCTGAAGCCATCGCAGGTATGTATCTCATGATTGATGATTCTCTCATCCCAGGGGTTAGAACGAACTGTAAGAAGCGGTGAAGCCACCTGCTCTCCAAGCTTTCCAATCCAGGTACTTGTATTGTTGATAAGCACATAGTCAGTAATTGCATTTGCTAAAACGCCGCCAATAAGCTGAGCCGCACATCCAGGTGTAACAATGCAGTCTCCCTCGAACTTATCGCTGATTCTAAGAGGATTTAAGGAATTCTCAGCATCTGTAAAATCCTTTTCAATGCTTCCAGCGTTTATCAGTCTGTCATCCAGGCTATCAAGTATCACGTAAGATTCCGCAATACCTGTTGATTTTTCGCCATCATTTCCAGCAAAATCAATCGCTACCTCATAGAAGCCATATTCCTTCTCGTCCCTTGTGCCATTTGTATTCATGAAAATCACATGTCCATGAACATACTTTGTGAACATTTCCATGAGCTTGATTTTCTTATGCTTTTCGGCAATATCATCAGCAAGCTCCTTTGTTCTCTCCATAAGCTTCTCAATATCCGGAGTAAGCACACCGAGGCTGAATTTCTCAGGCTCAAGACCAGGTGCAATATCAAAATTCTCATCAGGGCTACCAACTTCTGCTGATGCTATAACGGCATCTACAGCCGCTTTAGCAGCTTCTACAGTGACATTGTTAGTACTTGTTGTACCCTTTTTATTATCCTTTATAACCTTGATATCGATATTGTTATCAAAAAGGGTTCTGAAAAGTGTGAACTTTCCGTCCTTCATAGTGATCTCGTGCTGCTCTACCTCGGAGACACTAAAATCAGCTTTTACGTTTTCTTTAGTCTTAATGTTTTCAGCGATTGCTTCTGATATTTCAAGTATGTTAGCCATTTATCTACCTCCGATTGAAATCTTACATTTGATTGCAGGGCCACCCATTGAAACTGCCATAGGCTGCTTCTTTCCACAGGTTCCGGAGGTGTTCCATACTACGGAGTCAGATACCATTTCAACTGTTTTAAGCATATCAAAAGCAACTCCGGATACAGTTGTATCAAGAATAGCTCTGCCAAGCTTACCGTTTTTGATCTCATATCCGCCTGTAATACCAAACATGAACTCACCTGTAAGGTCAGCCTGTCCATTGTTGGTATTGAGCAGATAATAACCATCATCAACTGATGCGATCATGTCTTCCAGCTTGTCTTTGCCCGGAAGAACAGCTGTATTTCTCATTCTGATCAAAGGCTCATCAGAGAAGTTATAGCCTCTTGCATTTCCGCAAGGAGTAGCGCCATAAAGCTCAGCGCTTTCTCTGTCATGCATGTAGCCAGTAAGAATACCATCCTTAATAAGAACAGCGTCCTTAGCCTCTACACCTTCATCATCAAGATAAACAGGGAGAGGTGCTCTCTCACCAAAGGCTGTGTTTGCATAATCTACGATACTTACAAGCTCGGATGCAACCTGCTTGCCAAGGTTAGGGCCTGCTACAGAGCCGCCCTGTACAAGGTCAGCCTCAACAGTGTGTCCTATTGCCTCATGTGCGATCATTCCGGCAACATCAGGATGAAGAATTACTGTCTTTACGCCAGCGCTGGCATATACACCCTCTGCCTTATCCTTAAGGCGCTTATGTAAATCATCAATCTTAGCATACAAAGCCTGAAGATCATTGAAGTTATCTTCCTTATGGCCAAAACCACCAAAAGACTGATGAAACTCAACAGGCTGGCCATCCTTGGAAGTCATGTTCAGAATTACATAGATAGTGCATCTGGGATATGAAACATGGCCATCTGCAGCATCAGAAGTAACTATGATCTTTTCCATAGTATCTTCTCTGTAGACCACAGTTCTGCTAAGTAGATCCTTGTAGGTCTTTTCGATGTGCGCATCGATTTCCTTGACCATTTCCACAAGAACCTTCTGTTCATAATCAATTATCATTCGTGGAGATGTTATCTGAGCGCTTACCAGTGAAGGATAAGCTTTTTTCTTCTCTGAATTGAATTTGTCCAGATATTTTGAATTATCAGTTGCCGCCTTGATGACCTTAGCTGCAGCATCTTTAGAATATTCTGCAGTAGAAGCAAAGCCATAGGCTCCATTTTTGTATACCCTTGCACAGATACCGCTTTCCTCAGACCTTTCATTGGTCACAAGGTTACCATTCTGAATTACAATCCTTCTGTATCTGTTTTCCTGTCCCCTGAGAACAGTCTGCACCCCACTTTCAAAGAGGGTCTTTTGTTCCAGCAAAAAGTTTTCCAGCATTACTACTCCTCCATTTCGTCGTGTTTCCCCCTCGTTATATTGTAAGTTCATCCCCTGGGCTTGTAAACGTTATTCTATTAAATTCGCCTTACTTCACACTTCTGATTTTCACCGTGACGAATCTCATTTTTCCTGCATCTAAAGACATTTCCCTTAGTAATTTCGATGATCTGACCCCCATCGCTTGCCAGTGCAGATATAAACTGCTGATAAAAGTCCTTGTAATCCTCCTCAGCCATGGGAATTACAAAGTCGTGATGCTGATGATCTGTGGAAATAACACAGGATTTATACATAAAATCATAGTGAACACCATAAAACTTACAGATTTCGTCCTGAAGTATGTTATTGGCATTTAGACAATGCATTGCTATATACATATTTTACCCCCTTTAAATGTTCGAAAACCGCTTGGTTACTTGCCTTTTGAATTAAATATCATGCGGTATTCTTATTTGCTATCTCTCTTACCTTGTCTTCAACATTGAGAAAAGCCTGTGCTACATAAGGATCAAAGTGAGTGCCGGCACTTTCCCTGATTATTGATATAGCCTTCTCAAATGGAAATGCTCTCTTGTAGCTTCTGTTTGATACAAGTGCATCAAAAACATCTGCAACAGCCATAATTCTGGCTAACAAAGGAATATCCTCACCTGAAATTCCTGTAGGATAGCCCTTTCCATCCCACTTCTCATGATGATAAAGTGCCAGATTTCTGGCCTCATTGAGATATCCCGAATCTGATGAGGGCACAGTGGCAATAACTCTGTCAATTATCTGAGCTCCTTCTGTGGTGTGGGTTTTCATGGTCTCATATTCATTATCGTCAAGCTTATCCGGCTTATTTAGTATCATGTCCGGAATACTGATTTTCCCAATGTCATGAAGAGGCGCAGATCTGATGACATCCGAGACAAACTTATCTGTAAGCTGGTCAGTATATATGCCTTCCTTCATCATTTCATCCATAATAACCTTGGTGTATTCAGCAGTTTTCTTTACATGGTCTCCGGTATTGGCATCACGACTCTCAACCATATCTGCAAGTACAAGAATAAGAGAATTCTGCATTTTGCTGATCATCTCATTCTTTTTCTTAATAGCTTCAAAATACTGGATATTGTCATCTGTCATATCAGAGAAAGCCCTATACAGATTTTCTGTCTCGTCTCCAGTCTCAATGCTGATCCTATGGAACATCTCAGCTGTCTGTCTAAGTTCCTGCTCCTTATTATCAGAAATCATGGATGCCGAATAGGCCATGGTATTAAGTGGTAAAATAACCTGATATTCAGCAAAATACAGTCCTGCAGCCAAAATCAGGGCAAATATTCCAACAAAGGTAGAAATAACCTTAAGAAGGAAGATTCTTGCTTCCATGGCAAGCTGGTTCATGGAAATATCTATTCCCACATACGCTCTTACCCTACCAAAGCTATCCTTTATAGGCTCGTAGGTGGTAAGGAGCCATCCATAGCTGTCATTCGATATTATTGGCTCTATTTCGCCGCCAGCAAGCAGTGTAGGAACATATTTTGAAAATGATTCATCAAAAGGAATTACTTCACCCACATCTGCTGCAGGCTGACCATCCGTCTCTATATCAAATACAACATGACAGCCATCTTTCATAATCTTATAAACATAGATATATTCTATGTATTCAGAGTTTTTCCTGATATTGGCCAGATTGCTTCTAAGTCCTGAATATCCAGGTACAGCTTCTCCTCTCTCCATAAATTCATCAACTCTGTTGCCATCAACCATACTGGCTGCGAGCTGTGCTGTACCAATCGCAAATTCTTCCTCACGCTCAATCATTGAATGGAAATACATATAGTAGCTGATAACTATTGCTGCAATACCAATAACAGCACTGGCCAAGGCAATAAGACCAACCAGCTTTATCCTTAAAGAAATCTGCCTGCTTCTCTTTTTCTTCAGTTCATTTATGAGTTCAGTTGTAAGAGGGGTCTGCCTCCAGCCCTGTATTTTCAGTACTCGTCTTAAGTTTTCCGGGATATATGTCACGAAAGCGACAGCGAGAGAAACACTGATTACTTTATCAAGAAAATCCACTATGAAGCCCGCAAAGATTTCCGCAGAAACAGCAGAAAAAATCCCAGTTCCATATAGCGTCTGAACTAGACTGGAAGATGTTGTTTCAGCCTGGAAGCCATAGATACACATGGTGATAATGGCTCCACCCATTCCGCCTATGATGCTGTCGAGAATAATTGCTATTACAACTCCCCTCAGCTTTGTAAACCACCCATTGTTATAAAACCAGGTAGTCACAACCGCTATCATAACATTGAGCATACTATAGGATATTGCGTTGGGATCTGACGTAAACGTGGTGATAACCGGGCTTAAAAGCCCAACTAATATACCAGGAATCGCACCCCCCATCATAGCTGCGATCATAGTTCCTATTAAATCTAAATAAACCGGGAGTTCAAGAGTATTGGCCACAAATGAGCCAATAAAGTTGATAAATATACTGAAAATTACCAGTCCCAGAAAAGCAGAAAACTTCTCTGACAATGGTTGCGATTTTTGCACACGAATGATGTCACTATTCATTTTTGTCCCCCTCTTAGCCTGGAAAGGAAACTTCCCATGCTCTTCAATATCCGAACCTGCCAGATATCGGACTAACCCAAAAACTTCTTAGCTCGATTATACACCAGATATACCCGGCAGGTTCGAAAAAATTTTTCAAAAGCATTAGAAAATGTCCGTTCCCTCAGGGAACAAATAAGTCTTTATCCCATAAAGTCAGGGATTCTAAGGCTGTTACGGGAACCCTCAGGGATTCCAGCCAGGAATGAGAATACCGGATCAAGCATTTCTTCCCAGGTATCATAGTCATGATTACCCTTGTTTTCCCAGTATTTATAGGGAACTGATGCTCCGTCCAAAGCCTTTCTGAAGGCCTCAACCTGTGTTCCAACAGCTATGTCGTGATCACCACAGCCTATGAAAAGCTCAGGAATATCCTCCTTTTTGGCTTCAACGTAGCCTCTGTGAATATTCCAGGGGCCCTTGTCATATTCTTCAAAGCTTCCAAACATGTTGGCAAACTCCGCAGCACCAAATCCGCCCTTTTGAGGGTCAGCAAGCAGAACATACGGATCTGTTGCAGGAGAAAGTGCAGCCACCTTAGAAAAGACACTATTGTACCTAAGTCCATTTAAAAGCGCACCATAGCCTCCCATAGAGATACCTGCAATGTATGTATCTTCCTTTTTATCTGAAAGTCTGAACATATCGCGGGTTCTGGCTATAAGCTCCTCTCCCACGAATTTGCTGTAATTTGCATTTCTTTCAGGATGATCCACATAAAACTGGTTCTGTCCGTTAGGCATTACTACAGCAAGTCCCTTTAATTCTGCCTGTTTTCTGATTCCAAGCATTGTACAGATGCTTGTATAATCTCCGCTATAGCCGGGAAGAAAATATACCGTCTTGTACGGAGGCTCAGCGTCAGAGCCAAAGGGTCCTCTCTCAGGCATGAATACAGCTAAGCTGACATTCTGAGAAAGGCTCTCTGATATAAAATGTACTTCTGAAAATGACATTATGACTCCTTTTTCATTGCATCAAGAACCCAGTCAAGACCTCTTGTGATGTAATTGTTCCAGAATACCCAGTCATGAATTCCTGGGCCTTCTTCATACTTCATGTTAGCGTTGTTTTCCGCAAGGAACTTTCTCATGATCTGGTTCTCATTGTAGAGGAAGTCCTCTGTACCGATAGCCATGTAGATCGGAGGATTCTTTACGCCATTATCGAGATTCTTCTTAAAGAGAACCTCAGGGTTATTGTCTGATTCCTTAACTGTATTAAGATCGCCGAATACCTCTGCGTAATACTCATAGTTAGCCATCATATCCTGGAATCCAGGCTCTAATCCAGCGATGTTGTGGATGATAAGAGCTGATGAAAGTGCTACTACACCACCAAAGGTCTCAGGATAAGCTAAAGCTGTGTGGATTGCCCCAAAGCCACCCATTGAAAGACCACCGATAAGAGTATCCTCACGCTTATCAGAAAGTCCAAAGAGTTTTCTTGTGAAATCAACTACTTCCTGACCAGCGAATGTACCATACTGACAGCCTGTTGCCTTACGATCAAGGTAGAAGTTATTTCCACCAGTAATCATGATTACTGCCATGTTATATTTTGCAGCAATATCCTCTGCGATTCCGTTGTATTCCCAGTCGCTCTCATTTCCAGAGAAACCATGTAAGAGATACAGTGTCTTCATGGGTCTTTTGAAATTCTCGTTACCTTCTACCATCATAGGCGGAATATCTGCAGGTATTACATAAGTAATATTTACCTGTCCCATCTGCGCTACTGAGTAATAACGTAATTTTCCTGTTGCCATTTTTTATGACCTCCCCTTAAATATCATTTGAGCAAAATCTCTGATACACATGCGCCATACGTTCCAGTCATGTGTACCCTCGTAAATTGTTCTTGTACAGTTTATGCCATACACCTCGCATATTTTATCATCTTCAAGGAAATGTTCCAAAAAAGGATCCTCATTTCCTATTGCTCTGAAAAATGTATTAAAAGCAGCATTAAATGCCTTATCATCCTTCATTACTTCAAGATGAAGATTTTTATTTTTCTCATGACCTGACATATCAAGTACATCGCCGCTTATCCAGTCGCGCAAAAATCCACTGAAAATGCCAGCTTCCGAGAACATATCCATGTGATTGCAAACTACCATTGAAGTCTGCATGGAGCCCATAGAAAGTCCAGCCATTCCTCTAAGCTCTTTTGATCCACCAACATGGTATTTACCTTCTATAAACGGAATAATATCCTCCATAAGCATGGGCTCGAAAAGCAGATGATCCACAATATGGCTTTCATGTCCATTCTCATCCTTAACCTTTTTCTGCACCATTCCGTTATTCATTACGATCACAAAAGGAACCGCTTTATTCTCAGCAATAAGGTTGTCCATTATAAGGTTCACTCTGCCAGATGTGCTCCAGCCTGTTTCATTTTCCCCATGTCCGTGCTGAAGATAAAGTACAGGATAGATTTTATCCGGGTTCTGGTCATACTCATAAGGTGTATAAACCATGCAGGATTCCCATTCATCAGTCACATTTGAGAAAAAGTACTCTTTTCTGACTGAGCCATGAGGAACGTCCTTAAGTGCATAGAAATCTCCATCCTTTGAAGGAAGTTCAATGCTGTTAAAGGGCCTGCTATAGCCATAAACAATAGGAAGAAGTGAAGAAATAGTCTCCCTTCCATCCACAAGAATCTGAATGTAGTTAATGGCTGACTTAAAGGGAAGCTCAAGCTCCCAGATATCATCCCCTGTATTTGTCAGATCATAGAACTGATCAGCAAACATTATCTGTACTGTTTTCGCATCCTTCTCAAAGAGTCTCAAATAGTATTTACCGTCTCTAAGTACCACCGGGTCCGGATGCCTATCGTATTTGATAACATCATTAAAACAAAGCGCTGTGTTCATTTTGTAACCTCACATTTAAAGTCTGTCTGACTAAAGTTGTTTTTATAAATCAGCTTAACTGGAAGTTCCAGATATCTCCTGTAGCAACGTAGGTTACAGGCAGCTTTCCATCTGTTATCTCTGTAAGCCAGTCTACTGCATACTTTGCTCCAAGCTGCTCCCAGTTAAAATGTCCAATATTAAAGCAGGCCTTTGCCTCGCCAAAGGATACAGCATCACGTATATAAGACAGAAGATTCCATTCAACTACTTCTCCCGGAATGATTGCATCAATCTCATTTTTCTCCATGATACGGATAACTTCTGTTGGATAGTCTGTATAATTGCCATTCTCATCTACTGATGCAGGAATAAAAGCATCAGGTGTAAGATGTGCCACAAGACCAATTCTCTTTATTTTATCTGTTGCACGTCCAATATATCTTGTTCCGTTCATTCCGATCTTCTCAATGAATTCGCTGTTAATACTCTCAACAGTTCTAGCCTCCGGGAACTCGATAAGATATCCAAAAGGAACTACGTTTCCACTGTCCACAAGGTAATCTTCCCAGCCCATGTATTTAATAACGCCTGTGAAGATGCTGTCAGGTCTGTGGGCATGCATATGATCATGATCTCTGTAAACAACGATTCCATGATCATCTAAGAGTTTTTCCTTTTTCTCATAGAGCTTACAGTCAAAATCAGCTCTCCAGTCACTGTAGTCCGGAGTCAGATAATAAGTTGGCTCATGAACAAAGAGAAGGTTCGCTCCAAGCTCTATTGTTTTCTGTATTACTTCTATAGTCGGGACCAATGCGGACACAACGCCGGTGCACTCTACATCGGGATTTCCGCTCTTAATACCATCACATCCATCATAGCCTGGGCCAAGATCAGGATGATAGTTCGCTACTGCTTCTAAAACTTCTGAGATTTTCATACTTTATTTCCTCCTATCAAAAAAGAATAAGGAAGTTCCGCTCTCGCTCCTTCCTTTTTTAACAAGGAAGTTCTGCTCTCGCTTCGCTCGCCAGAACACGTTCGGGCTAGACTCGAAAATACCTCGTCAAGCCCTCTCAGCCTTTTACAGCACCTACGACAACGCCTTTTACAAAGTACTTCTGCACAAAAGGATAAATAACAACTATTGGTAAAATGCCTATCACAGCCATAGACATTCTTACGGCGTTGCTTGGAAGACTGATCGCACCTGTACCAACCGCAACACTAGCTGCCCCGCTCTTAAGATACTGAATATTATTCATTATTCTTATGAGCAAATTCTGAATTCCGTAAAACTGCGGTTTTTGTATGTAATATAGTGCATTTACCCAGTCATTCCAATAGGTAAGTGCTGTAAAAAGCGAAATGGTTGCAACAGTCGGAACTGCAAGAGGGAATATTATCTTAAAGAAGATAGTAAGCTCGCTTGCACCATCGATCTGTGCTGATTCAATAAGAGCATCCGGAATACTGTTAGCATAATAGTTTCTTACAAGGAAAATATTGAATGCTCCGCAAAGATAGTTAGGTAAAATGAGCGCCCAGATAGTGTTCTTGATGTGAAAAATCTGAGTCCACATCATGTATGAGGGAACTACACCACCGTTAAAAAGCATTGTAAAGAATACGAAGAATGCAAGTGCATTTTTGTATTTAAAGTTCTTTCTGCTCATAGGATAAGCGATCATTGTAGTCATAAGCACGCTGATTACTGTACCGATGAGTGTAACAAGGACTGATATTCCATAAGCCCTGAAAATTGTTGCTCCCTGCTGGAACATATATACATACGCATCTGTTGACCACATCTCGGGTAAGAAGGAGTAGCCATTTCTAAGAAGCGTTGTTTCATCTGTAAATGATGCAATAACAATAAGAATGATGGGAAGGAGTGCAACTACGGCAAGGATTCCCAGAATGACAGTTGATATAACTTCAAATCTCTTTGCATCTGAAGCAACATGATCTGCATTCTTTATCATTTCATTTGAGATTGTTTTTGTCTGTGCCATGTTTATCTCCTTTAGAAAAGTGCATTATCGCTGTCAACCTTGCGAACGAACGCATTAGCTGAAACTACTATAATAAAGCCGAGTACTGACTGGAAAAGACCTGCTGCTGCAGACATTCCAACATCGTTGAGTTCCATGAGTCCTCTGTATACATAAGTATCGATAGTCTGAGTTGTTGCATACAAAGCTCCGGAATTCATAGGAACCTGATAGAAAAGTCCGAAGTCTGAGAAGAAAATTCTTCCTACAGCCATAAGGGACATGATGATTACAGTAGGCTTCAAAAGAGGAAGTGTAATTCTGAAGATCTGCTGCATTTTGGTTGCCCCATCAAGGCTTGCTGCTTCGTAAACTGACTTATCTATACCGGCAATTGCTGCCAGGTAGATGATTGACTGATATCCAGCATTTTTCCAAAGGTAAACAAAGGTAAGAATGAAGGGCCAGTACTGCTTCTGCATGTACCATGCAACCTCTTCTTTTCCAAGTCCCTTGAGAATTGTATTGTTAATAAATCCGCTGTCAGAATTAAGAAATGCATAAACCATATATGCTATGATTACCCAGCTCATGAGATTAGGTAAAAGCAGTGATGACTGGAAAAACTTAGTTCTAACTGAGTCTCCAAGTGCATTCAGCAAAATAGCGATAATGATAGCAACTACAGTTCCAAGAACAATGAATCCTAAGTTGTAAAGGATTGTATTTCTGGTCATTATCAGGGCATCACTTGTCTGGAAAAGGAATTTGAAATTCTGGAATCCGCTCCAGGGGCTTCCCCACACACCCTTTTTGTAGCTGAAATTCTTAAATGCAAGGAATATTCCAAACATAGGAATATAGTTATTTATCAAAAGATACAAAATTCCCGGCGCTGCGATCATAAGCAGTGGCGCAGATTTTGCATACTTTGTTTTTACTTTTATTTGTTTCTTTTTATTATCAGACATAAGCTCTCTCCTTTCTGATTATTAAAAG
>JAEEGL015530545.1_pt1 | contig 12681 bp, 12 predicted proteins | sample 9134231 | NCBI WGS metagenome assembly JAEEGL01 (sample SAMN16246548, study PRJNA631951) | gut metagenome | biome: gut microbiome; feature: rumen; material: fiber-attached | host: Bos | place: Iran: Karaj | collected 2018-10
AGCATGTCCTCTCTACGCCTAATCCACAATCCAACGATATACATAAGGACAAAATTTACGAAGCTATAGCCATCAGCATTACCGTATGCACTTATAAAGGAAAGTCCCACAAAACTCATACCAGTCTGTTGTTCTAACAGTTCTACCACATAGGGTTCTATGGAAAATAATACCAGCAAAGCAATTACCACTTTATCCAGGCTATTGTCTCTCATCCCATTAAACGCCTTGTTTATCAATGGAGAAACCAGATAAACAGCTGCATATAAAATCGCAAAATATGATGCAGGGAATAGATAATAAAATACGCCATTTCTCATATCAACAGGGCGATGTAAAATAGTGCTTTCAATTAAGTACCACAATTCGTTAAATACAATAACCTGAACCAATAGCTTAACAGGTTTCACTACACTTCTGGATTTTGAACTATTGCACATGAAATATCCTGTAATCAATACAAACAAATCAACTGCACATACAGCTATTCCTTCCGCAACACACAGAGCTAATCTATGCATAGATGTGGGTGGGACCATATCAATAGCCCCTCCAATTACAGGATTATTAAAATGTAATGCAACCACTCCTAGCATGCAAAGCACTCTAAGGAGTTCTATATTCGATTGCCTCGTTGTCCTACTGTTATTCATTAGCCCCTTCGCTCTCAAATAATTGTTTATTTAAAGCTGTTGATACCATCAATAACATACTGAATTTCTTCATCAGTCATGCCATAGTACATTGGTAAGCTCAACTCTGTCTTACTGATTTCCTCTGCAATTGGGAAATCACCTTCGCCATATCCCAAATCTGAATAGCATCCCTGCAGATGCATAGGAATTGGATAATGCTTATTTGTACTGATTCCTAAATCATTTAAATGCTTCTCCAGTTCATCTCGTCTGTTGCATCTAACTCCAAATATATGCCAAACAGGAACAGCATAATCAGGAACAAATGGGAGTACCACTTCTGGATTATTAATTCCTGCCATATACTTATCAGCTGTAGCTCTTCTGTTCTCATTCACCTTCTCAAGATGTGGAAGCTTTGCAGCAAGAAAAGCAGCCTGTAACTCATCAAGTCTTGAGTTATTGCCCTGATAGATATGATGATATTTATAGTCAGATCCATAATTACCTAATGCACGAATCTTGTCTGCTAATTCTTTACTATTTGTCGTAGTAGCACCAGCATCACCTAAAGCACCTAAATTCTTGCCTGGATAAAATGAAAATCCTGCTGCATCTCCAAAGGAGCCAATTACTCTGCCCTTGTAAGTAGCACCGTGTGCCTGTGCACAATCTTCTACCACATACAAACCATGTTTCTTGGCAATTTCCATAATAGGATCCATATCACAAGCCTGTCCATATAAATGCACTGGCATAATAGCCTTGGTCTTGTCTGTAATAGCATCCTCAATTCTATTTGGATCAATATTAAAAGTCTTGATATCCGGCTCAACAAATACAGGCTTAGCTCCTACATAAGTAACAGCCAATGCTGTTGCAATATATGTATTAGAAGGTACGATAACCTCGTCTCCTTCGCCTACTCCCAACGCTTTTAGAGCAAGCATGAGGGAATCCAATCCATTGCCAACTCCTACACAATAATCAGTATGGCAATATTTGGCAAATGCCTTCTCAAATTCCTCATCTTCTACTCCTTCTATATACCAGCTTCTATCATATACCCTCTCAAATGCACCTCTTAATTCAGAATCTAACTCCTTCTGAAGAGGTCCAAATGTAACAAATGGCACTTTCATAATTATTTACCTCCTACGAATTTCAAAAACTCGTCATAATCTCTAATATAATCTGACTCATCATATAACTCAGATGCTAATACCATAAGAACTGCATCTGGTGAAAAATCAAACATTTCTCGCCACATATTATTGGCAACATATAAGCCTTCATACGGTTTCTCAAGAGGAACAACCTTGGTTTCAGTTCCATCATTTAGGCGAATCTTACAGCTTCCATGTATACATATAAGAATCTGTTCCAGATTTTTGTGAGCATGATAGCCTCTAGTCACTCCCTCTTTTGTATCATACATATAATAGACCCTCTTTATTTCAAAAGGGATATCTTTCATTTCTTCTAAGGCAACCAACTGTCCCCTGTCATCACCATGGGGTTGAAATACATATTTTACTACCTGCATTATCTAATCCTCTCGCAATTTATTTACACACCTGATACCATATGAAATAATCGATCTGCTCAGGTGAATAATCTCCAACTATGTTCAAAATTGATGAATCCACTCTATTATAACCATTTTTGTCATAAAAGCGAACTGCTCTTGCATTGTCTGGCGACACGCACCAATATATGCTATCTAGACCAAGCTCTTCTAAGCCATATTCTATAATGCTTCTTATACCATAAGTAGAATAACCCTTGCCCATTGCGCATTTGCGAAATGTAATTGCAAACTCAGCTGTCTGATTCTGAATATGTTTCAAGCTAACAGTTCCCATGTATTCATCATTGTCATCTACCACAGCCATATTTACATCTGTTTCAGTACAGGCTGACTGAATAAAGGCCTTGCAATCATCTATAGTTTTGGCAGCGAAATTTGCAGACAAGAATTCCACTACACTCTCGTCATGCATCCACTCCAACATAAAAGGAGCATCTTTCTCCTCTAAGTTCCTCATCTTCATATTATCTATTATCTCCTCTATGTATTATTGCATTTGTGATTTTCATAACATCTTGTCTGTATAACACAAGAAGCAATAAGCACAATGCCACTGCAGCAATCAAGGTTATGAAAACATGATGGATAAATACAAATCTCCATGCAACCAGTAACAAGACAGTTGCTAATACTGCCACAATAAATCTATTAGACAAAACCATCAAATCCATCTTGATTAAAACAAGACAGCAGATTATATCTGCCATAGCATATCCAATAAGAGTTGCCAACGCCGCTCCCTCTATACCGATTCTAGGAATCACGGCGTAATTAATAATAATATTGGCAGTTGCGCCTACAGCTAAAATAAATAGATTCGGCCATGTCTTCTTGATAACAAGAAATTGATTTGCTGCCACCTGAAAGAGCATCTGAAGCAATGGCGCTAGGAACAAATAAGGTGATACAATAAATGCCCCGTGATATTCCTCTTCAAACAAAAGTGCATAAATAGGTTCTGCCAAAGCACAGATGAACATAGTTGCTGCAAATGATATACAACCTAAATATTCAAATATTCTAGAATTAGTCTGAACCTGATTCTCTTCCTTCATTGTAGAGAAAGCAAAGAACTGCCAGCCTCCTGCAAATGCAGTGTAGATAAGCTGACTAGCCAGACCAAGCTTAGCTCCAACAGCATATACTCCTGAAGCTCCTATTCCAATCAAATGAGTTATCATAAGTCTATCTGCCGAATTAAACAACCAGTAAACCAAAAAATTCGGCATTAATGGCAATGCAATAATTAACATCTTCTTCAGTAAATCCGCATCAAATAAGTTAAGAGAAAACCACTTATGATTCATAACTGCAAATGATGTCTCCAGAATCAATGCTGATAGAGCATATGCCAAAGGCAATGCAATTATATAATGACCTGCCAACAGCAGTGGAATAGCTATGGAATATGAAATCACAGGGCTTAATGTATTGGTAACCAGAAATACCTTGCGCTTATTCTCCATACGAGTAGGGGCAGAAATAATACCATTTGTTGCACCTACAAGAGTAGACATAGCTGTAATATATACCACATAAGCCAGTTTTCTATTGTTATAAAAAGCTCCCGCAATCTGAGCTCTAAAAATTACCATCAATAGAAATACAATAACTGAAGAAGCTATTGTAAATAATAATGCTGTTGAGCACACAGTCTTTTTGTATTCATTTTCTTCTTTTTCAAAGAACATTCTATACATCGCATCATACATTCCCATAAGGGCAATTGCACTGCAGAAGCTTACAATTGTCTGCGACATATCAGTTATTCCATAATAATCAGTATTTGGCATAATACGGGTTACAATAGGCACCATAATAAGTGGCACGATCTGACTGATAACACCGCCTAATCCATATACCAAAAAGTTTTCCAGAAAGAGTTTTAATTTATTCATAGTTCAAAAGGAGTCTTTCTTGGGAACAGGTTTCTCTTCAACATAATCTTAATTCGTCCCTTGGCCCCAAGATTTAATTGACTTATTTTCGACTCAGCCTTTCTTTTCTCATAAGTCCCATATACTTTGTTCTGAAATGCATCTCTGTCATTACCAGAAAACATTACTTTATCTGCTTCATTAGCATCCTCAAGCAAAAGCTTAGTCCATTTATCATTAGCAGATGTGGACACTCCTGTGCCATATTCGTATAGCACTGCATTCTTGGCATAATACAGAGGTATTGTATTTCTATACATCAGTATTCTATAGATATTATCCTCCGCATATTTCACCTTGCCTGCTATTTCGGACAAGCAGGATTTCAACAACTCTGTCTCTCCTATAGTGCAGGCTCCCAATGCCAAATCATTTAATACCAGATAGTTCCAACGGCAGGTCTCTTCATCTCCTCGTTGATAGCAATCTATAATCTGTGGATTGGCATTTGCTACTACAGGGTTAACCTTATTGCCATTAACTCCATTGAAATAAATAGCATCACAGAAGCTCCACTTCTTGCCGGATTTCTGCAAAGCTTCCAGCCACTTCTCAAGAGCATCTGAACCATGCAAAGCATCTCCAGGGCTGATAAATTTAGAATATTTACAATCAGCCTCCCTGATTCCATTATATATATTTATAACAGTACCATGATTTACTCCATCACCAACCAGCTTATAATTATCAAAATCATGTTCCTGCATATAAGCCTTAATCTCTTCAAACAGGTTGTCATCTGAACCATCATCAGAAATAATTATCTGCAGATTCACTCCTGTCTGCATCAAAATAGAGTCCAAAGTAAATTGCATCTTCTCCCAACTTGGATAATAAGATGCAACTATCACTGACACCTCTATATTGTTCTGTTCACTATTCATTACCATCATTTCCTCTAATCTAACTATTCACCTGCTTAATTACCTTTGCAGGCACTCCAACAACAACAGAGTATGCCGGCACATCCTTGGTCACAACTGCATTGGCTGCAATAATAGCTGAATCACCAATGGTTACTCCATCCATTATAACAGCATTATCGCCAATCCATACCTTATTGCCAATTCTCACCGGTCCCTTGCTTACTAGCATTCTGTCATGAGGAGATATAGATAAATCTTCATGGGAAGTAGAACCATGCTGGTGATCTGTAATATAGATTTTGGAACCAAGCAATACATCATCACCAATAGTCACACTATCTATGGCTCCTATATGCACATAATCTCCCGCCGCGAAATTTCTGCCAATTCTAATTGCAGGGTCAAATGTTCTATCTCCAAATCTTTCAACAGCTTCTATTCTAAAGCCATTGCCTACGTAGAAATTTCCCTCAGCTTCAACATGGCGTCCACCAATAATTGACACTTTACCATTTGTCAGGAATCTACCCCCAACTCTTGTGAATTTGCGGGATTGAATATCACTGTATAATACATTTCTTATGCTTGCAATCAATGACATCTAACTAATTACCTTTCATGATACTATCTATCTTTATCATTAGCTTACTCTGAAGCACCTTGTCTAATATAAATACCAGCCCCCGGGCCACCATATAACTTCTGTATGTATGACGCTTCGCCAGAGACTTCAATATAAATTTCTGCATAGGAAATTTCGCCTGAGCATATCCAGCCGATTTCATTGCATCCTCAAAATCATAGCAGTAGATATTCTTGTCATAATATTCTTTAATATCTCCAAATTTCTCTATACGATACGGGCTGCATAAATTTAAAATTGCATCAACGAAAACCTTGCAATTAGTAACCTGTCTGGCGTAAGCCTTAATCTCCTCAGAAGCATCTGTAGAAGCAAGGGAATTACATATATCCTCTACCCACATTCTCTGCTTCGCGCCAATATCAGGTATATACTTTCTGGCATGAGATTCAGAATTCATATTGATATTCCATAAATATCCACGATATTTAACAGTACATACCTTCTGTGCCAGAGACAACAGATTGACTATCATTAACAAATCATCTTCAAAGCTTACATAGGCATGGAAGTTCAGATTATTCTGTTCATAAAAATCTCTTCGAATCAAAGCTTTCCAGATACTTGGATGTCTATTCTCAGAAGACATATTTACCGGCACATCATAAGCCTCAAAAATCACAGGATAAAGTAACTGAGTTCGAACCTCCTCGCCAACAAATGTAGCATCCTCGAAATTTTCAAAAGGTATTATCTCATCATTTACCATCTGACCTGTGGAGCAGAAACATAAATCAGCCTGCTGCCCATCTAAAGCTTCAACCATCTGCTCATACATCTCAGGCTGTACAATATCATCCTGATCGCAGACACAGAAATAATCTCCAGTACATCTGGCAATACCATAATTTCTGGCATCAGGAATACCACCATTATCCTTGTAATAAGCGTGGATTCTGTCATCATTTGCCGCCAACTCCTGACATATTTCCAGACTATTGTCCGGGCTGCCATCAACCACCAGCACCACTTCCAAATCCTGATATGTGCTGTTTAAAATATTTGCCACTGTCTGTCTTATATAATTTGCTCCGTTATATACGGGTATAATTACGCTAACCATAAATCTCCAAATCTAAATCAGTGATGCCAAAAAGCATAGAGCTCCATCCAAATGTAACTTAATACTTGCCATAAATACACTTACACCTATTCTGTTGGCAAGGGTAGGTCCTTCCACACCAAATATCTTGAAATATGGATTCTGTCTAATATGTGGAAAACGCTTCTCCATATCACCCATCACAAATCTGTGCATATCTCTCATAATCGCTGGCTTACAGCCATGCCCATAATGAAACAAGGCATCTGTCATAGTAGATAAATATGCATATTCTAATAATCTAATTTGTTCATCAGTCAGTTCTGTCACAGGATATCTGTCCATCAAATCCCCGAACATACCAACTGCAACTCTTTCAAAATGTTTGTTATAATTCAACGCCCCTGTAGTCGACTTTGGATTAAGCAGATACTTATATCCATAATAATGTATAAACTTCGTCCTGGCGTTGCAACAATAAAAGGACAGCATAAAGAAGATATCCTCTCCTATTCGCTTATCCGTAAAATCTATATTATGTTCAGTTATAAATGCTTTGCGATACATCTTACAGCATGCAACTGTATAACACACACGAGTAAACTCGCTTTCTACAATATCATGTACCACTTCTTTGTCTGGCATTATGCGAGTGAAGCCTCCAACTACAATATCGTAGTCCTCATTTTCCACTTCTCTCATATATGTTGCAACATAATCTTCCGCCAGATAATCATCACCATCAAGGAAAAATATATAATCACCAGTAGACTGCTCTACTGCTGCCATTCGGCTTCTTCCCTGTCCCATATTTTCTTTGTTCAAAATATAAGAGAATCTGTCAGGATACTTCACCTGATATTCATCCAGAATCTTCTGGCTGTCATCGGGGCTGCAATCATTTACACATATAACTTCACAATTATAATATGTCTGATTTAAAGCACTATCTATACATTTTCTAAGATACTGCTCCACATTATATACAGGTATAATAATGGTTGCCTTGGGCATCTTATCCATTATATGTCTCTCCTCTCGAGTACAATCTATTAATTAGCTTAGCAATTGGTTTCGGCCAGAACTTATAGAACATCTCCAAGTCTTCATTGCCACGCTTATTTTCATTAATAAGCTGTGAAGTAGTTGATTCCTCATGCAATCTATGACACATCAGTGGCTCTTGGATATATATGAAATCTCCATCTTCTCTGGACAATCTCTCCCATGTCTCCCAATCAAGATTACTCTTCAATCCAATTCGAAATATTGGCTTCTCCAAATTATCCATGGAATATGTCACCGATGGACAGCAAATGGAATTTCCCAGAGATATGCATCTTCTTCTGATAAATTTACTGCCTGCAAAGGCTTTTGCCTTCATAGGTATCAGCATAGTCTTCTTAACATTTATCAAAGGGGTAGAATATAATTTCTGCCCGTTTCTCAATTCACCATAACCGGTAAAAGCAATCAATGGTTTGCGCGATTTCTTCATTGCATCTACAACCTTGTTGGCATACTCAGGCTCATATATATCATCCTGATGAGCAATTGTTACATAATGAGCAGCGCATTTTGATACTCCAAAATTCCAATCCTGGGCAATTCCGCCCTCTCCCGCATTTTCATACAATGGAATATTGTACTTTGCTGCCATATCAGTTATATAATCACATGGAGTAGATGTAATCATAATTATATCTGACTGCAATGTCTGATTCTTCAATGACTGTATGCACTCTTCAAGATATGGGCTTTCCTTATAAGCACATATTACAAAAATATGATCAACCATATTTTTATTCTTCCTCTCCATCATCTTTCTTGGTTCTAATGGCAATCTCTCCCGCCATAGTATTCAACTTATCTTCCAAAAGAGATATTCTTCGTGCCATTGCAAATATGCATAAAATCATAATTGCAATAAATATAAGAAATACCATATTTGCAGCGGAATCAATTCCAAGCATTCCTGCTACCCAGAAAGGAATTGCAGGAAATATTCCAAATATAGCAATAAGAACTGCTATCAGCACCCAGACCAGAGCATCCTTCATCTGAATCTTGGATTTGCGAATAGATTTAATTGTATATATAAGCATTAAAACCGCTCCAACAAGAAGCAGAATTCGAAGCATATTGGACATTATAATTCCTCCTTCTTTCTAACCCACTGCAATATAATAATATTCATAATAACTGTTGACATATATTTAATTGCATTCCACATGTTCAAATAACTTGTACCGAACATTCTCTCATCCATATCAACCTGCACCTCTTCAACCTTGGCTCCACAACCAATGAGATAAGCCAGTGTATCAGGTTCAGGTGTGTAAGCAATATCATAACCTATAAGCTTAATCATGCGCTTATTGTACATTCTAAGTCCTGAAGTCGGATCATTAATCTTTCTATGGGTTCTCATTTTAATAAGAGTTGAGATAAGACGGCTACCAATCATACGGGCACTATGGTCCTTTTCCACCTCACAGAATCTGGATCCAATGACAATATCAGAATCAGTTTCAACCATTTTCTGATACATCTTGCTGACAGATTCAGCTCTATGCTGTCCATCTCCATCGAACTGCACTGCGTAATCATATCCCTTGGCATTAGCATATCTCACTCCACAGCGAAAAGCTCCCGCCAAACCAGTATTAACCGGCAAGTCGAGATAATTGTATCCTCTGTTATGTAAAATCTTGCGGGTATTGTCAGTACTTCCATCATTTACCACAACATAGTCATACTCAGGATAATTCTCTATTAAATTATCCACAACCCTCTCAATATTTTCAGACTCATTATAAGCCGGAATGATAAGTAAAATGTTATTCATTGAAATCTCCTATTTCTAATCAATATAGAGTATTTACCACCATAAGGTAATAAGTATTAATATAAATAATGGCAATTAACAGCGCCAATATGGCACTATTATACCATTTCTTCCAATTCTTTTTAATCCTTATTCCACCGCCGCACAATATAGAGCACAGAGGATATAATAGTGGAATCATATATCGGCCCTGACAACCATTGATTTCCAAACTGCCAACAGGTGTAAATGCCATGTAAAGAGCCGTTGCCATAAGCGCTATTTCACCAAAGAAAAATGGAACTGAATACAGTCTTGCCAAAACCGGATATGCGCCTCTGTCACATTCATCCTTGTCAGTAAGTGTAACTATAGCAAGAATCAACACAATCAAAATATAACCTATTCCTGTATGGAAATAAGCGAAGAAAGTTCCCACCTCAGTAACAGAAGGGTTCAGATAACCTATCATAAAATTAATAAGTATTCCTGCATATCCTATTGGATTTGCAATCATTCCTGCCAACTGCTCAGATGGATTAACTGCAGAACCGCCTCTTACATCTCCTCCATTGGAAATCTGAGATGTGGATTCCATGAAAAATGTGGCAAATACCAATGCCAGAGCTGCTATGCATATACCATAATATATCCACTTCTTATCCTTGATCTTACGAGTTGCAATAAGCAGCGGGAATAATAATACCGGCACATATATTTTCTTCGGCATACAGCCTATTGCCATTGCCAAACACATAATAATTGTATCCGAGTACTTCACCGACTCTTCCTGCTCCTGGCATATTCCAACAAAGTATGCCATTCCAAGCATAATAAAACCTGTCACCCAGTAATCATATGAATAATGAGATGCAAGGAAAATTGATACAGGATAGAAAAATATTGTAGTGAAAATCATCTTGCCACTATGTAATCTCTTAATACCAAAATATCCGCACAAAGCATATGTCACAAGCTGCACAATGCGACCGATATTGTATCTCCAGAAATAATTAAAATGAAGAAGACGGGCAACAGCTATAGCAACTCCTGATGGTAAATAATTAATAGCCAAATCAGCATCAGTTGAAGATACCACATATCTACCATTTTCATTAAAATAATTCAGAGTATCCCTAAATGTATCCAAAGCGATATTACTGCTTTCAAAAAATGACATATCACTTGTAGTTGTTCCAATACTTCCATGTAAGCCTGAATTACGGAGAGTATTCACATAATGAATAGCCACATCCCAACTGTATGATCCAAATGGTGCACACAGAATCATTGCCAATCCCATGAGAATTGTCACGGCAAATACGGTTCTCTCCAAAGGCAATTCCAGAATGATAACATTTCTCACAACCACATAAATTGTAGCCATCACAAGGGCCACAAACAGCGGATATGTAAATGGATATGCACCCTGACTAACCACAAAATTCACCAGCACTGCTCCAACACTTATAATCACCACTGCCAACACATCCTGAAGCAACAATTTCTTGTTTCTTGCAAACAAGTCCGCGGTCTTTTTGGCAACACCTGTTATCACTTCCAATACAATTAATAATATCCATAAAGCAAAACCGCCAACCAATCCACATAAAACTCTAAGATTAGTCTTTGGATATGGCACTGTATTCAGTATTGGATCCTGTGAATGAAATTCCACGGCAGCCACATGTAAATTACCATCAGGTCGGATTCTCAAGTCAGTATATTGCTCAGATGGTATGCTTATACATACACAGTCAGCGCCACGAAATACACTTGTAACAATACGCTCACCTTCTAAATCATTTATACCTTCAACCAATTCAATCTGTCTGTCTTCCAGCTTCTCTAACTCAGCCTCATCTATCTCCTGAGTCATCTGAAGTTCAACATCATTAAGCTGTCCTCGCAATTCATCCATGCGCTCATCAACATATCCATCACCATAATTTACAGATACTCTAAATGATGTAATCTCAAATACAGGTTCCGCCAAGCGAAGCACCACCGTTCTGGCACTGCTGTCTATATTATTGACTTCAAAATAACAATCCATTCCATCCAGCACCACATTACCAGAATCATCAACAGTTGCACTATGAGTAACCGTTGAACTATTCAGCTGCATGGTTCCTACCAGATCATCTTCCCTCGGCTGATAATATTCCACCGGAAGTCCAGTCCACATCATTGATACACCAATTAACAATGACAACGCCAATGTAATTACCAGATATATCACGCTATATTTGTTCTTTAACTTCTCAAAACTAATCTTTAGTTTCTCAAAAATCTTCTTTACCAATCCCTCAATCTCCTTACAGATTATTTCTTACCAAGAAAATGTATATGGAGCACCACTCAAAGTATACTCACTGCTATAATATTTATCTGCTCTAGCAGGTTCTGTCACATCTATGTAATTCTTCATCACAGAATCCAACTTATCATTCATTTTATACTGAGCCAATGGCACATATACTACCTTCTTACTGGCAGCCTCAACATACTGATTAAGGGTTGTGCCATCAGCCTGATGATTTACATAATCCATCAGCAATTCATATGACATCACAATACCATTTAATCCATAAGCTGATACTTCCTGCTGTAAAATGGTTCTCATATCATATCTCAAGTCATCTACCTTCATTCCCAGGCATACATTCTGACACCCTGGTATTCTGGATACCACACGACCTGCTTCCACTATAAGTCCATCTGCGGAAGTAACCTTGGCTCCAACTATTCCTATATTCTGGCGCTGTAGATTTGCAATCAAATCAGTCATACCAGATAATTCACCATCACCCTGCAGGATACATACATAATCAGCTTTCTCCGCTTCAATAGTTTTCTTGATTTCATGCCACATATTTTCAGCATTAATATTTGGCAAATATATCACCTGTTCATTATCATAATCTGATAAATACTTATCTCCATTTATCACAACAGTATGAACCCTCGGATTGCCCTCCATAGGATATCTGACGCCATAGCATCCAAAAGAATCCTGTCTATAAGCTTCGCCCTTAATTCCAGCAGCATCCAATGTATTTTGAATTCCATCAACGCCTGCAGTATAACAATACATCTTGGTCTCCGGATTCATGGCTGTAGACTCAGGATGACATCTC
>JAEEGL011061008.1_pt1 | contig 12680 bp, 12 predicted proteins | sample 9134231 | NCBI WGS metagenome assembly JAEEGL01 (sample SAMN16246548, study PRJNA631951) | gut metagenome | biome: gut microbiome; feature: rumen; material: fiber-attached | host: Bos | place: Iran: Karaj | collected 2018-10
GTCCACAGTTGAGCGACTTGCGTGAATCAGGAGCCATCGAGCAAGATGCCGATATGGTCTGCTTCATCCACCGTCCGGAATACTACAAGATTTATACCGACGATCAGGGGAACGACCTTCGTGGTATTGCGCAGATTATCATCGCTAAGCACCGCAACGGTGCCATTGCCGATGTGAACCTCCGCTTCATCGGACAGTACACCCGCTTCCAGAACCTTGATGACGACCAGATTCCCGATGTCATTCCATCGCGCATGAACGGTCCGTCACCTATTGGAAGCACCGCCACGCCTCCACCTCCAGAGCCAGGCTTCTACCCAGAGCAGAGCGTCCCGTTCTGATGTTTACCATCCCTCAGGAAGCACGATGTTATCTACGTCATGTGCTTCCTCAAAAAGAGGGGCGATCTCATCGTCTGTGAAACCAGCGATGCCACAGCCAATCCGAGTGACCAGGAAGGTAAGTTCGGTATGCTCCTTAGCAAACGTTATGAACTCATCCACATACGGACGTATAGTCTCTACACCCCCTTGCATGGTAGGGATGGCATAACTCTGTCCCTGCAGGCCCACGCCCTGTCCCATGATAGCCCCAAACTTCCGATAGGCGATATAAGCCGCCCCACCGCCATGCATACCTTCCAGATTGCTGCCAAACACAAAAATCTCGTTGTGTTCCAGTTCCGTGATAAACTCCGGAGTCGTTCTCTTTTCTTCCATATTCTGTTCTTTTATAATGATCCACTTTAGCATTCTTTTTTGCGAAGATAAGAAAAACCTATAATAATTCATACATCTAGCACTATTTGATTTTTCTCAGAAAATCTATGTCACGTGCTGCTAGTCTACACCACTTTCTTACACTGTTGTTACGCCCGTGTCTTCTCAGTTCTTTGCGCCATACAGTGAGGGGGCAAACAAGTTTGATGAGTAATTATTATCAGATTCAAATTGATATAATAACAATTGGGTTTTGATAAGGAGGATGCGCTGGGTATTTATCTCATCATTGATGAGCCAATGGGGTATCCAACCATGGTGGCAGAAGAGCCTATCGGCTAGAACTCGTAGAGAGAACTTTTGATTTTCTCAGAAAATTTTATATCTTTGTAGAGCATTGGAAATCCAGAAACTGCGAACTTCTTGTTCGCAGTATAGAAGTAACTTTGCAAACAAATACCAACAAACCATAAACATAAATATGAGAAAAGTCATCTTTTTAGACATAGATGGTGTGCTGAACACCGAGCAGCATCGAAGACAATGCCATGACAAAGGCATCGCCTATTCCGATGAGAATGGAGATACATTTGATCCCGATGCAGTGGCCAGCCTCACAAAGATTATAAACCAGACCGGCGCAGACATCGTGATATCATCTTCATGGAAGTTTTGGGGCCTCTCAAGAATGAGGCAGATGTGGGAAGATAGGAAGCTGCCAGGAAAGATTATCGGCATTACACCAGATACCGTTAGCGACGAAATGCTACTGACGGCCAATCTTGATGAGATGGAGAATTTTGCCTTACGTGGAAGTGAAATAAAAGAATGGCTGTCCTTGCATGGCAAGAAAGTGAGTCACTACGCCATCATCGACGATGTAGATAGCTTCCTGCCAGAACAGCGCCCTTATTATGTAGAAGTAAGCCCCATTACGGGCATCACCGAAGAAGATGCTGAACGTGTGATTAAAATCCTGACACCATGAAAAAGACCAAGAAGATATTAGTGATACCCGATGTGCATGGCCGTACTATCTGGAAGAACCCCGTGAAGACATACCTTGACCATGTGGATAGAGTAATCTTCCTAGGCGATTATCTCGATCCCTATAAAGACGAGGCAGAGGAACACTATCCAGACGACGTCTATCAGAACTTTATGGAGATCATAGAGCTGAAGCGCCAACACACAGAAAAGGTCGTTCTGCTAAAAGGCAACCATGACGAGCACTACAGTTCTCAGACGTTCAAGGTGATAGCTGGAGGAACGCGTATGGATAAGATACATTGGGGCAAGTATTACCAAACGTTCAATGATAACAGCCACTTGTTCAAGCTTGCCCATTTAGAGCAGGTGAAAGACACCCCTTATCTGTTCACACATGCAGGCCTTACTGCCTATTGGATAAATAAGGTAAACTCAAGGCTTTGGCACCTAAGCGACAACAAACTCTCTGTGGCCGATCCAGACATCATAGACAAGATAAACCAGCTGGACGACAGCTTTGTGGGGCAAGGGTTGTTGGCCGTTATTGGGAGATCTCGCACACTCTTCGGTGGTGAAAAGACAGGCAGTGTACTATGGGCAGATATAGAAGAACACCCCATTCCCTCGGCACCAGCAACGTATGGCCTCAATCAGGTGTACCAAGTATTTGGACATACCAGAATAGGACCAGAGAATTGGGGAATGTGCATCTTTGAGAACATCGCCATGATCGACACCCAGCAGTGCTATATGATAGATGAAAGACTAGAAAAACAGATAGAGACTCTAAGTGAATATGAGAAGGATTGTATTATTGCATTGTAGCAATAATTTTATACAAAAGTTAACTCTGAATATTTGAAAATACAGAACGAACTTTTATCTTTGTAGACTCAGAAGAACTAAATCTACGAACAATGCGTTCGTGATTTGGACTAACCTTTGTGCCAGAAATTGAAATACTAACGAAAAACAGACGTCTATGCCACTGACTAAAGAAGCCTTAAGAAGATACATGGTGCTCGACGAGTTGCTTAGTGATCCGTATCATAATTATACATACGATGATTTGACAAGAGAAGTATCTGATCGTCTGTCAGCAATAGGAATATGTCCAGATGGTGTGACTAGACGTACCATCGAGAAAGACCTTGACGTGTTGCGTTACGATCCATTCTATGCAGAAATAGAGAAATATTCAGCATCTGTCTTTAATAAAGAAAAACAAAAATACAGAAAGAGAATGTGCCTTCGTTACGCCGATCATTCTTATTCTATTTTTAAGAAAGAGATGACAAATGAGGAGAAGGATCTACTTCGTGAGGTGTTGAATACTATTGGACAATTTAATGGCTTGGAGAATTTCAAATGGCTGGATGATTTGAAAAGTGGACTTGGTGTAAGCGAGCGTAAGCAAATCATTTACTTTAGCAATAATCCTTATCTGAAGAATTCAAATCTTCTGGGAGTTCTTCTTGACCTTATTTCTAATAAGGTGGCTATTAAGTTGTCATACCATACATTTGATAATCCAACTGTTCGCAGTATAGATTTTCATCCATATTTGCTAAAGCAGAACAATGACAGGTGGTACCTGATAGGTGCTGCTGATAGTGACATGAAAATCCTGAATTTTGCATTGGATAGAATAGATAAAGTAGAACCACTCCCAGGATTAAAATACGTAGAATGTCCAGACGATATTTTAGACAGATTTGAAGATATTGTAGGAGTCACCCTCTATGAAGAACGAGAGTGTCAACACATTATCTGTTGGGCAAGCAATTCTGTTTGTGGTTATGTGGAAACAAAGCCAATTCATGGTTCACAGACACCAATCTCCGGAGAGAAGGCCGAACAGTTGAGAGTGAAATATCCTCAACTTGAAGGTGGTGCATTCTTCTATATGGATTGTATCAGGAATAATGAACTGATTAGAGAACTGTGTTCATATGGAAAAGACCTTCTTGTTTTAGAGTCTGATGGAGATATAAAAGACGAGGTTCTTAAGAGAATCGAAGAGATGAGGAAAGAATATAAAAAAATACGAACAAAGCGTTCGTGAAATGGTTATACCTTTGCATTAAACAATACAAAATACATATTATGGCAGCTTTTTCAGTTAATAGTCACCACGCTTATTTGAACAATGAGATAATAATTAGATGTGATGGTAGTATATCTATAGAAGATATAGCTACAGGAGTAGAATATAATTTTACAGACGAGTTATCAATTCATCTTACAGCCGGACGTCATATTTTAAAATCTGAAGATCATGAAGAAATTGTTATTATTGAAGATGCAATTAAGTTAGGTGGTAGTCATTTTAAAAATGCATTCGTGTTTGATGATAGCCCATGGGTATTTATCGTCATGAAAGATCGTACATATTATATGAATGTTGAATCGAAAGATGAGGGTGTTGAATTTAATACCTGTCCAGATGAGATTCAATCATTAGGGGTTTATTGTGAGGATACTAATGATTATTTTCTCTTTCGTACTAGTAAAGATTATTCTATTTATAATGTTAAGAAAGGAAGCATAGTTAAAAGTTTTTCTAATCACATTTTTAGTAATTCATATTATGTGATTTTCAAAGAAGATGAAGATATTATAATATATGATTACCGAAACGAAACAACTATTTCTCGATTTCAAGGACAGTATTCTTTTGGTGCCAAGTTTTATTTCGTAGATGAGAAGAAATTATATGGATTATCTTATAAATCTACTGAAATTAAAAGTATAGATTATGTTGGAGAAGTTCAGGATAATTCCATTTTATGCGACAATACTTTGCTTGTTATACAGGGCGATTATTATTCAAATAAAGATTCTTTTTACAAGAAGTATAAGTTATATGAGTTAGGAGATGGAGAAAAGAATATGACATGTACATCTCTATTGTTTGATGTCTTTATTGAAAATTGGATGGGTAATGAGCTAGAACAGTTTCAGTATGTAAAAAAAGAAAGGGATGAGTTTAAGGAAAACAATAAAGGTTTATTAACCAAAGGTAATGTAGTACCCATTATTTACGGGCTTCGGTTTATCAAGATAATCTATCTTTTGAATAATAAGTTATTGTTGATAGGAGAACTGGTTAGCTATCCTGATTTTTATAAATTGCGTCCAAAGTTCATTTTAAAAGCAGATTTAGGTGGCGTTCTAAGACTTGATAAGATAGCCATAATTACAAATGAAAAAGATTACGAAGAAGATAGCCCTTTGTCAGAAACTATCGAACCAATAGTTCCTGAAGGTGAGGTTTTAGTTTCAAAGTCGGTCACAGGCAATCGAATTATAACACAAAAAGGAATTCTATATTATTTCCATGATCTTCAGAAGGGAAATAATTGCAATATTTTTGAGAAAACGTTTGATAGATCTAGGTATATAAATGCATACTTTACAAGTGATGGTAAAAATGTAGTTCTTCAAATAAGTAGAACTGAAGGAAAACTATTAGGTATTGACAATCTTAATTCTACATTATTTGAAGTAGATGGTTTTACGGTAGCAAGAAACGAAGGATATAACGGTTACAAGCCTGAGATGTCATTTACCAATGGTCGCCAACCAGTATGGCGAGATCCTATTACATTGGACATTATTTCAGAAAAGGAAATGTCTAGCCATGTCTATAAGAGTCCAGATGGTAGTTACATTGCAAACACCATGATGAAAACCGTTAATTATAATAGGCTTACAAAATCTGAGATGAGCAAAGATGAGGTTGATAAGCTGAAATCAAAATATAACTGGAATAAGGACACTACAGAAGAAGAGAAAAATGCCATTATAAAACTAAGGCGAAAACTAGCAGATGAGAGCGACAAATACGATTTGTTTGGTAAGATAATTGACGCGAATAGCATATGTTTCTCTGGTGTTGAAGATAAAGAAGAGAAGGAGAAAAAACGTTCACAGATTACAGAAGATGATATAGAGCGCTACATTACTAAGGAGAAGGACTTTGCATCATTGATTATAGACAAGCTAGGATATGTCTGTTATCGAAAGAATGAAGAGGGAGTAGAAGAAAAACGTATTCTTATCGGTAGAAGTGTATATTATCTAAATTATGTCTCATTCTCTTATGATTCGAAATATCTCAGTTTCGCTGCCAAGATGAATATTGATGACTTTCGCATTTCAATGGAGGGTGTGTTTGAAATATTTGATTTAGAAAAAGAAGAAATAATAAATCGAATTGAAAAGTTTCCAAACCATCAGTTGTGGGCCGTTTGGATGACTATGTTTAGCAAAACTGGTGATGTGGCTTTCTATGATAGTTTTGCAAATGCATATCTTGTTCATAAATCAAACAATTATAATGAAATAGAAGAGGCATCAGGGAAAAGTCTGCTTTGTTTCAGCCCTTCTGGGAGATATATCGCTTGCTCTGATCAAAACTATATTGATTATACTCATCATCCAAATGAAAAATGGGGTCACCAACCTTCAGGGAATGTTTTTATTCATTCTACAGATAATTTCAAAGAATGTATAGAACAATACAATGACTTGGGTGATGGAATAGAAGGTGTTGCCCAAAAAGCCGGGAATGTAGCTTCTGTAGCTTTTTCACAGGATGATAAAAGATTACTCATCGTTGGTAATGATGGTGTGGTTGTCGTAAGAAATTTGAAATTTACTGGTAATGAAAGAACTAGAGGGTCAGCCCTAGATAGTTATGATACTTTTGACGAGCCAATTGATGATTATGGTACTCATTATGGTGAGTTTGCAGGCACTTATGCACAAGATGTTATGGGATATAGTGATGATGTGATAAACGACGCCTTTGATGGTGATCCAGATGCATATTGGAATATTGATTAGGAACCATTATTCGTTCTTTTACAAAATTGAAATTGTAATTATTGAGAAATATATTATATTTGCAACAACAAATAGGTCTTTGGAACAATACTACTTACGGTCTTGAACTTTGACTGCTGTCATCGGCAGTCAACATGGCATGTCAGCTTTGTTATGCAGTGGCTAAGTACAATAAACTATGTACTTTATAGATAGATATAGTTATCTAATGTCTCTAAGGAAAATCAGGTAGATTGTTTCATTGACCTTTTTATAATATGGACGACATCCGAAATATTAAGTCAGAAATAGAATTCCTTGATTTATTAAATGAAAAGGTTAAGGAAGAAATGGGTGATATTTTTTACCCATTTACCTATCAGCAGCTAAACTTTTATGCTAATACCGATCATGTGCCTACAGAAAAGCGATATCGTTCTTTTAGTATTCCCAAAAAGAAGAAAGGTGAATATAGGAAAATTTCATCCCCTGTTCGGCAACTAAGAATAATTCAACATTATATAAAGGTAATCTTGGAAGAGCTTTATAAACCCTCAGACTGTGTAATGGGATTTATAAAGAATAGAAATGTTGTGGATAATGCTAAGAAACATTTAAATAAGTATTATATTCAGAATCTGGATATTAAAGATTTCTTTCCATCCATAACTCAAGATATGGTTCTTAGATGCCTTATCCATGAGCCGTATAAGATTGAGTATAATGTGGCATTTATAATCGCTCGTCTTTGTTGTATAAGGAGAGATGATGGAAGCAAAGTACTACCTCAAGGAAGTCCGACCTCGCCAATTCTGGCAAATATGGTGTGTTCAAAATTAGATGCAAGGGTGATGAAACTTGCAGTACGTTTTCATCTTGATTATACACGCTATGCTGATGATATGACTTTCAGTGGCCAGTATAATTCGTTTAATGATGAAGGTCGTTTCATGACAGAATTAACTTCCATTATTGAAAGTAATAATTTTAAATTGAATCCAGAGAAGAAAAGAATTCAAAAGTATGGTTCACGTCAAGAAGTCACAGGTATTATTGTTAGTAGTAAAACCAATGTAAGAAGGAAATATGTTAAGGAATTAAGATCTATGCTTCACAATTGGGAATCTTGGGGGTATGCAAAGGCAAATAAACGTTTTGTTGAATGTTATAAAAGGGTAGGACATAAAAGAGGACTCGTAATTCCGGAAATGAAAAATGCAATTGACGGGAAACTAGAGTATCTTAAAATGGTTAAGGGGCAAGGAGATATGACTTATCTTAGACTAAAAGATAGATTTGAACGTCTCCTATGTCAGACTGAAGCGAAGTTATTGAGATCTTGGTCATGGCATGATTTTGAAAAAGAAAAAGGGGTAATATTAGAGATAGGTATTTCTACAACCTCAAAAGGTAAATATGTTGACTTCGTTTGTGAAGATAAACCACAACGCTATTTCCTTCCTCACTATTTAGATTTGGCAGATCTTGATAGTTTACAAATAAATCTCATGCAAGGTATAGAAGGGCACTTCTATATCGTATCTGAAATAAAAGATCCTTTGTTAGAACTCTTTAAATAAGTGGAAAATGAAAAAGTATACTCCTGAAGAACTTGATCTTATTTTTAATAAAGTAAAAGAAATTATCTTGGATCCTAGTTACAAGCTGAAGATAATCGACTTGCGAAAATATATTGATGAAATATATCCTAGAGATATTGATCAGAGCTTACAAAGTATCAATGAAATCAAGCAAAGCATTGTCGGATTAAGTAAACGTATTAAACGTACAGAGGAATGTCTTGGGATTGACTTTGAATTGGATTCATGGGAAGAGAATGTGAAGTACGATTTTATTAAAGATGACTATGTGCGTCAGCTAATTACTGCATATTACAGGGAAATGTTACGATATCAATACGGAACAAGAAACCATAAAATCTGCTTCGCAGAGTTTTGTCGTTTAGCTACAATTCAAATTGAGTTTATGCTAAATTATTTCTTTTCTGATAAGAGAAAAAGCAAATACCTTGAGAGTGAACTTAAGAAGATGGCAAATGATCAATTTGATAAAGCATTTAACAAATGGCAGAAAAATGGTGGGGTAAAGCCCTTGGTTAAAAATTTTGAGGATGAAGTGTTTAATAGTTTATATGATAATGTCCCCAAAATTCCTTTATATAGAAAAAGTAAGGTGTTTTTTGATTCTTTTTTAAAAGAGAAAAAGATTGGAGGTAATGGAATTTCATTTGTTTCAAATTGGACTGCAAACATTAGAAACCATAAAAGTCATGGAAGTGGAACAACAATAGACCCTTATGAAGAAAACTATCTCTCTGAGAAAAAAATTAAAGAATTAGATGAGTGGAGAATTAATGTAAGTGAATTAATTGAGAAATACAATAAGGAACCTAATGTTGAACATAGAATCTATTTTAATGGCGTTAATTTATCTGGCGTTGATTGGAATGATATACCGGAAGATATAAAGAGTGCATTTAATGATAAACAAGAATTACGATGGATGAATAGAAAACCCTTTAAGGATGTCCATGATCTTCTTATAATAATAGCGAGTACATGTGCAAAAGAATTGTCTAATAAAACCCATTAGCATTTATAGATGCGTTTAACTAATTGAATTAATCTTTTAAAAAGAAATCATTTTCCACGAACATACCGTTCGCAAATTCGTTATACCTTCGCCACCGTTAACCAAAGAACGGAGGCAATATGAAGAACAAAAAAACTAACACAGGCGCAAAAAAAGGGGTGATACCTTTCATTAAGTTCCAAATAGGGGACTTTGCAGGGCTGGCGTTACTGCTCGTCCCTAATGTTTCTAGTAATTATCTGACACGTGATATGTACGAGCAGCTCCAGGACTTGTTCGAGCCTCTGGAGTGCCCGAACTCTTCTTATGGTATCGATGGCTCCAATATTGAACTTGTGTATGGTGTCATTACAATCTTCGGTAAGCGTTACAATACGCAATTTCTGGTATCTAACGATTCTGACTTTTACAAGTGTGCGTCAGAGACGATAGGAGTCCCAGTTTGTGGAATAATCGGTGCTCAGTTCATGGCTCAGCATGATTGGAAAGTAGATCCTGTCGCAAGGACAATAATGATTCCAGATTACGATTTTGATAATACACCGCTTAATTATAACTAACGGAATTTTGCGAACATCCCGTTCGCGAAATCGCTATACATTTGCAAAAATTTAAAACTAAATAAAGTATGGAAAAACACACATTCAGACTTCCTTTAATTGAGGTAAAAATAAATAGATTCCCTTTCGTGGAGGGTGCTTTCATGGCAAAGAATGGCAAGATGTTGGAGGGCTTCTTTTTGATTGATACTGGCTCTGAAACTAATCTGCTGAATCGTGAGGTAGAAAGGTTTTTAAGTGGAGAAGCATATACTGAAGAGAAACTTCAAATAAACGCCGTGGATAATAAGGGCGAAGAATGCTCGATATTAAATATTGAAATAGAGTTAGACTGCATACGGAGTAACGAACGCTTCTGTATCCCGCAGAATATAGATTTTAAGGAACAATTCGGAGAGAATAGGATAATAGGAATTATAGGGTCATCTTATCTGAGGGAACATAAGTTGGTCCTTGATTATGAAAGCGAGTGTTTATGTGCTGCTTCTGATAAAGAGGTGTCACTTGAGGATCTTTCATTCGCTTGTCCTATGAGTGTAGGTCTAAAAACTCATGGCATTCCTATTGTAGCTTTTATGAAAGATGGTGAGGAGTATTTCTGTGTACCAGATAGTGGTGCGGAAGATGGCTTGTTTGCTGATGGCGCTTTTAAAGGGGTCAACAGCTACGAAATGCTGGATGCCAAAGGAACTGTTTCTGGGGTATCAGGAACGGATGAAACTGGTTTCGCTAAACTCTCGTTTTCTCTAATCAGTGCAGATAATGAGGGCAATATGAATAATCTCGTAGAATATGAGGATATCACCCAGGTATTGTCTGACCATGAGTATGTCGCTAATGATGGGAAGCGTTTCCCCATATCTGCACTGCTGAGCACTAAATTCATGCTTCGCAACAAATGGATTCTTGATTATGGGAATCTGGCTATTTATAGTAGAAAACAATAACAACATTATAAGGAGGACCATACTTATGTTTGATTTTCAAGCCACACTTGATGAAGCAGATCAGGCAAATGCAGAGGGTAACTATGCATTGGCCGTCTTTGATTATTGGCTCATTGACTTTGCATTTCAGGATGAGGAACTGCCTCTTGCTTATACACCAGAAATAGGGAGGAAAGCGAGAAAGATGTTCTTTAAATTAATAAAGAAACACAAGAATGAAATTCTGAATGCAGAGTCATATATAGACATGAAAGAGTCTTTGAATGGATTTAGAACATACAATAAGTACTTTACTCATTTCGAGAGAGTAGTAAGGGCATTTCAAGAGAAACGTGTAGGGCGTAGGAATATCTGTAGAAATGCGAAAAGCACATATATTAAAGAAGAAGAAACAGATTGGTTTGCAGAATTTGTCGACAACACTAATATATGGGGATAGATTATGAGGACATGAAAGTTACTTACAGAACTTAAAATAAATCTTCACATGCCATATAAATATAAAATACCAACATACAGAAACAATCCGATCGCTACCGTAATCAAGCGGTTTGAGGAGAGGGAGAAGGGGATGGTCACTGAGTCCCGTAAAGAGATACAGCGACGCTTCCATGGCTTGGACTGGGAAGATCAGAAGAGGATTCTTCTGGCCTTCCTTTCTTCAGGCAAAGTAGATAGGGAATGGGCGTATCCTAAATTACTCAACATTTGGGATGATGATTTTCTGCCAATCCTCAAAGAGCTTTTTGAAAAATACCATGAAGAGAAAAGCACGTGGGCAGTTATAAGATACTTTCCCATTGACTATATCTTGCAGCATGCTGAAGAGCTGTCCGTTGGGAAAGATTATTACTTCTTTTGCAGGAGACTCGCTTATGAGCAGGTGGAGTTCCATCCTGATTCTCAGAGGCTTTCTCCACAGGACTATCTGTCCATATTGATAGACCAGAAACACGAATTATCGAAAGAAGAGGCTCTGGACATTCTATATAAGGTACTTCATAATGTATGTACCGACAGATTCAGTAAATATAATAGAGTTAGTGGTGTGGACTTTATCAAATTAGGGGAGCCAGTTGTTTCTACCGACTTTAATTACATCTATACTCTCACACAGCAACTCCAGACCTTGGGGTGTGACGAGGCTTTAGATGAGTTCTTCAATTGGAACCAAAAGCTATATGATGAAATAAAGAAGAGTGATGATTTCGATCGCCTCAATTTTGAATATCCGCTCGAATATAACATCTTTCGTATCAAGATAGCTAAAAAGTATATTTATATGATGCTGCCAGACAAGTATAAATCAGAGAATGATGTGATTCCCCGTCTGACAAATGATATAATTGAAGAAATGAAAGAAGAGAATCCTGAGTTGGATCATTTTATTGACAAATTTGGACTCTATGAAGATTGTCCATTCTGATTTGTTATATTACCAACACAATTAATAAAGAGTATTATGGAATTATGAAGATAATGAAAAAAGGATGGATATTGATGGTAGTATTTCTGATAGGATGCGCCAATAATGGAAATGTGGGATTGGGAACACAAAATGACACAGAAGTGACAGAATCTCAGGAGGTGTCAGATGACCTCTATGGAAAGTCTCTGAATGATATCCGATTTGGCGACTGGGAGGATGGCGATTGGCTGGATAATGACTACATCAGAGAGGTGCGTCGTTATCTGGATGACTACAATCGTGGGGTGATAGTGAATGAGAAGATGGAGCCTTATAGGGAACTGGTAAAGGGTAGGTTCGTGATAGCATACTCTGAACCTTTTCTTTTGGGCGGTCTGTTCCTTAACATCATCTTCCCCGATGATGCTGATAAGATTTTCGACACTTGGGTTTACAGCGATGTGAATGAAGATACGGGAGCCATCACAGGATATCGCTGCTATGGATTACAGCTCGCAGGCGAAGACTCTGGTTTCACGAAAGAGATGATCTTAGAAATCATACAGGAACATCCGGAGCTTAAAATGTGGTAAATATACTGTTTATTGGAAAA
>JAEEGL012161902.1_pt1 | contig 12680 bp, 2 predicted proteins | sample 9134231 | NCBI WGS metagenome assembly JAEEGL01 (sample SAMN16246548, study PRJNA631951) | gut metagenome | biome: gut microbiome; feature: rumen; material: fiber-attached | host: Bos | place: Iran: Karaj | collected 2018-10
CAGTCGCCGTCGCCGAGCTTGTACTGGTTGGACATCATCCACATATTGTCCGAGAATTCTGCGGTGACGGTCACGGACGCGGTCGGCTCCGTCGTGCTGGGCGTGATGTCGCTGATGGTCGGCTTCACCTTGTCGATGTTCTCAATCCTGATGCTGACCGGATTGGATTCGTTGTCGGATGTATCGACGGCCTTGAACGTGACGGTCGTGTTGTTATCTGTCACGACCACGCCGCCCGTGTAATCCTGCCATGCGCCGTCGTCGATCCTGTACAGCGAGGACTTCAGCGCCACGTCGTCCGCAAAGTCAGCGGTCACGATCACGTCCTGATTGGTCGGTGCGGTCGTGCTCGCCTGAATGTTCGTGACCATCGGTTTCGTGGTGTCCGGCACGATCGTTTCGATGTTCGATACGGCATAGCAGTCGGTCGTTTCGTTGCCTGCCGTATCGACCGCCTTGAAGTAGACCGTGGTGTTCGTCGTGACGGTCACGCCGTTCGTGTAGTCGGTCCAGTCTCCCAGACCGACCTTGTACTGCTGCGAGGCCAATGCCACATCGTCGGCGAAGTTCGCCGTCACGGTCACGGATGCGGCTGGTTCCGTCGTGCTCGGTGTAATGCCCGTAATCGTCGGTTTCACCTTGTCGATGTTGGAAATCGCGATCTCGGCGACCTCGGATTCGTTCCCGGAAGTATCGACCGCCTTGAAATAAACGGTCGCGTTTTCGGTCACGGTCACGCCGTCGACATAGTCCGTCCACGCGCCGTCGTTGATCTTGTACAGTTTGGATTTCACCGCCACATTGTCCGCAAAGACCGCCGTCACGGTCACATTCTGGTTCGTCGGAGTCGTGATGGACGCCGTGACGTTCGAGACCGTCGGCGCGACGGTGTCCTCCGGAACGATTTCCGGCGCTTCCACCGTAACGGTCAGGCTGCCATCCGCCAAATTCAGGGTATAATCCGTGCCGTTGATCGTCGCGGTCTGTCTGACCATGAGTGAGCCGAGCTCAGCGCCCTCGGTGTTCACGACCGTGATCTCGCTGTTGAATGCGGATGCGCCGTCGGCCAGACGGTATTCGCCGTTCGACTGCGTACCATCGACCGTGAGCGTGTATTTCAACATGTCTCCGCCTTCGATCTTCGGCAGGTCGTTCACGAGCGCCATAGCTCCGGCGGTCGTCCCGGTCAGGTCGAAGTCCAGGATCGCGCCGGGATCGACGGAAATCGTACCGTTGAGGATCGTAATCCGCCCGGTGAGCCGTCCGCCTGTCGAGACATGAACACTGCGGTAAACCCCATCATCATCTTCTTCTTCCTGTTCAAAATCTATGGTAACATTGCTCGCCACGCCGCCGTTCCGAATATTCATATGTCCCCTGAAAACAGAGGTGTCGTTTGCCGTGCCGCCGCTTGAGATGATGAAGTTGGTATAGTTGCCCCGGATCGTAGTGTTGTTCAGCACGGCGCCCGGTTCACAGTAAAAAAAACCGTTTCCATAAACCACGGTGTTGTTCATCACGCCGCCGAAAACTTCACAGTGCACGAAGGAGAAGTCATCCTCGTCCTCCATGCCTATAACGGTGTTGTTCATCACGCCGCCGGAGAAAAGATTGAGAGAGCCGTCCCGCATGGTGATGCCGTCCGTCGAGCAGCCGCTGAAAATATTGAGACGCCCGTTGCTGTAGACGGTATATCCGGAAAGGAAGCCGTTCTTCATCTCGAAGAATCTGTAATCGTCGTCCGGACCTTCGCATATGCCTTGCACATAAGTGTTTGGCGCCACATCAAACCCGACGCAGGCTCCCGTCCTCACTTCAACATTCATTGCCGTGCCGCCGCTGCTGATGTAGAGAGAACCATCATCATCTTCTGTGACTGTGACGCTGTTTGCCGTGCCGCCGCTCCAGACAGTCATGCTGCCGCCCCAAACCTCAGTTTGAAATGCGGTGCCGCCGGACATCACGTTCATCTCGATGAGTTCACCCAGCTCTTTGCGGACCATGACAGCGGCATGGGAAATCAGCTGACCGCTCGAACCGAGATAGACCCCGGAGTATTCGTTGACAAAGGTCACGACAGCTCCATCATCAATCCGGAGCGTTCCTTCGCATGGAGTCCAATTGATATTCGTCGCCGTACCGCCGCTGTTAACATGGAACCAAGCGCCATTGACAACGGTTGTATTGTCCGCCGTGCCGCCGTCATCAATCCAGAGATCGCCGCCGGAGTTGACCGTGGCGCTGGTCACCGTGCCGCCAGACGATATTTCCAAATGACTGTCCGATCTGATGGTGACGAGGTCTGCCGTACCGCCGGAGTCAACCAGAGCAAAGCCGTCAAGAGTGACATCCGTTGCCGTTCCACCATTATTGACTTCAAACCAACCGCCGGTGCAAATTAAGCCGGTCGCCACACCGCCGGAATAAATGTTCACATAGGCGGCTATGGTGTCAATCGCCGTGCCGCCGGAATAGATGTACACTCTGGCATCATCGGCTACGGTGTCAATCGCCGTGCCGCCGGACATCACATACATTTCATCACTGTACTCGTCGTTGCTACTGAGTGTTTTTGAGCTCATCACCATGGCGGAGGAGACCAGATGGCCGCCGGTTCCGAAATAGACCCCGGAATATTCGCTGACAAAGGTTGCAGTGGCGCCGGAACTGACCAAAACCCTTCCTTCACACGGAGTCCAGACAATATTTGTCGCCGTACCGCCTGATTCGACCCAAAGATGACCGCCGGGTTTGATGGTGACGAAGTTTGCCGATCCGCCAGAGTAAATGCCTACTTCGGCAGCCCCGTCGGCAGTAGTATCAATGGCTGTGCCGCCGGAGAAAACGTAGAGCGCGCCGGAATTGGCCGTGGTGTCAATCGCCGTGCCACCGGACATCACGTACAATATGCCATATTCGTCGTACAAAGAGCTGCCGGAAATCGTTGTATCTTTGTATATGGTGTTTGCGGAAACGTACACCGTTTCCGAAATAACCTGCCCGGAAACGACATTCTCCGATGCCGATTGAATGTTCGTCACGGCATAGCTTTCTGTCGTTTCGTTGCCTGCCGCATCAATCGCCTTGAAGTAGACAGTAGTGTTTTCCGTCACAATCACGCCGCCGGCGGGACAGGCTTTCCATTCGCCGGTTTCGCCGATGCGGTACAGCGACTGCGACAGTTCCACATCGTCGGCGAAAATCGCCGTGACGGTCACGAACGGGACATCCGGCTCCGTGGCGCTCGGCATGATGTTCGTGATGGTCGGTTTCACCTTGTCGATATTGTCGATCGTGATGCTGACCGGATCGGATTCATTGTCCGAGGTGTCGATCGCCTTGAAGTAAACCGTGGCATTTTCCTCGACGGTCACGCCGTTCGTGTATGCGATCCATTGACCGTTTTCCCCGATGCGGTACAGTTTGGACGCCACGGCGAAATTGTCGGAAAAAGACGCAGTGACGGTCACGTTCCGATTCGTCGGAGTCGTGATGTCCGCCTTGAGGCCGGAGACCGTCGGCGCGACGGTGTCGGCGGGGAGATTCCCCGACGCTTTCACCATGACAGAGAGGCTGCCGTCCGCTACGTTCAGCGTGTACTCCGCGCCGTTGATCGTCGCGGACTGTCCGACCATGAGTGCGCCGAGCTGAACTCCGGAAGTATTCACCACTGTGAGCACGTTGTAGAAGATCGGCACGCCGTCGGCGAGCCGGTATATCCCCGACGGCTGCATGCCGTCCACCGTGAGCGTGTAATACGGCGATCCGGTCACGACTGACAGGTCGTTTACGAGCGCAGCGGCTCCGGCGGTCGTCCCGGTCAGGTCAAAATCGACAATCGCGCCGGCATCGGCATAAATAATTGCCTTTTCATTGAATACCATTCGTCCGGTGAGTTTGCCTCCGGAGGAGAGATGGATGCCGGGATTCAGACGCTCCGGCCCATCATCCCGCCATGACGACGAAGCATACGAAGACGTATAGCTCGCGGTGAGACCGGACACCACGCCGCCCGAGGAGATGATCAGATAGCTTTCGTTGATCGTGACATCGTTCGCCGTACCGCCCGAGGAGACGCACATGCTTCCGCGTAAGGAGTACCAGCTGCCTTCGCCTTCGTCTTCGTGCCATTGGGCGTCGATCTCAACATGGTTCGCCACGCCGCCGCTCTCGATCAGGATGATGCCTCCTTCATAGTATCGCCAGTCGTCATCATCGGTGCAGCCGGACACGACGATGTAGTCCGCAATGCCGCCGGAGGAGACGGAGAGCGCCCCATTGTTCAGTATCTCGACATGGTCCGCCTTGCCGCCGGAGTGAATGAACAGTCCGCCCGTCAGTTCGAGAATCCCAACATCATTATATTCGTATTCGCCCAGGACCGTGACATGGCTTGCCGTACCGCCGGAGAATACATACATCTCGGCCCCGTCGAGAGTTGTTGAATTCATCACCATGGCGGAGGAGACCAGCTGGCCGCCGCCTCCGTAATAGACTCCGGAATACTGGCTGGCAAAGGTCACGACGGCCCCCTCATTGATCGAAAGGGTTCCTTCGCATGGCGTCCAATCGATATTCGTCGCCGTACCGCCGGAGGAGACAGAGAGATAGCCGCCGGAGTTGACAGTGGCGCTGTTCGCCGTGCCGCCGGTTTCGACCTCGAGCCCGCCGCCATTGAGCGTAGCGCCGTTCGCCGTGCCGCCGGAGGAAACATGAAGATGGCCCCTGGAATTGACCGTAGCGCCGTTCGCCATGCCGCCGGACAACACGTGCAATCCGCCGCCGGAATTGACTGTGGTGTTATTCGCCGTGCCGCCGGGTTGAACGAAGAGATAGCCGCCGGAGTTGACCGTGGTATCGTAATATATTTCACCTTCTTGAATTGACTTCGCCGTGCTGCTCACAATATATCCGGAAGACGTGACGGAATATCCACCAAAGAAGTTCGAGACGGCATGGCTTGCGATTTCGGATATGTTGCCCGCCGCATCGATTCCCCGGAAATACACGATGCCGTTATCCGTGAACTTGACAGAAGATGTATATTCGTTCCAGTTTTGAGCGTCAAAGCTGTATTCTTTCTCTGCGGAATCATCGCTGAAGGCCGCCGAGACGAACAGCTCATTAATCGTGGAGGAATCCACGGCCGCCGTCGGTTTCGCCGGCGGTGTCTTGTCGATGTTCGAGACCGTATAGCCGATGATGTCGGACTCGTTCCCGGAGAGGTCGACCGCCTTGAAATAGACCGTGGAGTTTTCGGTGACGGTCACGCCGCCGGTATAGCTTATCCAGTCTCCGGTCGTGCCGATACGGTAGAGCTTAGATGCTACCGCCACATTGTCGGAGAACGTCGCAGTGACGGTCACGTTCTGATTCGTCGGGACCGTGATGTCCGCCGCGACATTTGCGACGGTCGGCGCGCTCATGTCATGTTCGGAAACGGTCAGCGTCAGTGTCCCGGCGTTGAATTTCAGGTTGTAGTCCGAGCCGTTGAAAACCGTCGGCTTTTCAACAGTGAGCGTGCCGAGAGCCGTGCCGGAAGCGTTTTTCACCGTGATCGTCCTGGTGAACTCCGTCACGCCGGCGGAGAGGAGATACGTGCCGAAAGCTTGTTCGTCCGAAACCGTGAGGGTCAGGTCGGGGGCGCCACCGACGAGGGAGAAATTGCTCACGAGGGGCGTCGTTTCCGTTCCGGCGCGGGCGGAGATATCGAAGTCGAGCACGGAACCTTCTTCCATGGTGACGACCGCTTCGTCTGTAAATGTCATTGCTCCGGTCAGTTTGCCGCCGGAAAGGACCTCCAGAGTGCCGCTTTCCTCGATGGTGACGCCGCTCACGGTGCCGGATATCCCGATATGGGCGGCCCCGCCGTTTTCGATCAAAACGGTTTTTGCGATGCCGCCGGATGAGACATGAAGTTGGCCGTTTTCATGGACCAGGATATCGTTTGCCAGCCCCAGGCTCTTGACATACATTTCCCCTGCGGCGTTGACCGTAGTATTGTTTGCCGTGCCGCCGGAGAGGACATTAAGCCAGCCCGAGGTGACCCCGTAATTGGAAAGGAGACAATCCTTGAACTCGAATGCGGACCCCGCATAGGTCCCTGCAATATAAGTGCCCTGCGCCAAAGTCAGGGAGAGGAACGCGCCGGATGCCGCCGCGATTCCCGCTGCCGTGCCGCCGGAATTGACCCGGATCCTGCCGCCGCTTTCGATTTCGACACCGTTCGCCACGCCATCGGAATGAACGAAGAGGTAGCCGCTCTGATTGATCGTGACGTCGCTCGCTGTCGTGCCGGAATGAATCGTCGCGGAGGTGCTGGAAAGAACCAGACCGGAGAACGAGTTGGACGCAAGAGAGACAGGCGTGTCGCTTCCAAACGAGACATATCCGCCGTTTTCCACGACTCCCGTTGCCGTGCCGCCGCTGGAGACGACAAGATATCCGCCCGCATCGACCATGACGCTGTTGCCTGTTCCGCCGGAGGAGACATACAGGACCCCGGCATTCTGGACCGTTGTGCTGTTCGCCATGCCGCCGCTGGAAACATCGAGACGGCCTTTGCTGACGGTGGCGCCGGTCGCCGTACCGCCGCTGAGAACATACATGGAGCCGCGGTTGTTGACCGTGGCGCTGTTCGCCGTGCCGCCGGAGGAGACGACAAGACATCCGCTCACATTGACCGTGGCGCTGTTTGCCGTGCCGCCGTTGAAAACCGTCATTGAACCGCCGGAATTGACCGTGGTTTCGTTCGCCGTGCCGCCGCTGGAGACATGGAGCTTGCCGCCGAAGTCGACCGTGGTGCCGTTCGCCGTGCCGCCGCTGGAAACATGCAGATATCCGATGGAGTTGACAATGGTCTCTACCGCCGTACCGCCGGAGTAGACTGCAACAAAGCCGCCGGAGTTGACGGTAGTCCTGTTGGCTGAATGGTACACGTAAAGAGAACCGGAGTTGACGGTTGTATCGTTAGCCGTGCCGCCGGGTTGAACGTCGAGATATCCCAGGTTGACGGTGGCGCTGTTTGCCGTACCGCTGGAGAACACATCGACATAGCCGCCGGAGTTAATGGTCGTGCTGTTCGCCGTGCCGCCGGAGGAGACAGACAGAAAGCCGGAGGAATTGACGGTGGCGCTGTTCGCCGTGCCGCCGGAGAAAACGAGGAGATAGCCGCCGGAGTTGGTCGTGATGTTCCGGCAGGTTTCAGCGCCTGAAACGGCGAGGGTCTCCCCGTTCGACAGGATTATTCCGGCAAAGGTGTCGTTGCCGCCGGAAACGGTCAGAGTCAGGCTTCCTTCATCAAGATTCAGCGCATATCCGGTTTTCCCGACGTTTAACGTTTCTCCAGCTGTGAGCGTGCCGAGCGATTCGCCGAACATATCCTTTACCGAGATCGTTTTGTTGAATGCCTCTGCTCCGGTTGCCGCCAGTACGTACGTGCCGTTCGTCTGAGATGTGCCGGAGACCGTAAGCGTGTAGTTCATATTTTCCCAGTTGGAAATCAGTGACAGTGTGTTGAGCCGCACAGAATACCGGGGGCCAAGCGATGAAATGTCGAAGTCGAGGATTGCGCCGGAGTAAGCCGAAACATGCGCACCGCTTTCGATCATAACCTCTCCGGTCAGTTTGCCGCCGGGCCCGACAAAAACATTTACCCCGGATCCGAAGGTCGCGCCGTTCATCTCCCCGCCTCCGTTAACATCTACTGTGCCGGAGTTGACCGCAGTGTTATTTGCGGTTCCGCCGGAGGAGATATAGAAATGACCATTATTGACTGTCGTGTTGTCGGCCGTGCCGCCGGAGGAGATTGTCATGTTCCCGTGAACAATTGTGGTTTCGGATATCATCCCCCCGGTATAGACAACGATCCCGCCGCTTTCCAGCCTGGTGTTGTACGCTTTGCCGCCGGAACAGATCATGAAAAGATCGCCATCTTTGAAGAACGTGATGTCTGTCGCGGTCGTTCCTTCGTGTACGGTGGCATTGCGGGAGAGAGTCAGCCCGGACAGGACGTTCGGGATGAATGTCGCTTCCGCTCCATCTTGAACCCAGATGTTGCCGCCGTTTTCGACGATCCCTATAGCTGCCCCGCCAGAGGATATCTCCAGGAAAACATCGGGATTGACTGCAACGCCGTTTGCGGTTACGCCGGAAAGGATATGAAAGCTCCCTCCGGAGCAGAGTTTTATATTGTTCAATGAGGCGCCGGAAACAAAGGAAAATTCGCTGTTGTTTACCGTGACGTCGTTTGCCGTGCCACCGGAGGAAATATAGAATCTTCCGTCGGAATTGACTGTGACGCTGTTCACCACGCCGCCTGACTGAATCCATATGCTCCCGCTGAAGATCGTAGTGTTGTTCGCGGTCCCGCCGGAAAAGATTTCCAATGATCCTCGGGATATTACGGTGCCATTCGCTCTGCCGTCGGAGTAGACCTCAAGTCTGCCTCCGGCTGAAAGTGTGGTATCATTTGCGATCGTGCCGGAATGAACCGTTGCGGAAGCGTTGGAAAGGACTGTGTTGGAGAAGGTGTTTTCCATAAACGAGACGGTTGCACCGTCAAAGGTCTGAACATATCCGCCGTTTTCCAGGATATGATTTGCAGTCGCACCTGAGGAAATCCGAATGCTGCCGCCGGAATTGACCGTGGCGCTGTTCGCCGTGCCGCCGGCGAAAATTCGGATGTTGCCGCCGGAATTGACCGTGGTGCTGTTTGCCGCGGCATCCGATTCAACCGCAATATATCCGCCGGAATTGACCGTGGTGCTGTTTGCCGTACCGCTGTTTGCGACAGTTATGATCCCGCCGGAGTTGACAGAGGTGTTGTTCGCCGTGCCGCTGAAGCAGACTTCAAGCCTGCCGCCGGAATTGACCGTGGCGCTGTCTGCCGTGCCGTAGACCCCGAGGAAGCCGCCGGAGTTGACCGTGGCGCTGTTCACCGTGCCACCGCTGGAGACAATGAGACGGCCATCGTCGTTGACCGTGGCGCTGTTCGCCGTGCCGCCGGCTTGTACGGTCATAAAATCGTTAACGCCAAGGATGATTCCGCTGCTGGTTTCGCCGCTGGAAATGACAATGTTCATGGTAAACACCTTCTCGTATATTAAAAAAAATGTTTGGAATGCGAAAAAAACTTACTTCATATTTAAAATGTCCATTTGCGGCGATCAATCTAACACGCTCCCGATTTTTTTAAAAAAAGGCGCTCATGGGTAAAGATGAAAAAAACAGGACTCCGTAGAGCGATGCAAAACGCTCTATTCAACGATTTCTGCCAGGGGTTCTTTGCCTTGGACGGGTTCGCGATGAACAGCGGCTGACGATTTCCTTGTACCCTGAACGTCGTATAGCCCGGAATTCGATATGGATTATTCCGGCGAACGATCCTGATCCCGTTCTACGGTAAGGATCAGGGTGCGGATGCCTTCCTGTGTCGGGTACTCGCCTGTTCTGCTTTCCACGACCCCCGAGGAAAGCGAGTAGACCGTGCCGTCAACAGAAAAACTTTTCCCGATGGAAAGCACATCGTGATAAACCGTGCTGTCGATCATGATCGAGACCGCGGAATCGAATTTGTCGGCGCAGGTTCCCAGCAGATAGGTCCCCATAGCCTGATCCGGCATGACGCGGATCGTATAGCTGTGCGCCCCGATGAAGGAATTGAGTTCGTTGAAAAGAAGCCTCGTGGCGGGTATCCCTTCGACTCTATTGCTGAGGGAGCTGAAAATGACCTCGACTCTGTAATCGAACCGGGACGTGCTTGTTTCCGTCCGTTCGGTCAGATCAAACACGATGTCGGTTTTCCTGTCATCAATGACCGGGAATGTCCGTGCCTTGTCGTTAATCATGGGGAGCATCATCCCGGCGCCCAACGGAGCCCACGCCGCGCCGCCGACCGAAATCGTTCCGTTCAGGATCCCGTCCGTCATGTACCCCATGACGCCGCCGAGCTCGACTTTCACGCCATTGACCGCTCCTTTCGGGCGCACCTGCAGGAAGCCGCCTTTTTTCACTGTGATGTTTTCCGCAGTCCCGCCCGGGTTCACATAAATATCGCCGACATCCGACACGGAAGCATTTTTCAGGAGGCCGCTCACATCGCAGTTGCCGTCTCCCGTATTACGGGAATCCCCAGTATATGCCAGGTCTTCCATGATCGATCCGGCATCAATTCTGATGTTGGCTCCCATCGACCCCGGATTGACCCGCACCCGGTGCAAATGGCTGCCGCCTTCCAAATCCATACCCAATCGGTCGGAAACGTTCCAGAGGCATTTCGCCTTGCCGCCGTCTTTTACGGAAATCAGGACCGCCCGCCCCGGCGCTTCCGCATCGAGAATCCCGCCGCCATCGCCCATACAATCGGAGATCAGAGACATGTTTTTGAGCGTCAGTCGACACTCTGTGACATGAAACATCGGATCCGTTTCCGGTCCGATCAGGGTGATCCTGTTCTCGCCGCCATCCAGAATGATATTCTGCGTAACGGAAAGCGGAGACGCCAGCCGGATCGTATGATCGCCTGCAAACGAGATTGTCGCGCCCGCCCCATGTCTTTGTGCGTATTCGAACGCCTCGCGCAGACTGGTCACACCATCGTTTGCCTCCACAATATCCGAATTCGTGGTGACGACGAGCGGATCAAGGATTGTGTCGTTATTCCCTCCTTGCGGACGGAGGAAGAAGAGAAGAATGCTCGCGAGAAGCATCAGGAACGAAACAAGAAGAGTCGCGATCAAAAATACAGGCCGAGTCTTGTTGAAGGGCTGCCGTCCTTGCCCGATGGAACCGGGTTTTCTGCGGGACCTGTCGTCTTCTATCGCCGAAATGAACTCGGCTGCGTTTTGGAATCGTCTGGCCGGAGTCATGCCGCACGCCTTCATGTAAAGCGGACGTATGATCCCGATTTCCCGAAGCGTGATTTTCCCCGGCACGGAAGGGAAGTATACGACATCCTTCCCCGACCATGCGCAATAAAGGACTTTCCCGACGGCATACAGATCGCAAGCCTTGGACGAGTAAGAGCCCGGATTGTCGATCATCTCCGGGGGGATGAACCCGATGGTCCCTGCAGGATTTTCAGCCGTATCGGTAAGCAGGGTGTAATCGGTCAGCCTCGGTTTCCCGTCCATGAAGATGATGTTTTCCGGCTTGATGTCGCAATGGGAAAGCCCGGCTTCGTGAAGCTCGCCGACGGTCTTCAATATCTCCGTCAGAATATTCAGGATTTCTTCCACCGGGATTCTGCCGTCCCGCCTGATACGGTTTGCGAGCGTGTCCGGTTCATAATCCGGCCATTGCGCCAGATTGTCCGCAGGCGGCATGACGCAGTAGAATCGTCCGTCCGCGAGCCTGCCTGTCTTCAGGATGGGAACCAGGCCGGGAATGTGCGAGGAAACCGCGCGGCATTGTTCGATTCCGTCAAGTTCATCCGCATTGTCCGCATTCCGAATCACTTTCAGGATCAGATTGTTCCCATCCTCTCCGTGAACCAGGTACAAATCCCCATGCCCGCCATGCGCGATCGGCTTTTCAATCGTCATGCCGTCCACCTGGTCGCCGCTATGAAAATCAAATGGAATCAAAAAGCTCATTGCGGCAGCTCCGGGTTGAAATCAGGGGTGTCCTTGCGGATTTCGGAAACGATCTTCTGAAGCTTCTTCCGGCAGCGGGAACAGTAGACATCTATGACCGCCCGGCTGATTCCGAGGTATTTGGCCACGTCTTTCGGCGGGCGAGACTGCAAGACGACCATCTCAAAGATGTCATAAGTCTCCGGCTCGACATGTTTCCGAAGCTCGTTCAGCGCCAGTTCCAGAAGGCATTTGCGGTATTCCTCGTCGAATATCTTCTGGAACGGATCGTTTTCGCCCTGATAATCCGAAAAAAATAAAGAATTCTGACGGTTTTCCGAAATCGTATCCGCACCAAGACCAAGACCGGAAATGGATGCCCGTGCTTCCTTCTGGATCATCTTGAGCGCCTTGTGCCTGACGATTGTGCCGAAGTAGGTCCGGAATCTCCCCCTTGATGGATCGTACCGAAGGATTTCCTTTCCGTTGAACAGAGTCACCATGATCTCCTGCATGAGGTCCTTGCAGTCTTCCGGCGTCATCCCGAGTTTCTGACCGATAGCTGAAACAAAAGGCGAGTAGAAAAGATAAAACTCGTTCCAGGAAATGTCGTCGCCTCCCTGAAGCCGTTTAATCAATGTTTTTTTTGTGGTGTACATGAAATAGTCCTCTTCCGGTGTTTAATATAACCTTTCCTTCAATGATTGCAAGTTCAACTCAACGAATAATCGAGCCCGAGGTTGTCATCGAGTCTCCGCGGGAAACACCAAATCCGTTTCGTTTAAAACGCAACACCATTATTGTATGGCGGCTCTCGGCTCATTATCTAACACGCATGAATCGTTTTTATAATCAAATTTCCTCAACTCCCCTGGGATGTGAGAGAAATGTGTTAATTTCTTTTCCGGTCTGTCTCAATGATTTTTTATATCGCAAACAATACCGGTTGCGGTGTTTTTCGGAAGGTACACGGCTCAGGAACTCTACGCCCGCGGATTCGGGTCAATCTACTATTACAACTCCAAGAAACGTGGCGAAGTGGATTTCCTGATTGAGTCCGATGGCGTGGCCTTGCCGATTGAAGTAAAAAGCGGGAAGAGCTTCAAA
>JAEEGL013015826.1_pt1 | contig 12680 bp, 8 predicted proteins | sample 9134231 | NCBI WGS metagenome assembly JAEEGL01 (sample SAMN16246548, study PRJNA631951) | gut metagenome | biome: gut microbiome; feature: rumen; material: fiber-attached | host: Bos | place: Iran: Karaj | collected 2018-10
CAGCAGTATATCAAGGATCAAAATACTCAGATACATCTTTAAGTGAATTAGATATAAAATTTCGAAAATCTGGTTGGCTTTTCGGAGGTAATTAAATTGAAAACTATCAATCTTACAGTTCCTTTTTTCAGTCAGCGTGATAATAATTATATTTGGCATTATAAAAGAGAAAAAGATGAAGAAATAAAGAAAAAAACATTAAAAAAAGGATCTCCAGTAACTGATTCTGCAGGAAATGAAATAACAAGTAAAATATGGGACGGTTGTTGTAATATAACTTGTCTTGCTATGGTCTTAAACTATCTAGGAGTTACACAAGATACTCCATATAAAATGTGTCAAAAAATATTTGCAGATGATTATCCAAGCAATTCTTTAAAGCACGCTGACTTTGATAGATATATTAAATATAGAAAAGATTCAAACGTTGCTGCTTCTAAGGGTTATGAATGTATTGAAAATGCAGGAATTTTGAAGCGAATAGCTACTGATATTTATAATGTTAGAAATGTATATACATCAAGTTCAACTTATACCATAGATGATATAAAAAAAGAAATCGAAGCTGGATATCCGGTTATTGTAAGTTGTGGAATTACAAGACCTTCATCAAAATGGTTAGAAAATGAAATGAAAAATAATACTAATCCATCTGATTCGACAAAAAGTGCATATAATGCTCTTCAAAAAGATGTTAATTATGAATACCACGGTCATTATATAGTTGTTCGTGGATTTACTAAAGAAGGAAATGTTATTATTAATGACCCATGGGGAAAAGCTACAAATAATGCAGGAAGAATACCTAATGAATTAATAGAAAATGCACCTCAAGATGCATGGGGATATTATTCAGCAAATATCTATGATGGAACAAATAAAGGTGAAAATATTATAATTACAAAGTCTGATTTCGAGAGGCAATACCATGGTAAATTTTGGTCGGTATTAATTATCTATGATAGACGATGGTCTTTCCCATTTAAAAATCATTTGACAAATTTTATAAAAGTTAATCAAGGAACTTATAAAAAATATATACCTGACAATGAACAGATTGAAGCTTGCTATAAATTACAGGTTCCTGGAATTTATTTTCCAATAACTTCAACATGTACACCACATAATGGCATTCATATTAATGCAGGAAAACATACAAACTTCTATTCAATTGGCAGTGGAATGTTAGTAGCTGCTAAATTATGTAATAAAAAGAATGAAGTAATTGAAAATGGAAGCAATTGTTTTATTTTAGTAAAACATCAGGTTCAAATGCCTAAACAAACAAAAAATGCACCAGTAGATATAAGAACTTTCTTTTGTTTATATAATCATATAAGACCAATTTCTTTTACAAATGAAGATATAGCAAATATCAGATTTTTAACTGAACTAAATACTGAAATAAATAAAGATAAAGAAAAAAAATTCTTTGATGAACAAGTTACTTCTAGAAAAACAAATATTTTACAAAATGAAGCAAAGGAATTATTAGATAAATTGAAAGCAGGTGAAACTGTAATATTTAATGAAGGACGAATTATATCTGAAGTAGCCGAGGGCGATTATTTAGGACAGACTGATTCAAAAGGCTTTGATGCCAAAACTGTAAAAAATGGTATGCATTGGGAAATTTTTAGCAATGTTAATTTTTTTTCTGATAAATCAAAATTTAGCGAATATGATTTTATCGATTTTAGCAATATAAGTTATTACAATAGAGAAGAAGTTATTTCAAATTGTAGAAATCACTTGTTTAATAGTTTTAACAGTGATAAGAATTATACAAAATATACAAAACATTTAAATAAAAATGCTATAGGTATTGAGGGAATAGAAAAGTTTTATTCTACTGATTATTCCCATAAAGCTAGAGTAATTGTATTACATAATAAAACCGAATGGGATTCCAATAGAGATTTTCCAAAGGAATATAACGATTCTAATCAGAAAGGCTATACCCCAATAAAAGAAGATTTATCAGATTTCAATAATAAATATGTAAAACCTTTCTTATGGTGGGATGCGAATGTTGATAAAGCAATTAATAAAGATTTAATAAATACAATTAATAACAAATCTCCATTTTATTATGATCCGATAAACTTCTTAATTTGGTTAATGAAGAATGATGATGAGTTATATAAACAAATTTGTCCAAATTCATATAATAATGAATTCAATTGATTATTTTACAGCAAGAAAAAGATCTATACAAATTAGTCTTAAGTTTCTTATCGAACATTACTTATGTTTTGAATAATTATTCCAGTTATTATTTTATAACTGCTCTATCAGACAAAGCAGTTATAAATATCTTTGACAACGTGTTGTCACGAAGTCTGATTTCGGACAGCCTTTTACTGTTTGGATATAAGAATACCAGCAGTAAAAGATATTTAATTCTTATGAATCTAACATAAAGCCTTTGGAAAACTTCAGAGGCTGGCAGGTAAATTTTATGTAAGTTTACCTGCATTTCTGTGAAGTTTTCCTACTGCCCTCCTGCGAGCTTACACGGCCAAGGGATACGGAGGGCGCCGAAGGCGTCCACCGCAAGCGAGCGAACAAAGAGAGCGAGTGCGGAGGCTGAAGCGAAGCGGAACCCGTAGTAGCCCGGTTTTTGCCGCAGGCAAAAATGGCCCCAAAAATTACATCTTATTACCTTGCATATTATTTCCACTGGCCGAGAACGGAAATAATGGCGATGACTGGAAAAGAAAGAAGTATCTGGCTGCAGCAGATCAAGCGAATACATGGTTATCAAAAGCAGCAGCAAGATAGCGAAGCGGCGGCTCAATTGAATTATCTTAAAGTTCATGAAGATGAAGGTATTACTATACCTTCAGATGATAATAAAAAATATCTTCCAAAAGAAGCTTTAGATTTAATTGAAGTACAAGATAAGGTTATGTCATTAAATTGTCTTCAGCCGGGAACTGGATCAGGAATTTATAATATGGGTGGTTACACATTTTGTAACCATGCAGTATTTTTAACTATAATTGCAGTCGATAAAAAATTTAATAATTTTACAAATAGAGATAATAAAGTCTTCCCAGAAGCAGATAACCTTGAAAAAAGAATAAATAAAAATATAGAATCAAACCGTGAAAGTAAACACTTCTATTATTATAAAGTTAGTAATTATTGGTATGATATACTTGAAGAATCAAGCAAAATTGAAAAAACAGGTATCAAAGAAATTAATATTAATGAAGCCCAAAAATTAGCGAATCAAGGATATGTGGTTGTTGTTTGTTATAAAAATACTGCTTTTAGATATGGAGCTCCTCATTATGCAACAATTAGACCGAATTTTAATATAAATCTAAGTAATTGTACAATCGCTAATGTGAAAGTTGCAAATGTTGGAAGTTTTGTGGGTGTAAGTTCAATTCAAGAAGCTTTTTCGACTAATCCAATAAAATTTTATTATAATACCATGCAAATATTTCAAAAAAATATGTCATACATAAATCAATTTAATTAACGGAGATTTGAATGAAAAAAAAATTTTTTGCACAATTATTACTTTTTTTATCATTTACTTTATCAGCTCAAATTTATGAAGATGAAATTAAAAAAATACAACCAAAAGAGTATTCATTAACTTGTGTTAAACCAATAAAATTACAAAATTCAATAATAAATTATTTTTTAAGTTTATTTACAACAACAGATTGGAACTATACATATAAAAGAGAAAATATAATTAGCCCTATTGTAGCATTTGATAAAAATCAATTTCAAATAGATTCATATATTTATTGTAATAAAACTTTTGATGAATTAGAAGTTTCTATAAAAAAAGACAATACAATAAAAAGTACTGTTTTTTTTAAAAATTATTTGAAATCAAGTTTTTATAATCAACTTAATTCATACAAATTAAATAATGCTTTAGTCTTTATATTTGATATAGATAATGATAATAATGAAGAAATTCTATATTTTGGACAGGTAGAGGTAAATAGTCCAAAAGGTTTATTAATAAAAAAATATATAGATAAAGAATGGAAACTTGTTTTTTCACAAATTTATTTTGGTTTTTATGATTGGAATGAATCATTTTTTGGGGAAGGAAAATCAAATAATAATTCCTTAAATGATGATTGGTTCTCACCTAAGATATTCCCATATGATTTTATAGAATATGAGGGAAAAGTTGGTTTGAGAATCATATGCTATGATCAACCAAAAAACTGGCCAAGTCAATATCATGCTCAATTTTGGGTATATGATGAAAATACTAAACAATATGAAATGCTAGAAGAAGTTTGGAATACAGAAGAAGATACTCCTCCTGATGGATTGATTTTTGTCGAAGCAAAGACTGATTTATTTACTAAAAAAGAGTTATCTTATTCAAAATTAGACAAAAAACTTACAGACGAAGATATTAAATATTTAACTAAAGATCAGCTACGTATTATGAGAAATGCTATTTATGCTCGTCATGGAAGGACATTTAAAAGTGTAGATTTACAAACACTTTGGGAATCGTATCCCTGGTACAAAAAGAATCCAAACTATAGTGATGATTTACTTACTGATATTGATAAATATAACATTCGGTTAATTCAAAAATATGAGTCAAAATAAAAAATCATATAATAAACAGTTTTTTATATTTTTTTATTTATAACTTCTTTCTCATACAACTCAGTTACAAATATTTACATTTTTATTTGTATTTAGTATCTTTTTTTTAGAGAGGTTAAATATGAAAAAAATGAAAATTATTTTTGGTTTACTTGCGGCTTTTTCGCTAGTATTTATTAGTTGTGATCCTGCTGCTGATTCACCAGATACATCTGCTCCAGCTACAGTAAAAGATACAAAAACAGATGATCCAAAAGATGTTGATCCAGAAGACGATGACACAGAAGATACAATTGACTTAAAATTCCCAATCACAATTGTTTCTGATGGAACGATTTTAAAAGAAGGTGTTAAACTTACTTTTAACGAAGATAAAACTTGTGTAGCAGTTGACGGAACGAATTCTGTAAATGGTACTTTCACTATAAGAAAATCATTTGTTATTGCAAAAGTGCCTGCAGAAGCAGATTCAGAATATTATATTGCATATCAAATAAAAGATGAAAACACTTTAATCCCATATACTTTGGATCTTTCTAAAGCAGAAATTGGATGGGGCGAAGATGTTTCAATTTCTACAGAAGATGGAAAACTCAAAATCACAAATACAAGCGATAAATGGTGGCAGGTAGCAATTCCATATAATCCAGATGTAGCACCTGCAAAGGCTTGGATTCCACTTTCAAATGATTCAACTGCTTCCTTTAGAATAGGACTAACAACAGAGAAATGGGGTGAAGCTGATAATGAAAAAGCTTATTCATTATATTCTGATGATCAATTTATTGACTTAGATTCAGAGCATTCATATGTAGTTATAAAAGGAAATGGAAATAAAGTTTCTGTAATAGATTCTATTATTGTCAGTTGGTATGGAGTTGATTATTCTAATGCTGCAGATAAAGACATTTTTGTTTCTACTAAAGAGCAAGGTGACATAGTTGAATCTAAGGATTGGGTTACAGCTCTTATATTAGATAATAAATATGATTTGTCTGGATATAAATACTTAAATATTGAAACATATATTGAAGGTGATGTGATAGAAAATTCAAATGTAACATTAAAATGTCTGGATTATTGGGGACCAGGTGGTATTGAAGTTGGAATTGTTTCAGAAGACAATTCTGATTTTGCAAGAACTCCAACTACCTATCAAACAAAATTTGGTTCAGATTCTACAAATATAATAAGTGTAATTCAGATTTTTGCGTTAGATAAAAAAGATTGGTCTGTAATACCAGGTGTAAAAGTTCATATACTTAAAGTTACTGCAACTAATAAAAAAATAGAACAAGAATAAACTATAAACAGAGCGGTTGAAAAATCAACCGCTCATTTTTTTTACTTGCCCAACTCTGTGGTTTATTTAGTAATTTCTCCAATTTTAGTCGCTTTCAACTCAGCATTCCAAAGATTTTTGTTTGCCAGTTGAATTGGGTAATTTCCATCGAAATCAGAAATTTTTAGATATACGGTATAACTACCTTCCGGTAGTTTTGCTGTATTCAAAATAAATGTTTTTTCTTTTCCATCAAATAAGAGATTCGGATCTTTCTTTTCATAAACAATCTTGCCCTCTTTTTCAAACAGTACCGACATCATCTTTTTTCTATGATATGGCAAATTTGCAAAACCATTATTTTCAAATGTCAGATTTATATCAAGTTCTGAAAGATTTTCGGGATATTCAAAAATAACATCTTTTACAATATAACGATATCCCATATGTTTTATCAAATAACTAAAGGCTGATTCATCGTTGTACTTAAATTTATTTAAACCACGGAACACCGATTCTTTATAACCAATATTCAAAACTGAAAGATGATTTGTAAACATCTCTTTCATAGAAGCACAATTGCCCTCTTTTAAATTATAATTTCCAATTAATTCACCGCCATAAGGTGTGTGGTTTGTAAAAGCTTCCATAAATTCAGTTTCCTGCTCACGGTTAATTGTAAATGTTCCTGTATCCATGTCTGAACCAAGATAACCGTCATTATAAAGTCCAAGTCTGTAAAATTCTTTATTTGATGCATCTGGTGTATATAAAGCCGGAACATTTTCTCCATCAAAATTGAAATCACTGGTTCTTCGTTTTATATAATCATAAATAAATCTAGGCTGACGAACTAAGAGCGGAAGGTCACAATTATTGGCTTCAAGTTCCTTTGTAAATTTTCGCATAATAAGTACAAGATATCCGTTTTCAATATATCCATCATTTTTATCTGGAGTTGAATCAAGTTCTAATTCAAAATCATAATTATATTTTTCGAAATTAGCTTTAGGCATTTTTTTTGAATAAGTTGTAAAGTTCATTTCGCCCCAGGGACCAACCATTCCGCACTGAATACCAGTTATTACCTGTTCATAATCCTTTATAGCCGCACAGATATCTTCAATGTGTGTTAAAATCAAGCTGAAATCTTCTGGTTCAACATCACGAGTCCTTCCATCTCCTTCAAAATCCGGATCATATCCAAATCTAATTAAAGCAGTTTTTCCTGCTACTCTAACCTGATTCAAAACATCTTTGATTTCATCAACCGGAAGATGAACCTTTTTTCCATCAAGTACTTCAATTCCATCATTTCTTGTTGAAAAAGCACTTATATCAAATTCAATCAGCAGCTGATCAAATTTTGCAGTATAAAGCAGATCATTTTTTTCTGGATACACACCATCTGTACAAATTGTGTTATGTTTTTCTAATCGACTTTTATAACCGTCTTCTATTGTTATTCCATCTTTTGTAACAATTGCCTTTACTACACTATAAAATCCCATATCTGGATTAAAGATAACTTCGCCAGAATCATGAAATTCACAATTCGAATGAACTTTCCTGATTGCCACATCTCTTCCTTCAGAATCCTTGTTCTTTTGAAGTGAAGCACTACAAGCCAATAGCATTGATGAACACATTAAAACAGTAAAAATTTTCTTAAGCATATAAAACCTCGCTATTTTTTTATAATTGCTGTAATTATGCAGTCATATTAAATAATAGGTGAAATCCCCTAAGGTTACAAAAGATAAATATAAAAATCCCCCAAAACAGATAATTTTGGGGGATTTTTGTATTATTTAATTAATTAAATTTTTTTATCTAACAGTATTAATTACAGAATAGAAACAATTTTTAGTTACGACTTCTCCACCTGATTTTTTGAAAATTAATGGATGCTGAGATCCTCCATTTGAAATCCATGAGTTTTCATCATTAATTCCCCAAATTGTTATACCAGTAATACAATGTCCATTATATTTTGCTTTCTCAGATCCATTTTTACTATATTTTATGAACATGTCAAAATAAGACTTCCAGTTTGTTGAATCATCTTCATTAACTGAAGCAATATCAAATTCTGTAACCTGAACATCTAACCCCAAATTAAGGAATCTCTTTACTGCAGCTTCATATCCAGAGACTCTAGGCCAACTATCACCTACATGAGATTGCATACCCATTGCATCAATACGTGGTTTTACAGATACTCCATTTACAGTCTTAGCCTCACCGTTTTTTATTACTGTTAGAAGTCTTACAATACCTTCGGTTTTCCAAGACCCGCCGTTATCATCATTGTAATTAAGATATTCGTTATAATCATTATAGCAAAGAGTTACATCTTCTGGTGCATAAGCATTTGCAAAACGGAAAGCATTTATAATAAATTCTTCATTACCATAAATCTGATACCATCTTGATCCACCTTTTTCAGGAGTTTTATTCATTGTGGTTGCTGTAGAACCTCTTAAATAATTAGTGTCATTATCTGCTGCGTTATCAGCTACAGCTTCATTGACAACATCCCATGAATATATGAGATGATTACCAATACCATATCCATTAGCGGCTTCCCATGCGGCTACATGTTCTAAAACAGATTTAATGTACCATTCATGACGTGCAGTCATTGTTTCCTTGTCTGCAAGGTTTGTTGGGGCACCAGTTGAATCTGTTGTAACCTCATCTGAATAATCATTTGTAAAGAACCAGTCAAAGGTTTGAGAATGCCATGTCAGTACATGACCACGCATCTGTAATCCAGCAGCTTTTACAGCATTAAGATATGGATCCATCTTTGCGGAAAAATTTATTGATGCAGGAACATCTACAGTTTTTCCATTTGAAGCAGTAAATTTTGTAAATTGAGATGGTTTAGGATACCAGAATATAAACTGAGGCTTTAATTCATTTCCAGGAGTTGTTGTATTAGTATGATATTTAAGGCCTTTTGCAATTGCAGAATTACTTAACTCTTCATATGAACAAGCTAATCCAAATCGATCAAAATAACCACCATCAACAAATGTTTCTTTTAGTGAAGGCGCATTTAACCAGTTTTCACTTTTAATTTGAGATCCTGTCAAATTAGTAAAATTACAGCTTACAAAAAGAGAAAGAAAAATAATCAGAATTGAAATAATTAGCGAACGTTTCATAGTTATTTCTCCTATTAATTTTTTATTTATTTAATAATAAAATTATTAAGGTATTCGTTATATTCAACAATAAGGAATTTACCCTTATAAGCTTGAATTATAGAAATATAAGAGAAATCCCTTTAGATAGAATCCCCTATTTATTCAAATCAAATGATAATTTATTCTATAAGAAATATTTATACTTAGGAGAATTTTATGAAAAAGAAAATCATGAAACAATTTCTTCTGATTGCTGTTCTTATTTCATCTATCAACATGGCTTTTGCCGCAGATTCAAAAGACTGGCTTGATCCGTCTGTTCCATCTTTCTGCAAAACTTATGAAAAGTATTTTGAACATGTAGGTTTTGCAGTTGAATACGGAAACTTTGGTACTAACTGGGGAACAAAGCAGGAACTTTATTATGAGGATGTTCAGAAAGGCCTCGCAAAGCATGCTAACCAGATTACTATGGGAAATGAGTTTAAGCCTCAGTTTGTAATGGCCTGGTGGGGAAACACTCCTTCTACAAATGGAACTTTTACAGCTTCTAATGGCGTAACAATTAAAACTCCAGTTCTGAACGGACTTCAGCGTATTGATGACATTCTTGCTATCTGTAAGAAAAATGGTCTTAAAATGCGTGGTCACACACTCGGCTGGCATTCTCAGACTGAAGATGGATTCTTCTGCAAGGATTATGATAAATCAAAAAGTCTTGTAAGCCGTGACGAAATGGAAGCTCGCCTTGAATGGTATATTAAAACTGTACTTGAACGCGTTGCTAACTGGGAAAAGAAAAACAATAACGGCCAACACATTATCTGGGCTTGGGACGTATTCAATGAAGCAACTCCAGATGGTGGTTCAAACTGGCTCCGCACTGATGGTTCTAAATGGTATTCAGTTTATAAAAACGGAGACTTCCTTGTTGATGCCTTCAAATATGCAAACAAATATGCTCCAAAAGATGTAAAACTTGTTTACAATGATTACGGCGGAATCTATGGAACTTCTACAAGCGACAAACATGCAAAACAACTTCGTGTAGTTGATCTTATTCTTTCTCATAAAGATGATGCAGTTCTCCCTACCCGCCTTGATGCTATGGGACTTCAATCTCACCACAGTGTAAAGAACTCTGCAGCTGCTGTAGAAAAAGAAATTACTGATTTTATTGCCAAAGGTCTTGATGTTCAGATTACTGAGCTTGATATCGGTACCTGGAACAACTATAACAAAGAAAAGGACCTTGTAGGCGTAAGCGGTAAACAGTTCAACAGTCTCGCTGATGCTTACAAAGCATACTTCCAGGTTTACATCAAAAACCGAAAGACTGATTCAAAGCATGGTGTAGAAAGCATTACAGTTTGGGGACTTAATGATGAGGCTACCTGGCTCAATATGGAATATCAGAAGAAGTGGCTTGGTAACTGTACTCAGTACCCTCTCCTTTTTGTAAAGCCAGATGCAAAGAAATGGTCTTACCAAACAAAACCTGCATTCTATGCTGTAATTGATGCAGCAAAATAAAAACTTGTCATACCCCGGCTTGACCGGGGTATCTTTTTTACTTCAGTTCAGCTTTTCTATAATTCACATTCATTACAAGGCCTATGCAGGTCATAGCTGTAAGCAGTGATGAACCACCGTAAGACAAGAACAACAAAGGAATACCAGTAATAGGCATTATTCCCATAACCATTCCAACATTAATAAAGAAGTGGAACGAGAACATTCCAAGAATTCCTGAACAGATATATGAACCATAACGGTTTACACATTTTCGAATAATATACAGTATTTTCAAAAGAATTATAAAATAAAGTGAGTAAACAAGCATACCGCCAAGGAAACCAAACTCTTCAGAAAGAATACTAAAAATAAAGTCTGTACTTTGCTGAGGCAAAAAGCGGTAATGGCTCTGTGTTCCCATCAAATATCCTTGTCCAACAACACCACCAGCACCAATAGCAACTTTAGACTGAATGATATTCCAGCCGGCTCCCAAAGGATCCTTATTTGGATTCATAAAGATAATAAGACGTTTAATCTGATATTCCTTAAGAACCTTACCAAGAATAAGTGAAAAAACAAGAGCCATTGCAATAATCGATGTAAAGTAAATAATCCAGTGAATATAGCGTGGACCATGCAAATATCGGCGGATTACATAACCTAAAAGCGTAATAATCAAAAAGGCGAATATCAAAATCATTCGCAGACGCATATTAGTTAAGATTGAAATTACAGCCAGAGGAGTTGCAGCAATTTCCGAGTTCCATACAGGAAGAATCGCAAAAAAGATTGTAAATACACCGAACAGTAAAACATAGCCGATGTATCTTATTGGAACCCCTGCAATAAAACACATTACAAAGTAAATTGGCAGATATACACTGGCAGTACCTAAGTCCGGCTGAAGAAGAATTAAGCCCATTGGAAGAAGCAGTACACCTGTTGCAAGGAAAAAGCGTCTAAGCTGATTTCCATTTGCAGTGTCATCAAGAATACGAGCCAGATACAAAATGTAAAATACTTTACCAAATTCCGAAGGCTGAATTCCAAATTCACCGATACCAATCCAGCTTTTTGCACCATTTACATAACGGCCAAAAAGTCTGGTATAAATCAATAGTAAAAGAAGTCCTAAAAAGGCATATATCGACAAAGATTCAAGTCGTCTGTAATCATAAACAGTCATAACAATCATAATTACAAAACCAATTGATGCCCAGATAATCTGCTTTATATATTCATTTGTAACACGAACTCCTTCTGAGTTAATGCTCGAAGAATAGATGAACATTATACCAAGCGCAACAAGGGTAAGCACAACAAGAATCAGAAGATAATCGAACATTGCAAAAAACTTATTTTTCATTCTCCCTCTCCTATTCCTGTCTTCCGCGGCTCTTTGTCAGATATTCAAAGCCAAGTTCTTTTGTTGCTTCTGCACAATTCTGATGAGCAAATATTCCCTGAATAATAATGTTTGTAGCGTAAGGGGCCCACCATTCCCAGGTATTGCAGGCTTCTACAATTGTTGCTACACATACGCGGTCTTCCGGTGGTGCATCATAAGGAGCATAGGCAACAAGCCATGAGTGCCAGCTCTGATTTTCTTTTCGGCTGCTGTATGGTTCAACTTCGGCTGTACCAGTTTTACAGGCAATCTGAACAATCTTATTATGCATTGGATATTGCGGTGTACCGTCTGTAACTGTATAGCGCATTGCATCCTGAATTTGCTTCCATACTTCTTTATCGATTGTAGATTCCGTAAGAACCTGACGTTTTACTTCTTGAATTACTTCGCCGGTTACAGGGTCACGAACTTCCTTCAAAAGATGAGGCTTATAAATAACACCTTCATTAGAAACCATTGCAACCATATTTGCAAGCTGAAGCGGAGTTGCTTCCATATAGCCCTGACCAATTGAACAGGACATTGTATCTCCACCAAGCCATTTTTCGTGATACTTCTTTTCCTTCCATTCTGCTGTTGGAACAAGACCGGCAACCTGGCTTGGTAAATCAATCTGTGAACTCTTACCAAAACCAAACTCGCGGGCATAAGAAGCAATTTTTTCAATACCAAGATAGTCACGACCAACAGTCCAGTAATAAACGTCGCA
>JAEEGL013559368.1_pt1 | contig 12680 bp, 10 predicted proteins | sample 9134231 | NCBI WGS metagenome assembly JAEEGL01 (sample SAMN16246548, study PRJNA631951) | gut metagenome | biome: gut microbiome; feature: rumen; material: fiber-attached | host: Bos | place: Iran: Karaj | collected 2018-10
CTTTACTATGTAAAGGCTAATGGAACTAAGTTCCTGGATCGTATGAGAGTAAGAACTCCCACATTTGCGAACATCCCGGCACTTGTTGATTGTCTTGCAGGTTGTGATTTTGCTGATGTTCCGATTCTTGTACTTACAATCGATCCCTGCATCAGCTGTACAGAGCGCTAATGGAAGGAAGGTAGGAAGATTTGAGTCTGATTAATTTTAATAAAACCGTAATCAAAAATCTGTTCTCCAAGCCTGCGACTCGCAAGTATCCTTTTGAACCTAAGGTATATCCGGAGCGTACTCGCGGACATGTTGTGAACGATATGGACGTATGTGTTCTTTGCGGACTTTGCTCAATCAAATGTCCCACAAGAGCTATCACTGTTGATAAGGCAGCTAAGACCTGGAATATCAGACCTATGAGCTGCATCCAGTGCAGAAGCTGTGTGGACAATTGTCCTAAGAAATGTCTGTCTATGGATACACAGTATACAGAGCCCGGTTCTGAGAAGGTAACAAAGTCCTTCCCTCAGTCTGAGAAGGCTATTGCAGCTCAGGAAGCTCTTATGAAGGCAGCTAAAGAGCGTGCAGCCGCAGCAGCTGCAGCAAAAGCAGCAGCGGGCGGAGCAGCACCTGCAGCAAATGCAGCAGCTCCCGCAGCAAATGCAGCTCCTGCAGCACCTGCTACTGAAAAGAAAGAAGACTAATATATGAAAGCACTTATCCGCGTCACTGGGGCTGTCCAGGGTGTTGGCTACAGACCTTTTGTGGCGGAGCTTGCAAGTAAATATGAGCTAAGCGGAGAAGTGAAGAACTGTGGTGGAATCGTTGAGATTATTGCTCTTGGCGATGACGATAAAGTCAGAGCCTTTCATGAGGATTTGAAGTCAAAACATCCTCATGGGAGCATAGTTCTTAACGCATCCATTCAGGAGATTAAATATGAACCGGAGGGGTATAATGCCTTTTCCGGTTTTCATATTGTTCAAAGCACTTCAAAAGACTTCACAAACGCTTTTCCCGTTTTTCCTCCGGACATTGGAATTTGTCCGGATTGTTTGCGTGAGCTTTTGGATGAGAATGACAGAAGATTTAGATATCCGTTGATCAGCTGTACCAGCTGTGGACCAAGATATAGCTTATTAAACAGTCTTCCCTATGACAGGGACAATATCACAATGGACGTATATCCTATGTGTCCTGACTGCAAAGCAGAGTACAAAAAAGGCAGACGCAGACATGCGCAGACAATTTCGTGTCATCATTGTGGTCCGCAGATGATATATAAAGAAAAGGATAACATCCTGTCAAAGGACGAGGCTGTCCTAAAGGCTATAGAGATACTTAAAAATGGCGGAATTATTGGCCTTAAAGGTATCGGCGGGTATCAGCTTGTATGTTCACCTTCTGATGCTCATACAGTAGAGAGACTACGTGATATCAAAGGAAGAGAAAAGAAGCCTTTTGCAATCATGTTCTCTGACATTGAGGACATAAAAAATTATTGTATAGTAAGTGAAAGTGAAGAAGAGTATTTAACTTCGGATGCAAGACCTATAGTTCTTCTTGATAGATGTAAGGAAGAATACGGATCTGAGATAGATAGAAGTTCTTTCATAAGTGATGATCAGAAGATAATTGCAGAAAATGTATGTGGGAACTCCAGGCAGATTGGAGCATTTTTACCATCAAGTGGAATACATGAATTACTTGTACGGACTCTTGGATGTCTTATAGTGACAAGCGGTAATATTTCGGGAAATCCCATGATAGTGTCAGATTCTGAATTTGAAGATAAGTTTTCAGACAAGGTAGATGGGATTTTATATTATGAGAGAGAGATAAAGCGTCCTTTAGATGATTCTGTGCTGTCGATAGTTAAACTATATGATGGCACGGAACAGGTAAGATTTATAAGAAGAGCCAGGGGGTATGTACCTCTTCCAGTTTTTCTTAATAAGCCATTGAAGGAACGATATTTATATATAGCTTTTGGCGCTGATCTTAAGAATACCTTTGCTATTGGATATGGAGACAGAATTATTCCCAGTCAGTTCTTTGGTGATATGGAAGAACTTTCAATTGCAGATGTACAGAGATCAGAGCTGAGTGAAGCATTGCGGATTTTTGGAGCTTTTGACCTTGAATCAGACAGAGTGGAGATTATAAGAGACCTTCATCCTGCGTATGTTTCATCAAAGGCTGCAGAAACGTTTGCAGAAAATTTAAAGCAGAAATGTAATTTAATAGAGATTCAGCATCATCATGCTCATATTGGATCAGTTATGGCTGAGCATGGCCTGACAGAATGCTTAGGTGTTGCTTTCGATGGAACAGGCTATGGCGTTGATAAGACAATATGGGGAAGCGAAGTCCTTATTTGTAAGGATGGCGACTTTGAGCGAGCAGAGCATTTAAAGCCTGTTAAAATAGTTGGTCAGGATGAGGCAATGAAAAATGCAGCTGTAAGTGGTACCTGCTATTTGCAGAATGCAGGCATAGATGATATAGTCCTTTTACCTGATGGCGATGATAAGCTGATAAAAGCTGCACTTAATGCAGGGATAAATGCATATCCTAATTCAGGAATGGGCAGACTGTTTGATGCGGTTTCAGCTATTCTTGGAATTTCTAACTATAATTCCTATGAAGGTGAATGCGCAATTGACCTTCAGAATGCTGCTGAGGATTACATTAGAGAATGTAAGGAAAATGCCAAAGAGCCAACAGGAGAACTCCTTAATTTTGGGGTATCTAATCTTGAATGGAATAGCGCAGATCTGATTAGAGATATAGTTAAGCGAAAAGAAAGCCAGGACGTAAAAGAGATTTCTTATATGTTTCATAATACCCTTGCAAAGGCGGTTCTTGATGCATGTATGAGAATAAGAGAGAGTAATGGATTAAATGATGTATGTCTCTCTGGCGGTGTTTTTGCAAACAGGCTACTTTTAGCGCTTTGCAACAGATACTTAAAGGAAAATGGTTTTGTGGTATACTGTAACAGTATTTTGCCTACAAATGATAGTGGAATCAGCGTAGGTCAGATTTATCTGGATAGTTTTAGAAAGGAATAAATATGTGTGTTGCAATACCCGGAAGGGTTACAGAAATTAATGGAACTAAGGCTACAGTAGATTTTTCCGGTAATACCGTTGAAGCTGAGGCTGGCCTTGTAAAGATAAAGCTTGGTGACAGAGTACTTGTACATGCTGGATGCATAATTCAGACCATGTCTGATGAAGAGGCTGATGAGATGGAGGAATTATTCCGCGAAATAGAGGATATACAGCTTTAATATGGATAGACTACAGGAAATAAAAGATAAAATAAAAAATTATGATGGTGAACCTTTGAACTTCATGGAGGTTTGCGGAACACATACAGCAGCTATTTCAGAGAATGGCATAGTGAATATGCTTTCTCCGAAAATCCACCTTATTTCAGGTCCTGGTTGCCCCGTATGCGTAACGGTTACCGCTGTTATAGATAAGCTTACAGAGCTTTCACTTGAAGATAATACTACGGTCTTAACCTTTGGAGATCTGATCAGGGTAAAGGGTTCGCAGATGTCTCTTGCAGATGCAAGAGCAAAGGGCGGAAGTGTGGAGATGCTGTATTCTCCTATGGATGCCATAAAGCTTGCTCTTAAGAACAAGGATAGAAACTATGTGTTTGCTGCCATTGGTTTTGAAACAACTACACCTGTTTATGCCATGGTATTGGAAGAGGCAATTAAGAATGATGTTAAGAACCTTAAGCTTTTAACCTCTCTAAAGACTATGCCTGAGGTTATCCGCTGGGTTTGCAAAAATACAAAGAATGTAGACGGCTTTTTGGCTCCAGGCCATGTATCAGCTGTTACTGGATCAGGACTATTTGAAGAGCTTTCAGAGGAGACTGGATTACCATTTGTTGTTGCAGGATTTGAAGGTGCTCAGTTACTCACAGCGGTATATGCGCTTGTTGGTATGAAGGGACACTCTGGAATGAAGAACCTCTACAAGAGTGTTGTTACCTATGAAGGTAATCTAGAAGCGCAGAAGGCGGCACTTAAGTACTTCGAGCCCTGTGATGCTTCCTGGAGAGGTATGGGAATGATACCTGGATCAGGTATGCGTCTTAGAAAAGAGTATGAAGCTTACGACGCTGGAAGCTATGGTCTTGATGAAGATCACATGCCAAAGGGATGCAGCTGTGCTAAGGTATTGACTGGTGAGATTTCACCTGATGAATGTCCTTTGTTTGGCAAAGCCTGCACTCCGGAGGATGCACATGGAGCATGCATGGTTTCAACTGAGGGAAGCTGCTATAACTACTATATTTCCGGAAGGAAAAGACACTAAATTCAGATTTAAAGGAATAAAGCTATGAACATAACAATGGCTCACGGAAGCGGCGGTGCTTCTACATCAGAGCTTATAGAGAGCGTTTTTGCAAAACATTTTAAAAATGATGTATTAGACAGAATGGAGGATTCCGCTGTAGTTCAGGGAAGTGAGAGAATCGCTGTTACTACAGACAGCTTTGTTGTTACGCCTTACTTTTTCAATGGTGGAGATATCGGAAGACTATCTGTATGCGGAACAGTAAATGACCTTTTGATGAGCGGAGCTGTTCCCCAATATATAACCTGCGGATGCATTCTCGAAGAGGGAATGGACATGGATGACCTTGATAAGATCATTGGCTCTATGGCTGAAACAGCCAAAGAAGCTGGAGTCATGGTTATTACAGGTGATACCAAGGTTGTGGAAAAACGTGGAGAATTTGGCGGTATTATGATTAATACCACTGGCGTGGGATTCATGCCAGAGGGTGTAAGCCTTTCTCCAGCAGGCTGTAAGGATGGCGATGTTATCATTGTTTCCGGCTATCTTGGAGATCACCATGCAGCCATTTTATCTGACAGAATGAATATCAAGAACAATATTAAGTCAGACAATGCACCTTTATCAGAGATGGTATCTGCACTTATAGAGAACAAGATTGAGCTTCATGCCATGAGAGACGTTACAAGAGGCGGACTTGGTACAGTTTTGTCTGAGTTTGCAAAGGCAAGTAATGTAGAGATTGATATATATCAGGATAAGCTCCCGGTAAATCCTGAGGTTAGAGATTTCTGTAAGATGCTTGGTCTTGATCCGGTTTACATGGGCAATGAAGGCAAGATGATGTGCGTTGTTTCTAAGAAGGATTCTGAAAAGGCTCTTGAGCTTATCAGAAATTCAAAATATGGTGAGAACGCACAGATAATCGGAGAGGTAAAAGCTGCCGATAATAATAATGTGATACTTCATACCGCAATTGGAGGAGAGAGGATAATAGGACCTTTATATGGAGAGGGTCTTCCCAGGATATGCTAGGTTTTTTCAGTATTTGCAATATTTTGAGATTAACTGGCATTAACTTCTAAATATGGTATAATAGTCATGTTGTTTTACGAAAGGATCGTATCATAGATCCACGCATTAAAGGTATTATTTATGAAGTTTACAAGAGTTAATAAGGATACAGTTAATTGCATAATCACAGAAGATGATATGGACGAGCAGGGACTTAAGCTCGAGGATCTTTTCCAGAAGAGTAAGGAAGCTATGGACTTCTTACATGATGTAATGGAGAAGGCTGTTGAGGAAGTCGACTATAAGCCTGCAGGAGATTTTACTCCTATGCAAATAACAGTTCTTCCAGATCATTCAATATCACTTACATTATCTGAGAATCTTGAGGGTGCTTTTGCTGATATGCTTAAGAACCTCACTGAGAAAGCAGGACTTAAGCTCCCTAAGAACTTTCTTGAGGAGCTTGGAGATGTTCCTGAGGAGGATAGAATTCCCAAGCTTAGTGAATACCTTCAGAATCTTAAGGACTTTACCAATTCAGTCAGAGATATGGCTATGAAGGTTAATGATGAAATGGATGAGGCTTTTGGTGATACCAGTATTCCTGTTAAAAAGAGTAATAGGAAAACAAAGATAGAGCAGGAAAAGCCCACCGAAGAAATGTCTGAACTTGAAAAACTTAAGTTCCAGTCCTTCGTATTTGAATTTGACAGTCTTCGCACAGTTATTTCACTTGCCAAGCAGATTCCTGACACTGTTAATATGGGTAGTGTCCTTTACAAGAGCTCATCTAATGGAAGATATTATGTGCTCTTTGATAGAAAGGATGAGAAGGCTAAGGCTTTTGCATCTGTGTTCTCGATTTGCTATGAGTATGGAGTTTTTGTTACAAACAAGTCTATGGCTATTCTTCATATGGATGAGAACTTTGACTGTGTAATAAAGGAGAATGCTATTGAGAGTCTCAGAGCACTTTGAGATTATATAGTAAACTGACCAGATTGATTGGAACGACTACATGGTGAGTCGTTCCTTTTTTCTAATTATGTATATAAACAAATACCCAATAGAGGTGCTGATTTGGAAGAAAATAAAAGTGGAGATGGCATCAGACTAAATAAATATATTGCGCAGTGTGGGATATGCTCACGCAGAGATGCAGATAAGCTGATCGACGAGAAAAGGATTACTGTAAACGGCGTGGTAGCAGAACAGGGAATTAAGGTCTTTGAAGGTGACAGAGTTCTTTTTGACGGCAAGGAAGTAAGCCCATGTCAGGAGCATGTAGTAATAGCCTATAATAAGCCCGTCGGTGTAGTATGTACCGAGAAGGATGAACATGCCGAGCGCACTATTATAGATGATCTGAAATATGATAAAAGAGTGACCTATGCAGGACGCCTTGATAAGGACTCAGAAGGACTTATGATTCTCACTGATGATGGCGACCTGATTCAGGCTATGATGAAGGGCAGAAATGGTCATGAGAAAGAATATGTTGTAAGAGTTGACCATAAGCTTACAGACAAGTTTTTAAAGGAGCTTGAAAAGGGCGTTTACTTACCGGAGCTGGAAGTTAAAACAAGGCCCTGTAAGACAGATAAGATATCTGATGACTGTTTTAAGATTATCCTTACACAGGGACTTAACAGACAGATACGTCGAATGTGTGATGCCTTCGGGTATAAAGTAATTCAGCTGAAAAGAGTCAGAGTGATGAATATAAAGCTGGAGGGACTCGAGCATTCAGAGTACAGAATAATTGAAGGCAATGAGCTTACTGAGTTATACAGATTAGCTGGACTAAAGTAATATATGGAAAAAGTTTGAGATAGGGGATAATTATGGCTGACAAAGAGATTAAAGCAAGATATCAGGAGCTGTCCGAAACTATAAAGTATCACATGGACAGATACTACAATCAGGATGCGCCTGAAATATCTGATTTTGAATACGATAAGCTTATGCAGGAACTCAAAGAACTGGAAAAGGAGAATCCAGAGCTTGTGACAAAGGATTCACCAAGTCAGATCATTGGAGGAACTGCAAAGCGCGAGGCAGGAGTTAAGGTTACGCATAATGTTCCAATGCTTTCTATTGAGGATGTTTTTGATACAGAGGACGTAAAGGCCTGGATCAACAAGGTTCATGATAAGCATCCTGATGCCTGCTTTTCTGTTGAGCAGAAAATCGACGGATTAAGTATGACTTTAAGGTATGAGAGAGATCCTGAAAAAAGCGGTTATATGAGGCTTATCTTAGCTGAGACAAGAGGCGATGGAAGAATTGGCGAAGATGTTACCGTAAATGCCCTTGTAATTCCTGATGTAAAAAGAGAAATAAAATATGATGCTGAATATCTGGAGCTTCGAGGGGAAGTATATATGTCCCACGAGGACTTTGACAGATTTAATGCAAAGCAGGAAGAGATGGGTAAAAAGCTTGCTGCAAATCCCAGAAACCTCGCTGCTGGTACCCTCAGACAGTTAGACAGCGCCATAACAAAAGAACGTGGGCTTCGAATGTTTATCTTTAATGTTCAGGAAGGCCCTGAGGAAATGACAGAGAGTCATTGCAAGGGACTTGATATTTTAGAAAGCCTTGGAATCCCTGTTGTAAGGCACAGACTTTGCAGGAATTCTGAAGAAATTCTTGAAGCTATAAATGAGATTGGCGAAGAGAGAGGTGATCTTACCTTTGACCTTGATGGTGCAGTTATAAAGGTGGATCATACTGCATGGAGAGATGATTTCCCTGCTGGAAGTAAGTATTCAAGCGGACATATTGCCTATAAGTATCCTCCGGAAGAGAGAGTAGTAGTAATGGATGAGATACTTGTGGATGTTGGACGAACAGGGAAACTCACCTTTACCGGTAGCTTCCATGACAAGGAAACAGGTAAGCCGGCAAGACTTTGTGGTACTTTTGTTTCAAGGGCTACACTTCATAACCAGGACTACATAAGGGATATGAAGGTAGGAATAGGCGGAGAGTACAAGCTGTTTAAGTCTGGTGAAATCATACCCAAGCTCAATGGTTGTGTAACTGAACCGGAAGTTGTATATGAAGCACCCTCTGTCTGCCCTGTGTGTGGACACCAGCTTGTAAGAGAAGAGGACACCGCTGATATCAGATGTATCAATCCCACCTGCCCAGCTCAGGTTAGCAGAACCATTGCATATTTTGCATCCAGAGATGCTATGAATATAATGGGACTTGGTGATACACTTATAGATGCCCTTGCAAAGGATGGATATTTAAAGAGCTATGCTGATATTTATGAGCTTAATAAATATCGTGACGAAATGATTGAGAAGGGTATAATTGGAAAAGAGAAGAACACAGATAAGCTTTTAGGCGAGATTGAAAAATCAAAGGAAAATGATCCTGTAATGCTTCTTACAGGCCTTGCCATCAGAAACGTAGGAAAAGCTACTGCCAGAGAGATAATGAAGCATGTATCTGATCTTACAGAGCTTTTCAGTATCACAGTAGATGGATTTTTATCAATGCCTGATATAGGTGATACTACTGCTAACGATTTGTATGAGTTTTTCCATAGCGAGGAAAACAGAGAGCTTATCCTTCGAATGAAAGCCCTTGGCGTTAATATGACAGTCAAAGAGGATGAGGGTGCTTCTGATAAGCTTAGCGGAATGACTATTGTAGTTACTGGTACACTTCCAACACTTGGCAGAAAAGAAGCAGAGGAACTCATTACTAAAAATGGCGGAAAGGCTGCAGGAAGTGTTTCCAAGAAAACTTCCATGGTTCTGGCTGGAGAAGCAGCCGGAAGCAAGCTGACCAAAGCTAATGAGCTCGGTATCAGAGTAATAAACGAAGCAGAATTTTTAGAAATGATTAAATAATTTTTGCTGGAGGATTAAATAGATGCCTATCAAAATTATGAATGACCTTCCGGTCAGAGAAATACTTGAAAAAGAAAATATATTTGTAGTGGATGAGAATAGAGCTATGCATCAGGATATTCGTTCTTTAAATATTTGTATCCTGAATCTGATGCCTCTTAAGGAGGATACAGAGCTTCAGCTTCTTAGATCACTCTCTAATACACCATTACAGATAGACGTTTCATTTATGAGGGTATCAAGCCATAAGTCACTTAATACGTCACCTAACCACTTAAACAGGTTCTATCATACATTTGAAGAGCTTAAGGATAATACCTTTGACGGACTTATCATTACAGGTGCTCCTGTAGAACAGATGGAGTTTGAAGAGGTTGATTACTGGCCTGAGCTTTGCGAGATTTTTGAGTGGTCCAAAACAAACGTTACTTCCACCTTCCATATTTGCTGGGGTGCGCAGGCAGGTCTTTATTATCATTATGGAATCAATAAGAGAATGCTTCCTGAGAAGCTCTTTGGCCTGTTTGAGCACAGAGTAGAAAACAGGAAGGTTCCGCTTGTGCGTGGCTTTGATGATGTATTCCTTATGCCTCATTCAAGACACACTGAGTCACCTTCAAAAGCAATTCATAATTGTAAGGACCTTGTTGTTCTTGCAGAGTCTCCTGTGGCTGGAGTTTTCCTTTGCATGAGCAAAGATGGTAAAAATATTTTTGTAATGGGACATGCGGAGTATGACAGACTTACTCTTCATAACGAGTATATAAGAGATCTCAGTAAGGACCTTCCTATTCATGTTCCGGAGAATTATTATCCTGATGATGACCCGGATAATACACCTAAGCTTACATGGAGATCCCATTGTAATAACCTTTATTCAAACTGGCTTGACTACTATGTTTATCAGGCTACTCCTTACAGATGGGGTCAGATCCTTGATGATGCAAAGAAGCAGAAAGCCAGATCAGAGCTGACTGAGGAGCAATAATTTCTCTGTAGAAATTAAAAATAAAAAGCATAAAAGTTTTATGAAATATCGTCTATTATGACCTCAAAGCAAAAAAAATAAGTTAGAATATATGTATCGGTGATTGATGGTTTATGTAAGCCGCTGGCTTGCAGAAAAGGGGTATATGATGGGCTTAGATCTTGAAGAGGAAGAGAAAGAAGTAAAGACCACACCAAAGACCAGGACTAAAAGAACAAAAGAACTTCTTGAAGAAAACACAAAGAAGCTTGATGAATTAGGAAATGAACATGAAGCTCTTGAAAAAGAGATGAATGATATTAATGGCGAAGCTGCAACACTTGGAGATAAGGATGTAGTTGGCCTTACTATTGATCATGAGAAATTTGGAAAAGGCAAAATCTCAACTCAGGATGGCAAGTACATCGAAGTTGAGTTTAAAGATGTGGTAAAGAAATTTGTTCTTCCCGGAGCTATTGCCGAAGGATATCTTCGAATCGATGACGAAGAACTTCTTGACTACTTTAAAAAGAGAAATGATGTTCATAATCGTCTCCTTAAAGTTCAGGTTGCTATAAGATCTAATGAATTTGCTGCTGAAAGAATCAGGGATGATATTGAAAAATTAAAAGAGAAAGCATAATACCTATTTTTCTATATATGCGATTCTTATGAGGAATAAAAAGCTGCGAGCCACATGGCTTGCAGCTTTTTATTTGTAGTGCGACTTTTGTCGCACTTAATTATTTAAACTATGATTATGAAATCGCCTTAACAGCTTCTACATCATGAGGAGCCTGAGCCTTCTTATGAGCAGTAGAGAGCATAAGCTTAATTCTGTTGAGCTGGTTAACTTCACTTGCACCTGGATCATAGTCGATAGCAACTATATTACATTCAGGATAAAGATGTCTCATCTGCTTGATAACACCCTTACCAACTACGTGGTTAGGAAGACAACCAAAAGGCTGTGTGCAGACGATATTGGAAGCACCTTCTTTAATCAGTTCAACCATTTCACCTGTAAGGAACCAGCCTTCACCTGTCTGGTTACCGATAGATACGATAGGCTTAGCATAATCAACAAGCTTATAAATGCTTGTAGGAGCATCAAAGTGAACACTGTTCTTAAATGCCTTAGTAGCACCGCCTCTAAGCTTTTCAAGTGCCCAGATTCCAACCTTACAGAATGCCTTTGTCTTCTTACTTGTACCAAGCTGATCAGCCTTATATACCTGATTGTAGAAGCAGTAGAGCATGAAGTCCAAAAGATCAGGTACAACAGCTTCAGCGCCTTCAGCCTCTAACAGATCAACAAGGTGGTTATTTGCAGCAGGTGCGAACTTAACAAGGATCTCACCAACGATACCAACTCTGGGCTTAACTTCATCTGTAATCTCAATCTTATCAAAGTCTTCGATTATCTCAGCACAAAGCTTCTGGAATTTTGTAAAGCTCATATGCTTAGCGGATACGAAATCAATACATTCCTTTTTCCACTTAGCATGGACAGCTTCAACGGAACCAGGTACCTTCTCATAAGGACGCATACGATAAACGCATCTCATGAATACATCACCAAATACAGCAGCGTATGCAGCTCTTTCGAGCATCTCAAAGTTAATATTGAAACCAGGGTTGCTCTCCAATTTACTAAGGTTAAGAGATACAACAGGAACCTGCTCCATTCCAGCTTTTCTAAGAGCTCTTCTGATGAAACCTACATAGTTTGTTGCTCGGCATCCACCACCTGTCTGGCTCATAAGAACGGCTGTCTTATTAAGGTCATATTTTCCTGAATGAAGCTCATCCATGATCTGACCAACAACCCAGAGAGAAGGGTAGCAGGCATCATTATTTACATATTTAAGACCCATATCAATGGCGTGCTTGTTATCATTCTGCATGACAACCATGTTGTATCCACAAGCAGAAAGAGCAGGCTCTAAAATGTCAAAGTGTATGGGTGACATCTGTGGAACAAGGATTGTGTAATCCTTTCTCATCTCCTCAGTGAAAAGTACTCTCTTGTAAGCAGTAGAACCAATTTCACGTTCCTTAAAGCCCTGCTGTTTTCTAACTCTGATAGCAGCAAGAAGAGAACGTACTCTGATTCTTGCGCTTCCGAGGTTATTTACTTCATCAATCTTCAGGCAAGTATAAATCTTGTCTGAACCAGAAAGAATATCATTTACCTGATCTGTTGTTACAGCATCAAGACCACATCCGAAGGAGTTAAGCTGAATAAGATCAAGGTCATCTCTTGTGCGAACATAGCTTGCGGCTGCATACAGACGAGAGTGGTACATCCACTGGTCTGATACGATAAGAGGTCTCTCAGGTGCTCCAAGGTGTGAGATAGAGTCCTCTGTAAGGACAGCAACACCATAAGAGCAGATCATATCAGGAATTCCGTGGTTGATCTCGGGATCAACGTGGTAAGGTCTTCCAGCAACAACAATACCATGTCTGTTGTTTTCCTTCATCCAACGGAGAGTTTCTTCACCC
>JAEEGL015736336.1_pt1 | contig 12680 bp, 5 predicted proteins | sample 9134231 | NCBI WGS metagenome assembly JAEEGL01 (sample SAMN16246548, study PRJNA631951) | gut metagenome | biome: gut microbiome; feature: rumen; material: fiber-attached | host: Bos | place: Iran: Karaj | collected 2018-10
CAAAGAAAACTACAACATCGCACTCTGCACCACTGGTCTCAACAAGGAAGACGTCAAGTTGAGCATCGCCGCCGAAGGCAACCTAGTCGTCGAGATGGTCAAGGAGACCAAGAACGAGAAGAAGGAAGAGATGCGCTACCTGCGTCACGAGTTCTCGGTGGAGCACTTCCACCAGACCGTGATGTTGCCTGAAGACATCCACAAGGAGCAGATCAGCGCCAAGGTCGAAAACGGCATCCTCGACATCGTCATCCCGAAGGTGACGACGGAAGAGAAGAAGCAAGCCATGCAGACCATCGAGGTTTGCTAAGGCGCCGAAGGCATAGATACACTCGGTTAAAGCCTTGGTATGACATGCCTTCAATACTATCCCACAACGGGACGGAGTCATCCGCCCCGTTTTTTTTGTTGCCTCAAAGTCAAATCCCGACACCTTTTATTTGTACCTTTGCGGCAAATTTTGACAGCGTATGAGAAAAGCATTCCTCCTCACCTTTCTAAGCCTCTTCTGCCTCGCCCAGGCTTTCGCGCAAGACAGCCTGCAAGACAAGAAGCCCGTCATCACCCTAAAGCACCTATACCTGAACACCCGCGTCGACTTCACATACGACTACCACCCGGGGCACGACAGCGTCGCCCCCTCCGCCGACCACGGCTTCGCGGGTAAATATCTGGTGGTGGCCTTGGACGGCACCATCGGCAAGCAGTTCTCATACCACCTGCGCCAACGCATCAATTCCCCCAACATCGGTTTCGCCAACACCTTCTTCCAAGGCACCGACTGGGCCTACCTCAACTGGAACTTTACCAACAACTTCTACCTCTCGGCAGGCAAACAGGTGGTGGCCATCGGCGGCTGGGAATACGACTCCAACCCCATCGACATCTACTATGGCACCGAGTTCTGGAACAACGTGTGCTGCTATGAGGTGGGTGCCTCGCTCAACTACGTCGACAAGGCACGCAAAAACCACGTGCTCTTTCAAGTGTGCAACTCACCCTTCATCAACCAGGCCATGCAAGGCATCTATGCCTACAACCTCATGTGGTACGGCAACTTCGGCGTGTTCAAGACGGCTTACTCCGTTAACATGATCGAATACAAGGAGGGTCAGTTCATCAACTACATCTCGTTGGGCAACAAGCTGCAGTTCAAGGGCGTAGAGATGTATCTCGACATCCTCAACCGTGCCTCGTTCGAGCAGGAACGCTTCTTTGGACAGGACATCACCGCCATCTATGGCATCGGCGTCGACATCGGCAAGAAATGGATCGTGTTCGCCAAGGCGGGCTACGATTTCAACCAGGCCCAGCTACCCAACACCGAGGCCTACGACCAATATGTGGTGCCCGGCCAAAAAGTCGACTTCGAGAGCATCGGCTTCGAATACTACCCCCTCAAAGACCGCAGCCTGCGCCTCCACCTCTGCGGCTCGCACACCAGCAGCGACGGCGTCAGCAAGTACCAAGGTAACATCGGCCTCACCTGGAAGGTCAATCTAAAGAAAGACAATCAAAACAAAGAATAACACCCTCCGACGCGAGTCAAAATCATACAAAATGGCAAAGACGAAATACAACACCATCAAACGAACCACCACCTTCTATCACGAGCGGGTGGAGCGGTTCTTCAAGAAGTTGGAGCGCAAATCGCCGATGAAGTTCACGACGAAGCGAAGCGTGGAGGCCATCTTCTTCCTCCTCATCTTCTTCGCCTTCTTCGGGCTTCTGGCCTACAAGATGACCCTGCCCAAGATGCTGAACACCTTCATGCAGACGGCCTACCACCTGCTGCTTGAGACCGTGTTCTACATCATGGCCATCTGCGTGCTGATGGGAGCCATCAGCAAGCTGCTCACTGAGTTCGGTGTGGTGCGCCTGTTGGAGAACCTCTTGCGCCCCCTGATGAAGCCGCTCTATAACCTGCCCGGTGTGGCGGCCTTAGGAGCCGTGATGACCTTCTTGAGCGACAACCCCGCCATCATCACCTTGGCACACGACAAGAACTTCAACCGTTACTTCAAGAAATACCAGCTCGTCTCGCTCACCAACTTCGGCACGGCCTTCGGCATGGGCTTAGTGGTGGTGGCTTTCATGACGGGTCTGGGCTTCGGCAAGGGCGCTTTGGTGGGCGTGGTCGGCGCCGTCGTCGGCAGCATCATCTCCACGCGAATCATGCAGCGTTCCACCCTGAAGTCGTATCCCGAGCTTGACTCGCCCGTTGACGAGGAGTTCGGCGGCGACGAGCAGCAGATCACCTTCAAGAGCGAGGGTGGCGTCTTCATGCGTTTCCTCAACTCGTTGCTCGACGGCGGCAAGGACGGCGTCAGCATCGGCTTCGCCATCATCCCTGGCGTGCTCTGCATCTCCACCATCGTGATGATGCTCACCTTCGGCGCAGCGGGCGAGAACGGCGAATACCTCGGTGTGGCCTACGAAGGCGTGCCCGTCATCAGCTGGGCGGCCAACAAGATCAACTTCATCTTCGACTGGCTCTTCGGCTTCAAGGACGGCGCTTTGATCTCGTTCCCCATGACGGCCCTCGGTGCCGTGGGTGCCGCCATCGGTCTGGTGCCGCGTTTCATCACCCAAGGCATCATCGACAACAACGCCATCGCAGTGTTCACCGCCATCGGCATGTGTTGGAGCGGTTTCCTCAGCACCCATGCCGCCATGCTCGACAGCCTCGGCTACCGCAAGCTCATTGGCAAAGCCATTGGCGCGCATACCATCGGTGGTCTTTGTGCTGGCATTGCGGCACACTGGCTATATGTGTTACTGGCATTGATATTCTAGACGTTGCACACAACGTCTCTACAAGGCATAAAAAAAGGAGGCTCGTAAGCCTCCTTTTTTTTGTTTGTCATTTGAGGATCAATCAATCCTTCTTGCTGCCACCCATGTTGTAGGTGAGGTTGAAACGCAACGTATTCTCCAACGGGTTGCTGCCAGCCACCGTGTTGACGGGAACCAGATACGACACATCGAGGCCAAACACGTTGTAGTGCAAAGCGGCACCGAGGGTGACATACTTGCGGTTGCCCTTCAGCGCGGTCTCGTTGAAATAACCGGCACGCACGGCGAAGATGTTATTGTACCAATACTCCACACCGACACCGATATTGATCTCGCACAACTCCTCATAGAAGCTGCCGTAGTCGACGAGCTCGCCGGTGTAGTAGTCGTAGCCATGGCCGGGAGCATCGTAGAACGACTGGATCATACCTGCCACGGTGGAGACGTTGTTGTCCATACCATAGAGGATCTTATAGGTACCGTCGTCGTTGAGGAGAGGCTGACCCGAGATGGAGTCTCTGGCAATGACGGGAGGCGTAGGCACCAACAGCTTGTTGAGGTCGACCATGAAAGCCAACGAGTTGTACTCGTCGAGTTCGAGCTTCAGGCTGGTACCCAGGCGCAGGTTGGTCGGGATGAAGTCGCGGCGGTCTGACGAGCCGTTGTAGCTGACCTTGCTACCGATGTTGGTGATGGCAGCACCCCAAGCGAAGTCGGCATCCATATTGCTGAACCACTCCACAGGCTTCTTGTAGTATACCGACACGTCAGCGGCGACCGAGATACCAGGACGACCGTAATCGGTGGCGTTCTGCGTCAGGTTGGAATAAATGAAACGGCCTGCCACGGCGCCCGAGAGATAGTCACCCAACATACGCGAATAGGTGGCGTCGATGGCCCACTCATTGGGGCTGAACGTACCCAGGTCGTAGTTGTTCTGGTCCCTGAAGTTGATGTCGCCGCAGCTGAAATAACGCAGCGTGCCTGCCACGGCCGAGCGGTCGTTGATCTTATACGCCATAGCCAGATAAGCGAGGTTCATGTCGCTCACCAGGTTGCGCAGCCAGGGGCTGTAACCCAAGCCCGCGCTGAACTTGTCTTCGAGATACACATACTTGGCGGGGTTGTAGTGCATCGAATATACATCGGGATTCGAGGCCACGCCACAGTCACCCATGGCACCGCCACGGGCATCAGGGGAGATGGATACAAAAGGCACAGCCGTCGTAATCACGTTAGGCGACACGCTGTAGTCCTGTCCGATGTAATTGTGGTTCTGTCCGTAAGAGACTGCCGCAACCAACAGGAAAGCGGCCAAAAGGAGTTTCTTTACTTTCATTTTCAAGTCTTGTATTTGAACGTGCAAAAATAACGATTATTCAAATGGGTTATTGTATTCGGTAGAAAAATTATTTCGCGCCTATCGCGAGATCACCATGCGTTGGCTGACGGTGCGGAAGAATCCGGTTTCGTCGGTCAGCGTCAGACGGTAGAGATAAACACCTGAGCGCAAGGGAGTTCCGGAATAGCCACATCCATCCCAGCGGATGGGTTCGATGACGCCGTCGGTAGCGGTAACGCGCTTGGAGAGGTGTTGCACAGGGCGTCCCATGATATCATAGATTTCGATGTGGACATCAAAGTTGCCATCCTCGCCCACATGCGTCATCGTGATACGGGTCTCATCGTTGAAGGGGTTGGGATAGTTGTGCACCTGAGAGAGGAAGAGGTCGTCGTCAACGACGAACCACAGCGAAGCCTCGGAGGGGTTGTTTTGGGTATCCCAAACCTTGAGTTGGAACTGGTAGGTGCCTGGTACAAGGTTGCTGACGGGGATGGCCACCCTGCCACGTCTGAAGTCGTTGAGCACCGGCTCATAGATATCGTTGAGGACGAGGTGGTTATAGGCAGGCAGGTTGCTATACATCATGATGTCGCGGCCGAGGCTGAAGTCGTAGTGGTAGATGCCTTGGGCGTCATAGAGGTCGGCATAGAGCATGCCTTGACGTTCCACCGACTGTCCATTGACGAAGTCAGGTGTATTCCAATAGAAGTCTATCTTGGGACCTTCGTCGTCGGCCACCATAGCGGGATCGATGCCGCCCAAGGTCAGGTCGTTGAACATCCCCATGGCATCGATGCCGTGGATCGAGTCGTAGGCATAGAGCGAGAAGCGGGGGATGCCGTTCTCGGGCATGACGTCTTTCGGAACCTGGAACGAGACTGTGAAACGGCCGTTGTTCACGCTGACGCAGCCTTGATAGAGCACGTCCTTGAAATCGCGCACGTTCCTAGAGCCCGTTCCATAGCGGTTGACCTTGACTTTCGTTGCCTTGTCGAAGAGTCGCACCCAGAGCTTGCCGTTGAATCTCATGTCGATTTGCCCTGTCCCAGTCTTCACCACACCTTCCATCGTCACCATGCTCATGCCGTGGAGCTCGATTTCGTGGCTGCCATCCACCGTCTTGCCGTTGATTTTTTGCACTGCGATGTCTTCGTAGGGCACGGGGAAACGCAAGGCGGGGTCGCCCAAGAAGAGGAAGCGTATGTTGATGTTTTCCAACGGGGCGCTGTCGTAGTAGTTGAGAGGATGGCTCTTCGTGCGGCGGATGATATCGCCGAAACGCTGGGGCATGCCGTCCTCGTCGCGGTCGAAACAGATGGTGATGAAGGCCCGGGTCTGCCGGTCGTTTTTAACGCCATAGGTGGGACGGCAGGTAGTGAACATGGCCACCGAGCCGCCATTGGGATTGAGGAACATCTGCTCGCCTGCCGACACCAGAAGCGGGTTGTCGTATTTGGTGAACTCGCAGGTGGCGGTATATACAAACGGCATCTTGTCGTAGTTGGTAAGTCGGTTGATGTCGGCATTGGTGAAGACCTTCTCGCTCGTCAGGCCCCTGACGCCACCATGGCCCGTGAAGAACCACAGCAGCGAGCCCTTGCCGAACGACTGCATGAGGTCGGCGTTGGCGCCAGGAATCTCGGTCCCACTCGTGGTGCTCACCGTGGGATAAGCACCCGTATAGATCTTCTTCGGTGTCATGAGCGGCGCGATGGTGTCGAGCATGGAGCAGTAGATCTCGCTGTTGTTGACGTAGTCTGACGTCTCGTCGTCGGCAAAGAAGAGCACGTCGGTCTTCCAAAGGCCATGTACCGTAGCCAAATCGTTGTAATGCCGTATTTTACGCAACATGGTCTCAGCCTCTTCAACCGTCGACACCGAGATGCGGCCGATGCCGATGTCGACACGGCCTTTGCTGTGTTCGCCTTCGTTGTTGTCCATCAACCCGAAATAGTCGTCGGTGCAGAAGTCCAACTCGTAGTAGGAACTGTCGCCGCTCTCATAGGTGGGCACATAGTTTTGGCCATAGCCCATGATGTTGCGGTAGTCGGCCGAGGCCCTGCCGAAGAGGGTCAGGTAACGGAGACGTCCTCCACTGCGACGATACACCATGCGCACGAAGTCGCGGATGGCGGTGGGGTCGGGATGACCGGTGCCGAACTCGTTGTAGATCTCGTCGACGTCGACCACGGCGCTGTTCAAGCCGTCGAGTTCGGAGTGATAGTCGGCCAAGGCCTGTGCCTGCGCCTTGAATATTGACGACGTCAAGATCAGCATGTCGACCTCACTGATGGCATGCACGTTCTGGTTGGGCTGACTCGTCCATTGTACCACCGGCATGGCATAGGACGGGTCGAACAGGACATAGCGTTTCTCGGCATTCTCGTCGGTGGCGAAGATGAGATTGCCGCCACTGAGCACGCCTTCCTGCAGCACGGGTTGCATGGGGTCAGTGACCTCCCAAAGGTGGTAGGTGGCGTTGGTGTTTTGCACCCACACGGCGCTCTTGCCGTTGCCGAACTGCGAGGGCATCAGGCGGAAGGGGAAGAAATGCCCTACCCTTCTCAGCTGTCGCCAACCAAAGATTTCAATATAATCGAGATACAACGTCGCTGTTGCCTCTGCTGTAAAGCTCAGTTGCACGGCGATGGTGTCGCTTTCTATCGTGGCCTGTTTCGAGAGGGTCGAGATGCGACCGTAGAAATGTTCCGAGTACTGGCTGATTGGGATGTTGCTGGCCAAATGGTTGTCGTTGGCCCACAAGTCGTAACGCAACGGTCCTGGCTTCACGCGGCCAAGCACCTGGCTCTTGACAAGCACGGGCTTGGTCTTCACCAAATTGGGGAACACGAAGGTCAAAGCCAACGTCTCGTCGGGTGTCATCAGCTGCTCGCCATACCAGTTCTGGCCTTGGAAATAGGGCGAGAACAGCTCTTCCTCGTGCCATTGGTAGTCAGGGAACTCGGTGATGACGGTGGTGGCGTCCTCCACCGGCAGTGAGGGCTTCTCGCCTACCCTCAGTCCTTCCATGCCGCTGTCGACACAGAGGTAATAATAGGTGGTGTCGGAGAAGAGGTTACGCTCGCGCAGGTAGGTCTCGTTGCCTGCATCCTTCAGACGCCAGCGTGTGGGCTCCTGACCATAGAACAGCACCATGTCGCCATTGTCGAAGATGCCGTCTTCGGCGCCCACGATGCTTATCGCCATCTCGGTCAGGTCGTCGGGACGCTCATCCGAGTTCTTCTCAGGCAGCGACCCCGCAGGATTGCCAAACAGACGTATCTGACTGGGATTCAGTGTTTCCATGTCGATTCCCATGGCCTGCAGCGTGGCGTAGTCTAACTTGTAGACGCCTTCTTGCGTCACGGCCAGACGATGCCACGTGTGTTCGCTCAGCACCGACAGGTAGGTGTTGTCTTGGGCGAAACACGGCAGGTTGCACGCAAAGGCCAAAGCGCAAAGGAACAGGGTTCGTAAGGATCTATATTTCATATTGACTGTCATTTACTTAAGACTAATTTTGATACCAAGGTAGCTGTCTCGCCATAGTCGTTGGTGGCCACGATACGGTAGACGTAGACGCCGTTGCGCAGGTTCTCGCCACGCGAGCCACGGCCGTTCCAACGGATGGGGGCGATACGGGTCGAGGTGCCGGCCACCGTCTCGGAGAGAGTGGTCACCCAACGGCCCATGATGTCGTAGATGTAGATATCCACATTCATGTTGTTGCCCAACTGGTTGTGGTCGAACACGAAGCTGGTCTCGTCGGTCACAGGGTTGGGCGCGTTGAAGACGTTCTCAATCACCATGCCGCTGTTGTTCACCACGGTGAAGTCGATGGTGGCGGTGCCCGAGTTGTTGTAGATGTCCCACACCTTGAGGGTCAGCGTATAGTCGCCATCGGCGAGGTCCTGCATCTTGTAGGTGATGGAGCCCTTGCCCGGCTGCCCCACTTCGGCTATGAAATAGTCGTTGAGGCAATAGTTGTTCTTGGAGGGACCGCTCAAGGTGGCGGTGATGTCGTGGCCGATGCCTGCACCCGTGGTGTTGATGCCGCTCTCGTCCTCAACGAAGGCAATCAAGGTGGGACTCTGTCCCGTCAGGCCGCCACTCATGAAGAGGGTGTCGTCGATGAACAGGCGGACCTCGGGGGCTTCCTTGTCTTCATAAGCCTCGTCGTAGAAGCCGCCGATGATGAAGCTGTCGCAGTTGCCGTTGGCTTCCACGTCGTAATCGGTGGCGTAGTAGTTGATCAGGCCTTGCCCATAACGGTAGGCGATATCGCGAGGCACGATGAAATCAATCTTGAAACAGCCGTTCTCAGCCTTGGTCTTTCCATTGAAAATCACGCTGTTGCGAAGATTGAAATGATAGACTGGACCCGATGTGCCGTAGGTGGAGAGTTCGGCTTCTTTGTCGTAGACGATCACATTCACCACGCCGTTGAAGCCCGTTGCTATCTGTCCGTCAAGGTCCTTCACCACGCCCTCAATCTCAACAGGCTGCAAGGCGCTGATGGTATCCTGATAGACAGGATAGGTCTGCCAGGTCGAGTCGTTGATCGGGATGGAGTCCATGACATAGCCGGGATACTGCCCGTTGATGCTCAGCGTCTCGACGGTCCACTTCGGATAGGCCAAACGGAGGGCCGGGTCGCCGAAGAAGACATAGCGTTTCTCCTCTTTGTAGCCTGTCCTTTTCGCCATGCGATACACATCGCCCAAGCGGTAATGCTCCTCGCCGTAGATACGGAACAAGTTGTCGTACACTCCCTTCGCGAAGGCCTGGTTATGGATGCCGTAGGTCACCCTCGACGTGGTGAACATGGCAATCATGCCACCATATTGGTTGAGAAAGGCATATTCGCCCAACGAGGTGCGCAGGTGGTCGTCGTAGCGGCTGAACTCGCAGGTGCCCGTGATCATCAGCGGGTACATCGGGGCGTTGCGCCACGAATCGACGTCTTTCCTTTGCAGGATCTTCTCTTCCGCCAGCTGCACCTCGCCGCCGTGACCGATGTAGTTGAGCACCAGCGTGCCCTTCTCCATGCGGCTGTTGAGGGCGGCATTCACATCGGGAGCTATCTCACCGCCAGGGGCACTGATTTGTGTATAGGCATCTAGATAGATCTTGTCGACCACCACGCCTTCACCGCCCACTTCCTTCAGGTTCGCCGCCAAAGTCTCGGCATTCGGCAAGAAAGCGCTTTCGTCATCGGTGAAGAAGGTAACCGTGTTGCGCCAAGGCTGCATGGTGGTCTCGTCTTTGACGATGTAGCGTTCGATCTTGTCGACCATCTGCGTGGCCTGTTCCAGCGTCTGCACCGGGAAACGCCCGATGCCAATGTCGGCCAAAGAGCGACCGATGTAGCCTTCGTTGTCGTCCATGAAGCCATAATAGTCATCGACGACGAAGGCCGAGTCCATCTGGAGCGACTCCACCGTCTCATAAGAAGGCACGAAATCGACGATGCCCGTACGGTTCTTGAAGTCGTAGGAGCAGTCGCCCAACAGCAGCAAGTATTTGATTTTGTGTCCGGGGTTGCTGTCGAGATAAAGCATGCGACAGAAGTCGCGGATGGCCGTGACGTCTTTGGCGCCACAGGCAAACTCGTTGTATACCAGCTCCGGAGTCGTGACCATGATGTTCAACTCAGGGTCGATGCGGTTGTGGATGGCTTTCAGGCGTTCGGCCTGCGAGATGAAGCCATCGTAGGTCAGGATGACGAAGTCGATGTCCCTCACACCGTGGAGGTCTTGGTTCTCGACATGTCCAAAGACCTTGGCCGTGCAGAAAGCGTTGCCGTTGAATGCGACGAAGGCGTTGTTTTGGTTGCCATAGACCTTGAAGCTGAGTGTCGACCCGTTCAGCTGGCCTTGCATCTTGGCAGGATTGGTCGGGTCGGTGACGTTCCACACCTGCACCTGCTGCGAGGCGCCAGTGAGCTGGTATTCGTATACCTTATTAATAATGGCGGTCTCGGGGTTGCGGAAGAACATCTGCCCACCCGACATCCTCAGGTTGCGCCAAGCGTTGACGACGATATAGTCGACATAGCCCACCGACGTGGTATTGTTGTAGCCCATCGCATTGTGCCGTATCGAGACGTGCACTGTCTCACTCGAAGGCGTGGCGCTCACCCATCCTCCCACGTTGAAGCCCCATGGCTTATCGGACGATGAGGTGGTGGTGGCGACGGTATAGGTAGCCTTCTTCAAGTTGTCGATGGCGACCTCGAAAGAGGCCGGCTTGAAATTACGTCCCGCCAAGGCCGTCTTCACCTTGCACTGCTTGTTGACGACGATATTGGGGAAGTTGAAGTCAAAAGTCTTGGACGAAGTGAGGTCCATCTTGTCACCATAATAGGTACGACCCACACGATGAAGGTTAAACTCGTCCAATTCATGCACCTGACAGTCAAGGAATTGATTGACGATAACAGAAGATGCCGCAGAGGGAGACGTCGTCTCGCTGATGCGTTTGCCCTGTCCCAGACCCGTCACGACGAAGGCATAGGCATAGTCGTCGTACGGGTTCTGGCGGTGGACGTAAGCCATCCTGGCGGTGTCGATGGCCCAACCGACGGGACCTCCGCCATAAAACAAGATATAATCGCTATTATCGAAACGGCCGTCGCTTTCGCCAGCCACATAGATGGGCACCTCCACCAAGTCGTCGAGGCGCGCCACGGCATTCATCTCGGGCAACACGCCCCCGCCGTTGTGATAGATGCGGATCTGGCGCGGGTCGACATGCGCCACATCGACGCCAAGTTCGTTCAATTCGCTGTAAGTCAGCTTATAGACGCCTGTCTCTGGAAGACCGATCTTGTACCAGTTGCCGGTGGCCATCGCCGAATGCGTCGCATAAGATGCGTGGGCGCGGCTGGCGGTATAGTCGGGCGTCAGCGTCACCGAAAGGGTGGCCGAGACCAGCTTTTCATAGCAGCCTCCGTTTTGCCTGAACGGGACGATGCGGACCGAGAGCAGGGCCTCGTCGCGAGAGCGAAGCGGCAACGCATCGACCTCGAAATCAGACGGATATGAGAACGATTGGGCCACTTGTCTTTCCTCTTCGCTGAGGGGCTTTGCCTTGACGCGATCCAGTTGCACCTCCACTTTCACCTGGTCGTCGAAGATGGGAAAAGACTGCACGAACACGGGCATCATGCCCTCGTACACTCCCGATTCGAGGCCGATTAATAACAAGGTGTCGTCAGCGAAGCGTTCGGCGACCACGCCCTGCCATTTCAGCTCAATCGGATAGCTGTTCACCATTTGTCCTCTGAGGAGAAAAGGCGCAAAAACCATCATGACGAGCATGAAAAACGGTGCAAAAACGCTGTTCCTATAATGCATAAAAGCAGTTTAATTACTTAACTATCAATATTTTTCATAGAACCTAAACAAGATGATTAAGGTCTACGATTAAACCAACGAAAATACTACTTTTTTATTGCAACTCGGTCATTTTTCGCAACAAAAAAGTTTTTTTTCAAAAAATGCTGCAGGAAAGAAAAAAAGCCGTACATTTGCCTGATTTTTTTGAAAATTATCTCGTAATGCACAATAAAAGCATTTCGATGGAGTTTAGTAGAAAACAAATTTGAACGACAATGTATAGAAAACAAGGATTCAAAACATTAGCCATCATCGTTTTGGCAGGATTGCTCACTGTTTCCTGCTCGAAGAAATCCTCGCGTACCACTGGTTGGGCCTACAACGACGCCAACAACGGAGGTTTTGAAGTCACCGAAGTCAACGACCAAGAGATTGGTCCCGGCCTCATCGCCATTGAAGGCGGTACCTTCGTCATGGGTGCCACCGTTGACAACATCACCTACTCGTGGGACAACTCGCCCCGCAAGGTCACCGTTCCCACCTTCCTGATCGACCGCACGGAGGTCAGCAACGTGGACTACCGCGAGTATGTCTATTGGCTGAACCGCGTTTATGGACAGAACTATCCTCAGGTGGTGCGCAACGCTGCTCCCGACACTTTGGTGTGGCGCGACCGCTTGTCGTACAACGAACCCATGGTGGAGGTCTATTTCCGCCATCCTTCCTATAACGACTATCCAGTGGTGGGTGTGACCTGGGTGCAAGCCAACGACTACTGCGCCTGGCGAACCGACCGCGTCAACGAGTTGATGCTCGTTGAGGCTGGCATCCTTGATTGGGACCCGACCCAGCAGGACGAAGAGAACTTCAACACCGATGCTTACCTGGCCGGACAATACACGGGCAAGGTGAAGAACGGCAAGAAGGACCTCTCGAAGGGCGGCGACGGCATGCGTAACGTCAGAATGGACGATGGCATCCTGCTCCCCTCCTACCGTCTCCCCACGGAATCTCAATGGGAATATTCTGCTGTGGGTTTGGTGGGTAACACCAGAAACGAGATCGTCAGCGAGCGCAAGGTGTATCCTTGGAGCGGCGACGGTCTGCGCACCGACAACAAGAGATATTATGGTAGCTTCATGGCCAACTTCAAGAGAGGCCCTGGTGACTACATGGGTGTTGCCGGCAACCTGAACGAC
>JAEEGL016413212.1_pt1 | contig 12680 bp, 16 predicted proteins | sample 9134231 | NCBI WGS metagenome assembly JAEEGL01 (sample SAMN16246548, study PRJNA631951) | gut metagenome | biome: gut microbiome; feature: rumen; material: fiber-attached | host: Bos | place: Iran: Karaj | collected 2018-10
AATCCCGTTGCATATCACACGATTCTTTCCCCGCTTCCATATGACCGATAGGAAGGCAACTGAAGTTAAACAGATTTACAGACTGGCTGAGCTTGCGCACAGCAAACTGCGCTATGTATATACCGGCAACTGCTGAGATAAAAATGCAGCATACATGATCAAAATATGAGTCACAGAAAACGATCAGCAGAAGGTAGGACGAAGAAGAAATTGTATGAAAACAGGCATCATCTCTGATACCCATGACCTGCTCAGGTCGGAAGTCATAAAAGAGCTTCAGGGCTGTGACTGCATTCTCCACGCCGGAGACATCAGCAGCCAGGAGATCCTTGCTCAGCTGGAACAGATAGCACCTGTAAAGGTCGTACGCGGCAACAACGACAAAGACTGGGCTGAGTACCTGCCGGATTCGCTGGATTTTGATCTAGGCGGCCTCCATGTCTATATGGCGCATAAGAAAAAAGACCTGCCGGCAGACCTGAGCGGTTATGATTTGGTCGTCACCGGGCACTCTCATCAGTATTCTTTAGTATTCGTCGGAACCGGAGAGAAGCGCATGCTGATGCTCAACCCAGGCAGCTGCGGACCGAGACGGTTTCATCAGCCCATCACCATGGCTGTGCTGGAAATAACCGAAGACGGCTGTAACGTCAACAGAATCGACATTCCGCACACCGCTAAGGAATCTGCTTCGAAGCCGGACAAGGACATAAGGCAACAGATCGAGATCGTGGTAAAGGAAACTCAAAAAGGCCAGACGGTCGAGCTGATTGCGAAGAAACATGGGATCGAACCTGCGCTGGCGGAGCAGATCGCCAGACTGTACGTGACGCACCCCGGAGTCACGGTAGATGGCATCATGTCGAAGATGGGCCTTTAATGAATGAATCTGCCACCCGGATAAAACTGTTAGATCAAGCAATAGAGATGAGGTATGCTGCATGGCTTCATCGATTATCAGAATAGCAAGCGTAGGGCTGGTGGGGGAATCGGTTTTCCTTGGAGTACCCGGCTTCCATATCGGCGAGGAAACGGTCACTGCCTCATCGATGTTTGAAGAACCGGGTGGAAAAGGATTTAATCAGGCTCTGGCTGCTGCCCGGGCTGGAGCGCAGGTGAGCTTTTTAGGTGCGGTCGGCCCAGATTCATATTCTGATAATGTTGAGTCTTTCTGTAGGAAAGAGCAGATCAAGGCCTATCTTCCCAAAAAAGAACAGCATACCGCCTATGCGGTAATACAAACGGACAAAGATGGGCATAATCATGTGACCGTTTATCAGGGGGCAGCGCTTGATACATCGGATGTAGATGAATTCAAGTCTGAGATCGCTGAAGCGGATATCCTGCTGCTCAATAACGAAGTATCTGACAAAGTCAATTTAGCCTGTGCCGATATAGCAATACGAAACAGGACCAGGATCATTATGAATCCGTCTCCGCGCCGCCATATTCCGGAAACTCTTAAAAGCCAGGTGTTCCTGTTCACACCAAATGAGTATGAGGTTGGAGAGATACATGACTATAGAAACTGCATTGTAACACTGGGAGCCAAGGGCAGTCTGATCAAGTCTTTAAACGCACTTGTTCCGGCGGAAAGCGTTGTGCCCATAGATACAACTGGTGCCGGTGATACGTATACAGGCGTCCTAGCTGTTATGCTGGCAGAAGGCAAACCGATTATGGAGGCGGCAAAGATCGCCACAAAAGCTGCTGCCATAACCATCACAAAACAAGGCGTGGTTGATGCAATTCCATATAGAAGCAGTTATTTCGCTTGAGTGCCGCCGACATCCGGATCTTGATGAACACCAGCGGTGTCCATCATAATATCATGATGCCACGACAGCTGTTCTGTTACACGCTTCTTTCAGCCTATAGAGTTATGGCGGATAAAAAAGGAAGAGGGGGCATACCGGAATGATCATCAGCGAGCGGGCGGTGCAAAGGCGCATAAAGCGTGCCAATACCGACTGGTGGATCAATGAAAAGGCAGTAGTGGGGAAGAACGGCAAGACCTATATCGCCTATTTCAACGATATGGGTGAGATTCACATCAAGGAACTGGATGCGAAATGCTCACGCGCACTAAGCCGGGATGTTTGTCTGACCAGACTCAACGGTTCTTATGCGGACGAGCACAATTCTCCGTCACTGTGCGTGATGGAGAACGGCCACATTGTGGTGGCATACACCGCGCATGCCGCTAGCAATACGCTGAAATGCCGCGTGACCCGGCGCCCCTACGATATAGACAGCTTCGGAGAAGAGAAAGTGCTGACGTACGGCAGCAGTGTGACGTACGCGCAATTGTTTGAGAATACAGGCCGGGAGGAACTGTGGCTGTTCACGCGCGTAAACCGTGTGACATGGGAATTCCGGTTTTCCCGGGACATGGGTGACAGCTGGAGCGAACCGCACATGTTTTTGAAGTCAGATGCGGGCGGGCTGTTCTACTTCGATGTCAGAAAGCAGCTGATACCGGATGCTGTGCGGGGCACGCAGGAACAGTGGTTCTTTGCGCTGTATGGGCATCCGCGCATTTCAGCAGATCACACGATCCGTGCGGGTATTTTCGACAGTGACGGTGCCTTGTTGGATATGAACGGGAATAATACCGGGAAAAGTCTGTTTTCACAGGGCGAGGATGGCATACTCGATTTGAACAGGCTGGATACAGTATATGCTTCACCGGAGGGCGAGACAGTGCGGTTGCTGGAGGTCGCTCCCACGCTGCCGTACAGAGTGGGGCTGGTCTCATTTAAACTGAACCGGCCTGAAACGATCACGTACTATATTTCTTCGTGGCAAGGCGATGCGTTTGGTCTCTCACAGCCTATTTGCAGCGGCGGCGAATTCCTCTCTCCGGATACGCAGCTTGACGGCTCGCAGACTTATGTGGGCGGTATGGCCTGCTACTATGGAGTGGGTTCAGCAGGCTTCCATTCGCGCAACTGGGGCGAAACCATAAACACTGACCGTGTATTCATCGCGCGTTTTGACGGGCAGGCACGGGTGCTGGAAAGCTATGTGTCGCTGGACAACGGCGGCACGTATGCACCCGAGCAGGTGATACGCCGACTGGATACACCGGACCGGCAGAAGATCTGGAGACCGATCGTGCCCATACACGCTCAGGACAACCTGCCTGTGTACTGGCACGAGGGCATATACAGCGCGCATACCGGTGGATGGCACTGTGATGCGGTGATGATGATCGAATATGATGACTGACTTATCGGCGGTGTAAAACTTTTTCTACTACAATAAGATTGGCCAGTTTATCTGACCGGAATCTGTCACTTAACCGGCAGCTGGATTTCTGTCAGCCAGTCTTCTTCCGATTCCTTGTTCCAGATGCCGTCAATGTAGCATTCCCGGGCCGGTCCCGCCGGCTGATAGCCGTTCTGCTCCGCATACCGCATGATGAACGCGTAGGCTTCGCCGATGAGGTCAAAAGATCCTCTGTGAAAGACGTTCAACACCTTCGCGGCGGGCAGCCGGCGGAATTGGATCCGGTTGCTTTCTTTTCCCATGGAGGTGACCGCCTCGCTGTGACGGACCCTCATGCCCGTCTCCCGGTACTCTTCGTCCAGGAATTCGCAGAACTCATAGGGCGGATCAGCGCACTTCATTCCAGGGTTCAGCCTCAGGCATTCGCTTGTTATTTTCTGCCGTATGCTCTGGCGACACTTTCCCTGACGAGCGCTCTTTTGAGCCGTGCTTCGGCAAGGCGGAGCTGAGCGCTGTCGGAGGCGGCGTTCATCTGCTGGCGCGCCCGTCTGCCGGCGTCTTCCGCCCGCGGCAGGTCTATCTGGTCCGCCCACTCAAACGTCGTGGGAACGAGCCGTACGTTTCCGCCAAGCACGGTGAGGATGCCGCCGATGCAGGCGGCTGTTCTCTTTTCGCCGTTTGAAATGATCACCGCCTGTCCCATGCCGAGAGGGCAGACGATGTTTTCATGTCCTGCCAGCACGCCCATATCGCCGCTTACGGTGCGCACGATGAGCTGCTCTGCCTGGCCGTCAAACTGCACTCCGTCCGGCGTGACGATCGTAAGCGGAAAGGCTGTCATTTTTGGGACGCCTCCCTGTATTTGGCGACCACGTCGTCGATAGTTCCCGCGAAGAGGAAATAGCTTTCGGGGATATCGTCGTGCTTACCTTCAATGATCTCCTTAAAGCCGCGCACCGTCTCTTTCATGGGCACGTATTTGCCTTCATAGCCTGTAAACTGCTCTGCTACGGCAAACGGCTGCGAAAGGAAGCGCTGCACGCGGCGCGCCCGGTTGACCGTGAGCTTGTCCTCGTCGCTCAGTTCGTCCATACCCATGATCGCTATGATGTCCTGAAGCTCTTTGTAGCGCTGCAGCATCTGCTGGACCGCACGCGCAGTCGTATAGTGCTCCGTGCCTACGATCTCAGGGGTGAGGATGCGCGAATTGGAAGTGAGGGGATCCACCGCCGGGAATATGCCCAGAGAAGCGATCGACCGGTCCAGCGCTGTCGTCGCATCCAGATGCGCAAAGGTCGTCGCGGGCGCGGGATCGGTATAGTCGTCGGCGGGCACGTAGACCGCCTGGACGGAGGTGATCGATCCGTTTCGGGTCGAAGTGATGCGCTCCTGCAGCTGTCCCATCTCTGTGGCTAGCGTGGGCTGATAACCCACCGCGGAAGGCATTCGTCCGAGCAGCGCGCTCACCTCGGAACCGGCCTGGGTAAAGCGGAAGATGTTGTCGATGAACAGAAGCACATCCTGATGCTTGACGTCACGGAAGTATTCCGCCATCGTAAGCCCACTCAGGCCGACGCGCATGCGCGCTCCCGGAGGCTCGTTCATCTGACCGTAGACCATGGCGGTCTTATCGATGACGCCGGAGGCGATCATCTCGTTATACAGATCGTTTCCTTCTCTTGTGCGTTCTCCCACGCCGGTAAAGACGGATATGCCATTGTGCGCTTTGGCTACATTGTTGATGAGCTCCATGATGAGCACGGTCTTGCCCACACCGGCGCCTCCGAACAGGCCGATCTTGCCACCCTTGGCGTACGGGCATATGAGATCGATGACCTTGATGCCGGTTTCGAGCATCTCGGAGGAAGTCTGCTGTTCCTCGTAGGATGGCGCGCTTCTGTGGATGGATCGGCGCGGAGTATCCTCAGGGAGCGGCTCCTTTTCGTCGATCGGCTCTCCTAGCAGATTAAATACGCGACCGAGGCAGCTGTCCCCGACGGGGACGCTGATGGGCGCTCCCGTATCTGTCGCTTCTGTGCCGCGCTTCAGGCCGTCTGTCGAACTCATGGCAACACACCTTGCGATATTGTCGCCGATATGCTGCGCGACTTCACAGACCAGGCTCTGACCGTTCAGATCGATCTTGACGGCGTTCAGCAGATCCGGCATCTTTCCTTCCGGAAAACGTACATCCAGCACCGGACCCATTACCTGTATGACGGAACCTGTATTCATGGCCATGTTGCGTGTGCTCCTTTATTGCCGAGACCCGGCGACGATCTCCGTGATCTCCTGCGTTATCGCAGCCTGCCGCGCCTGATTGTATTTCAGGCTCAGGCTGTCTATCATTTCTTCTGCGTTCTGGGTGGCGGTATCCATGGCGGACCTGCGCGCCGCATGTTCCGAAGCGCGGCTTTCGCAAAGAGCACCGTACAGAACGCCGCTGACGTATTCGGGTATCATTGCTTCGAAGGTTTCTTCGGGGCTGGGCTCATACAGTATGTCAAGCTTGTCTGAAATGCCTTCCTCGCGTTTCAGGGGAAGCAAACAGATCTCGCTGCACTTTTGAGACAGGACCGAGACGAATTCCGTATACATCAGGGAAAGGCTGCTGATGGCCCCATTTCGGAAATCGGCACAGAGCTGATTGGCAACCGTAAAGCAGTCGCCCACAGAAACGCGTTCCGCTTCCGGGCAGCCCAGGCTCATGATATCCGCTTTCCGGTTTTCAAAAAACTCCTTTGCGCGCTTCCCGATGGGCAGGACACAGGCGTTTTTGCCTTCGATATAACTTTGTGCGCTTCTGAGTATGTTGGAGTTGTAACCGCCCGCCAGACCGCGATCGCCCGCGATCACGATATAGGCGGCCTTTCCGTCCGGATTCACCGGTGCGAGGTAGGGCAGGCTGCCGTCGCTGTTTTTGCGCATGATATCCTGCAGCGTGCCGTATATGATCCTGAAATACGGCCTGGAAGCTTCGATGCGCATCTGCGCTTTTTTCAGCTTGGAGGAAGCCACGAGCTCCATCGCGCGGGTGATCTGCCGCGTGCTGTCTATGGAGCGTATGCGGTTTCTGATCTCCTTTATGGTCGCGCTTGCCATAAGCTCCTCCTGCTAAAACTCAGACTTCAGAGCGTTTATTGCGCCGATGAGCTTTTCTTCTGCATCCTTTTCGAGCTTTCCGGTCTTTCGGATCGCTTCCAATACGTCCTCATGCCTCAGCTCCATGTGTTCGCGGAGCCTGTTCTCGAATTCGTGCACCCTGGCAAGGTCGATGCCGTTCAGATGGCCTTTGACCAGCGCGTATATGATGCATACCTGATGCTCCACCGGAACAGGCGCTTCGTTTTTCTGCTTGAGCACTTCGACGATGCGCTGGCCGAGCGCGAGCCTCGCTTTGGTGTCGGCGTCGAGCTCGCTGCCGAACTGCGCAAAGGCCTGCAGCTCGCGGTACTGCGAATACAGCAGCTTGAGGGGTCCGGCCACGCTTTTCATGGCTTTTATCTGGGCATCGCCGCCCACGCGGGACACCGATATGCCGGGGTTTACCGCGGGCATGATGCCGGAATTGAACAGCTCGGTCTCCAGGAAGATCTGGCCGTCCGTAATGGATATCACATTCGTGGAGATATACGCAGAGATGTCGCCTGCCTGGGTTTCCACGATGGGCAGGGCCGTAAGGCTTCCGCCGCCCAGCTTGTCCGAAAGCTGTGCCGCGCGCTCCAGCAGGCGGGAATGCAGATAGAACACGTCTCCCGGATAGGCTTCACGTCCCGGAGGACGGCGGATGAGCAGCGATATGGCCCTGTAAGACACGGCATGCTTGCTCAGGTCATCATATATGACCAGTACGTGCCTGCCTTTGTCCCGGAAGTATTCACCCATCGTGCAGCCTGTATAGGGGGCGATGTACTGCATCGGCGCAAGCTCTGAAGCGGTGGCGGAAACGACGATGGTATAATCCATCGCGCCTTTGGAGATCAGACTCTGTACGACCTGAGCGACCGTAGAGCGCTTCTGGCCGATGGCAACGTATACGCAGATGACGTCTTTTCCCTTTTGATTCAGGATCGTGTCCGTCACGATCGTGGTTTTTCCGGTCTGACGGTCGCCTATGATAAGTTCACGCTGGCCTTTGCCGATCGGGATCATGGAGTCAATGGCCTTGATGCCGGTCTCCAGGGGAGTGGAAACGTGCTTCCTGTCGATGATGCCGGGCGCCCTTCTCTCGACCGGCAGGTATTCGCCGGTGTCTATGCGTCCTTTTCCGTCGATGGGCTGGCCCAGCGCGTTTACCACTCTGCCGATCAGCGCTTCTCCCACCGGCACCGAAACGACCCTGCCGGTGCGCTTCACGGTATCGCCTTCCCGGATGCCTTCATCCGTACCCAGGATAACGACGGATACGGCGTCCTGCTCAAGATTCAGTGCCATGCCGAAAGACCCGTTGGGCAGTTCGATCAGTTCGCCGGCCATGCAGTTGTCAAGACCGCTTACCCGCGCTACGCCGTCTCCGACGAGGATGACCGTTCCGATCTCGTCGGTGACCAGACGGCTTTCATAGTTTTTGATCTGCTCGCGTATGATTTTTGTGATCTGTTCGGCACTGTATTGCATACTATCCCTGCCTTCAAAGTCATATGCCCGCTGCGTGAACAAGCTTTTTGATATTTTCGAGTCTGTGTCTGATCGTGTCGTCTATGCTCAGGCCGCCGTATTCCAGGCGCAGGCCGCCGATGCATTCTCCATCGACGACGTTTGTGAGTTCGACCTTCCGGGAGGTGATTTTCTCCAGTTTTTCGCAAAGCCTTCGCATCTGATCGTCGGTCAGCCTGCGCGCGGATGTGACAGTCACGGCCAGAATGCCCATTTCATCGTTATAAAGCTGCGTGATCCGGCTGCAGACATCCGGGAACAGCTTGATGTCGTCCTTATCGCACATCAGCTTCAGACAGGAGAGCACGTATGTGTGCGCCCTGTCCAGAAAGCAGCTGTCCAGAAGGGCGTGCTTTTCTTCGCTGCTGATCCCTCCGGAAGAAAGGACGCGCAAAAACAGCGGCGTGGTTTCCATCGCGCGCGCAAGCTTTTGCGTATCGTCCAGTATATCCGCCCTGGCATCGTCCTCTTTCGCAAGAGCGTACAAAGCCTCAGCGTAACAGTTTGCTATCCCGCTCATTGATCCTCGCCAAGCCTTGCAATAAACTCATCTGCCAGCTTTTCCTGATCGCTTTCGTCCAGCTGCTTTTGAACGACCTTTTCCGCGATCGCCACGGCGATGGAAGCGATCTCGTCTTTGGCGTCGCTGAGCACCTGTTTTTTCTCGCGCTGTGCGTCAAGCGCCGCTTTGTCAAGCACTTCGGCGGCTTCCTTTCTGGCGGCTGAAATGATCTCGCGCTCTTTGGTCTCTGCGCGGTTCAACGCTTCTTTCACGATCCTGTCAGACTCGCTTTGCGCACTGGCGAGCTTCTGCTTAAGCTCGTTATCGGCGCGTTCCGCGTCAAGCCTTAGCTTTTGGGCATCGGCATACATCCTGTCTATCTCCGACTGCCGATCGCTGATCAGCTTGTGCACAGGCTGAAACAGGAATTTTCTGGCCACCAGAAAGATGGCAATGGTGTTCAAAAGCACGAACAGCGCAGTCCAGAAGTCGACGCCTATAAAACTTTCAAACCTGCCCACTGTGACGTCCTCCCGTCCAGCCTGAGCTTTATAATACGAACAGGATCAGGAACGCGATCAGAAGCGAATAGATGCCTGTCGTTTCAGCGATCGCGCAGCCCATGATCATGGTCGAGCGCAGCGTGCCCGCCATTTCCGGCTGACGCGCCATTCCTTCAAGCGCTTTGCTTACGGCGTTGCCTTCGCCCACGCCCGGTCCGATGGCGCCGATACCCATGCAGAGACCTGCGCCGATGGCTTTGCCGGCAGTTGCGATTGCTTCAGCAATGATCTGGTCCATAATATTGCCTCCTTAAGGTGATTGATCTTTCTGTTATGCATCCTGCTCGGGGCAAGAATTGCTTATGTAGACCATGGATAAAAGCGTAAATACATATGCCTGAACGAAACCGCTGAACAAGTCGAAATAGCACGAAAGCACAGCCGGGATGCCCAGGGACAGGATCGGAACGCCCTTTAATGCTCCGGCCGCGTCGAGCAGGCTGAACAGGCCCATCAGAAGGCAGGCGCAACCAAGCACAAAATAACGCTTTTTACGTATTTTTTCAGTTGCTTTCAGAACGAGCAGCGCTATGCCGGCCAAAATCAGTATCAGGCTGAGGACGAACCCGCTTTTGTTGATCAGGCTGATGACCCTGGCAGACAGCAGTGAAAGAGCGAGGTACAGGATGCTGGTGATCACGCCGCCGCCCGCCACATTTCCAAAATGCCTGAAAGCCATGGAGACGGGCTGCGCGATCTCGGATATGATGTTCATGGGCGTCATCACGGCAATCGGTTCCGTGAAACCTTTGAGCCAGCCTTTGAAACCGTTGTACCGAATCCCGTTGTACCAGCAGATCGCGCTCACCATCAGCGCCCAAACCATGACGCAGCTTATATCCGCGGTGGAGGAGCGCAGAAAACCGGTCAGCCCGATGAAGCTGCCCAGAATACTGCTCAGAAAGATGGTGCCTATGAAAGGCGCCCAGTTGAGACGATTGCTTCCCATGGTCTCGCCGACCATACGGTACAGCATCTCGACACCCTTTTCAACGAGCACCTGGAATCCGCCGGGCCGCTTTTTGAGGTTTTTATGGATCAGGAGGGACGCGATGATGACCGAAACCGCGACGATGAAAGAAGACACGGTCGTCTGCGTTATCGGTATGCCGCCGAATATCGGGATGGTAAAATAGATAAACGCGCCGTTTACGTTCAGCTCCATCTATTTCACCTTCCTTTGGCAGATGTACTGCGTGAAAACGATGATCGGCTGCATCAGCAAAAGCGGGATCACGGCCGCCACGGGATCGGCAAGCCGGAACTTGGCCAGCGCTGCCAAAACACCAAAGATGACCAGAAGACGGACGATATAGCTTAAGCGCATTGCACCCTGCGCGTTTCCCATATCTGTGTTTGCCTGGGCGCGGTCGGTGATCCTGCTGGCAGTGAGCGCCATGATGTAATAATTGAGCACCGAAAGAAGAGCTCCGGCCAGGAGCCCGATCCAGACGCTTTGGTTCAGCCTGCCGATGAGTGCGTAAATGATCACTGTCAGTACGCATACTGCCAGTTCACATATGGCTACGATCGCTGTTTCCTTCAGTGCTGCCAAGCGCGAATCCATTTTCTTCTCTGCTTCCTTAACTGTGTCCGTTGAAACTCCGGGGCACAGGTTTGTCCTTTTTGCTTTCCCGTTTTTCCAGTATCTTCAATTCCATGATGAATCCATGTATTCCGCTGATCAGGCCGACGGCGCAAAAAACGACGATCACCCAGGCGCCCAATCCGAGCCGATTTCTTAGCCATACGCCAAGCAGCGTGAACCCCGTCAGCGGCGCGGCTATGCTCATGCCAAGCTGTGTGATATATACGATCAAGCTTAAATCTTTCATAGCCTATTCTATAATAATTCCGGGGCCGCTGTCAAGCTCCCGCGCTGGCACACAGCCGACCTACGATGTAAGGGAGCCCAAATCAGTAAGTGTGGGCATGGTCGGAAATAAAGAAACGGCGGATTGGCTCCCAAAGCGTGTTATCCGCTCTTTCGGTGTGTTCCGGCTTATGCGTCAGCTTGGATTCACATGCACCATGATATGCTTGACCTCTGGGAAATCCGCCTCTATCTGATCGTGCACGTGCTGGGCGATATCGTGCGCCGCAATCAATGACAAGCTGCCGTCAGCGGAGATCTCGATATCCACATAGATCTTTCGGCCGAATTCCCTTGTGCGGATCACGTCCACACCTTTTACGCCTTCCTGCCCCCGCGGCGCAGGAGCGGATGGCGTTTTCGGTCTCGGTGCTGCAGGCGTGATCCACCATGTTGTTCACCGCCTCGCGGAAGATGTCCAGCGCGACCTTCAGGATGAACAGGCAGATCACGATGCTGGCGATGGGTTCCATGACGCGTATGCCCAGCAGCGCACCGCCGATACCGACCAGTGCGCCCACGGAGGACAGCGCGTCGGAACGGTGGTGCCATGCCTCGGCTTTCAGCGAGCCGGATTTGATGCGCCTGGCGTTGATGAAGGTGTACCAGAACATCGCTTCCTTCACGACGATGGACACGCCTGCTGCGATGAGCGCCAGCGCCCCGGGCGCAGCGGAGCCGAGATAGCTGCCGTCAAACACGGACACAAGAGCCTCCTTGCCGATCGAAAAACCTGCCCCGGCCAGGATGCCGGCAAGGATCAGCGAGGCCACGCTCTCCATGCGCTCGTGGCCGTATGGGTGGTCCTGATCCGATTTTTTCTCGGACAGTTTTACGCCCATGATTACGATCAGGCTCCCTACGACATCCGACGAAGAGTGTACGGCGTCGCTGATCATGGCCCCGGAGCGTCAGATCACACCGGCGGCGAATTTAAACGCCGCAAGCGCGAGGTTGATCAATATGCTCACGGTGGATACGCGCGTAGCCACCGACTCGAATTGAGAAGATTTCATACTTTCCATTCCTCCTGTGTATAAAACAGCAGGACAGCAGCGATAGATTCAACTGCTGTCCTGCGGATCAATCTCCACTGCCTTTGGGCCCGGTGCGGGTTTTCGGCCCGCTCCTGCTCAGCCAGTTCTGAATCAATCATAGCACTCCGGGGCACGCATTGTCAACCACAGAAAACAAATATCTGCTGTTCATCGACGATGGGGAAGAGGCATCAAAAGATCGGTGCTTTTCTCAAAAGCGTGCACAGCAGCCTCCGCTCCGTATCCATCCGGCTCGTTATTGCTTTTGAACAGCTGTATGCATTGTGCTGTTCGACCGCCTCTGCATGCCGGAACAGAAGGCCGGTTTATTGTTTGAGCCATCGCATCGTCTATTTGTGTCAGGTTGTATTGCGGTTATAAACCGAAATGCTTCATATAATCAATAAGTATTTCGGTTATACTCCGAAGAAAGCAATTCCAGCCGCGAACATGTTGTTCATACGAGAATAATGGCTGTTTTCGATATAACTCAGTTAGTTCCTGAAACAGGAATCTTTTTGTGAATAATGCGATGCAAGTTTTCTGCATAGATTTATGCAGGATGTTATCGTAATGTTAACCGACAAATTAGCACTCACCTATTGACAGTGCTAACAAAATGAGTATAATTATAGGCGAACAAAAGGAAAGGGCCTTGAAGAGAAAAGAGCCCGCCCGGAGTTCACGGTAACAATGGTAACAACATGCAACGACCTACGCCGACACACACCCCCTGCGACGATAGTCCCGAAAAGAACAATCACAGCAGGTGCGCAGTACGCGCAAGAGTCAAAGGAGGTAAGAGTTATGTTGATGCC
>JAEEGL016861409.1_pt1 | contig 12680 bp, 12 predicted proteins | sample 9134231 | NCBI WGS metagenome assembly JAEEGL01 (sample SAMN16246548, study PRJNA631951) | gut metagenome | biome: gut microbiome; feature: rumen; material: fiber-attached | host: Bos | place: Iran: Karaj | collected 2018-10
CCTGGCAAAAAGGCCGGTGAATGGGTAGAGTTCGGCGGACTCCTCGGTGGCTGCCCTGTAATGCCAGTAAGCAAGTTCGGCTGTGCAGACTTTATCAACCGCGGCGGCCGTATTCCGGCGCCTATTCATTCCTTCAGAAATTAGGAGACCACTATGAAAAAAGTATTAGTATTAATCATCCTATCCCTGATTCTCTTTGCAGGTTGTTCATCAGTTTCTGTAACGCATGATGACGGCTCTCACACAACCTTATATCCAGACGGAAGAATGGAGCGTTCTTATTGACGCTGATTCCTATTGAAAAGCCGGAGGATTTTTCTCTGGCAGAACAATTTGTAATTCCCCACGAAGAGACCTGTACCTCACTGGCCTCTTTAGTGCGACGAAAATCCGACAAGCTGGTTTTTATTACTGACAATACGGTGGTTGAGCCTGTCGAAACCACCGTACCACCCGCAGATTCCATTCTGGGAATCCTTAATCTCGATTCCACAATCTATCACTGTATTCCAGATCCCGACCTTCTTGATACTGCTTTTCTTAAAGACCAGCTCCCTTATCTTATGAAAAAAACTGTGCGTTGTATTAGCGGTGAAAAAAAGGCAACAGATTTTCTGATTAAAATATTTCCGAATCCGGCACAGATTTATGATTATAAGATGATGAGGTGGCCGAGTTCTGCGGTGGTTTCGACAGGCTCAACCACCGTAAACACCACAACCACCAAACTTTCCGGTGGCGAAGAAATAATCCGCTGTACAGAGCACGATATGGAAATCCTTCACCCCCTGCAAAAAGATTACATGAAGGAAGAGGTTGCCGTTCCCGGCCGCACCCTCACCGATGCCGATGTAGACATCTCCCTGCGGCAAATCTTAAAAAACCAGCTCTGCTTTGCCCTCACCGTAGACGGCGAAATAGTTGCCAAGGCAAACACAAATGCCATTGGAATAAACTGCATACAAATTGGCGGCGTTTATACCCATCCCCTCTATCGCAGAAACGGTTATGCCGGTGCCCTGGTAACAGCTCTTGCTAACCGAGCCCTTCGCTCAGGCAAGCAGCCTGTTCTTTTTGTTAAAGAAAAAAATATACCCGCCTTCGCGCTCTACCAGAAAATCGGCTTTGCGGAATGCGGGCAGTATAGTATTGCCTATTATTAATGGATTGCTTCGCACTACGTGCTCGCAATGACGGAGTTTTTTGCGTCATTGCGAGGAGCGCAGCGACAAAGCAATCTACCTACTCAAGATTCAACTTGTAAAGTAAAACTACTCTTGTAATTACTGAAAGCACTGCTGTCCATACAAAGTTGTAAAGTGCAATGCACCAGAAAAGGCTAGATCTGAATTCTGTCATTCCTTCATAACCCTTGAAAATCAATTCTGCAAGATTCTGGAAAAGCAGGAAGACTACAACGAATACCAGAATAGACATCAGGGTTCTGTGTTTACCAATCAGCTGGATAATTGTTTCAGTCATATAGATGAAAACACAAACCAGCATGAAGAAAACCATACAGTTTATAAAGCTGCACCAGAAAACATAACCATAACCAAATCCATACTGAAGCTTAAACTTTGCAGATGAAGCTAAGAACTGTGAAATTCCTTCCGGAAGCTCATTCCAGCTTCGGATCCCTATAAAAAGAACTGCAAGAACCATCACAATAGCATAAGACAAAGCCCAGACAAAATCTGCAAGGTAGCGGCCCCAGAGATGCTCACCAACAGTAACCGGCAAAGTCAAATTCAGGTAGCCTTCATCACCAAGTATACTCTTCTTGTAACGACGTTCAATAATACCAAAGATAATTACAATCATTACAATAAAAAGAATTACCGTAAGAACAACAATTGCAGTCTTGAAGATTCCAAGAGCACCGTTTCCGTCAAAATCAAGATTTGAGTTCATAACAAAGATTCCGATGATCAGTGAAAGAACAAGCAGCAAAGCATAAACCGGAAGAATAATTCTTGCTCCCGAAATCATCTCGTACTTAAAAACCTTTCCAACAGCCGGGAAGGGATTTCTGAATTTCTTATTTGTATTTTCCATAGTTAGCACTTGAACTCCTCTCTAAACAAAGCGTCAATTGACATTCCGGTTTCTTCGCGGATGTCATCCACATCACCCTGGCGAACCACTACACCTTCCTTCAGGAAAATTATGTGATTCAAAACTGACTCAACATCATTAATAAGGTGGGTAGAAATAATTACAGTTGCATCTTCCTTATAGTTGTTGATGATTGTATTTAAGATGTAATCGCGGGCAGCTGGGTCAACTCCACCAATCGGCTCATCAAGGATGTAAAGATTTACGTCGCGGCTCATTGTAAGAATCAGCTGAACCTTTTCTTTTGTTCCCTTAGACATTGTCTTAAGCTTTTCGCCAGGTTCAATGTTCAGGCGCTTAAGCATGTCCATAGCCTTATCTTTGTTGAAGTTTGGATAAAAATCCATCATCATTTTGATAAGCTGCTCTACGTTCATCCAGTCGTTGAGGTAAACCTTGTCTGGCTGGTAGGCAACCAGTTCCTTAGATTCAACTCCAGGCTTAAAACCAAAGCAGGCAATTTCGCCGCTTGAAGGCTTAAGCAGTCCTGCAGCAAGCTTAAGCAGAGTTGTTTTACCGCTTCCGTTTGGACCAAGAAGACCGACAATCGAACCTGCCGGAATTTCAAGATTAATATTTTTTAATGCAATTTTTTTACCGTATTGCTTTCTAAGATTTTTGCATTCCAAAACTGCGTTCATCTTCTTCTCCTATTTTTCTTCAAGAATTTTGATAACTTCGGACTTATCAAAACCAAGTGCTTTCATACGTTCAAGAAAAGCTTCAATTTCTGTTTCTGCAACTTCCTTTTTCATGTTTTTGATCATTTCCTTATCGTCAGTAATAAATCGTCCCGAAGTTCTTTCGGTACGAACCAAGCCCATTCTTTCCAGTTCGGAAAGGGCTTTCTGCATGGTATTAGGATTTACCTGTGCCTTGACTGCTAAGTCCCTGACCGAATCAAGCCGGCTTCCTTCCGGTAGCTCTCCGGAAATAATCTGCGCCTTGAAATAGTCAATCAGCTGTAGATAAATCGGTTTATCATTTGTAAATTGATATTCCATTGCATCTCCTTTTAAGATCGTAAAATCTTAAGATAATTTTTTAATAGTACTGCGCGTGTACTGCTGTATTAAGTATATAATACAATAATACAGAGCCTTTGTCAACTTTTTTTTGAAATTTTTTAAATTTTACGATATGATTATAGTCATATAAACACAGGAAGTTAAAAATATGAGAGAAATCAAATTTTCAAAAGCATCTAAAAACTTAATACGTCTTTTTTGTATTGATGGAATTGCCGTTGAAATCTTATGGCTTATACACTTCTTTATGAGCAATGGTTTTTTCCTGGAACTTTCAAAAGTAACTGATATACATTCCTTTTTTACGTCAGATTTAAATACAGCAGTAATAAATCTGATTAGTCTGATTTTCTTTATAATCCTTCTTTTTATTCCCCAGCATATTGTTATTTTCGCAATCATATCTTTTTTGTATTCTTTTAAAATCATACTGTTTGATACAGTTGCGCAATATCCTATAGGTCAACTTTTATATCTGATGGGAATATCCTGCCTTGTTTTCCTTGGATTATTTAGAAACCACAGACTGCTAAAAATCATATCTTCCTTTCTTATAAATTATCTTGCTATCGGGTACAGCATAAGATATGGCGTTGACGTACTTATCAATTCCATTGTTTCGGCCATTGGTTATTCACTGGTCTTCCTTGTAACCCTATTCTTTGCAGCAAGCTTTTTCAGATTTCTTTATACTACCAAGCATGCCCGGGTATGGGATCTTTCCCAATATCCAGAGCTGACTGCACGCGATAAGGAATGGCTTAAACAGATTCTTGAAGAAAAACGCTATGAGGAAATTGCAGCTGATTCTGGAATTACTGTTGGTACTCTCAAAAACAGAATGCATCAGATTTTCAATATAGTTGGCGTTGAAGACCGCATAAGTCTGCTGGCTACCTACAGCGGCTACGAAGTGAAGTTTTAAAACAAGTCACGGATTGTTTCAGAGTAATGATCATCGAAGGTTGCCCGGATAAGCGGGCGGGCCATAATTACCTGATCGGCTCCAAAATAAAGCGCAGTCTGAATATCTTCGCTGCTACGGATTCCTCCATCCACCCATATTTCCTTACAGTATTTTTTAAGCTCCGCAACGTAATCCGCCAGGAACTTAGCCGTGCTTCCAATACGGGTTTCTACGCGGCCGCCATGGTTTGAAATATAAACAACCTCAGGCCTGACCTCTTTAACCAGAGTAATATCATCCTCTGTAAAAACCCCTTTAATTACAAAAGGCAGCTTTGTGTGCCCGCGGAATTCCTCCAGCTGGGCTGCAGTTTTTCTCTCCAGATTTACGAGGTTTCGCATTGTAACAATATTGTAGGAGTCTATATCAATTCCGATGTGAGAAGCATAAGGGCGGATCCATTCAACGCGTTCAAAAAGCTTTTCCTGTGGATATGGCTTTAAAAAGAAAGCTGCTTTAATTCCTGGAAACTGACCGCCAAGTCCAAGCTCCCTGACTGCCGCCGCCCCCAGCTTAAGCTTTTCATCAGGGCAGCCGTCACCTACACAAAGGCCCAGGCCCGCCTGCGCCGCATTCATAAGGTAAGGTAAATAAAAGTCTGCTTCGTTTGCATAACCAATGTTCTCTACTGCTCCGGTAACCGGGCCGCAGCGGAGCTGTTCCGGGCGAAGGGAAATCTGGCGGATTTCGTCACCTTTTCCAGCCCGCTCCACTTCTTCAAAAAGCAGATGCCAGCCCTCGCAATTCAGCTGAAAATTTTTTCCTTCAAAAACACCGCCAAGTCCCGGCAACATACCGGGACATCCGTAGCCGTCGCAAACCGCACAGCGGTGGCACTTTAATTCTCCACAAGCAGCTTCACTCATTTTTAGTCACCAAAACAAATTCCAAGTTCACGGGCAGTTTTTAATACAGGATCTTTTTCTGTAATTTCTTTAACACGGCCTGCAACAACAGAAAGCGGAGTTGCCGCAATTTCACCATTTTTTACCGCAACAAGATTTCCAAATCTGCGCTCTGCTAAAAAGTCTGCAGCCGCATTACCCAACTTTGTTGCAAGAATCATATCATAAGGAGCCGGATCGCCACCTCTCTGCAAATAACCAAGCACGCTGGTTCTGGTTTCTATTCCGGTTGCAGCTTCAATCTCTTTTGCAACACGAAAGCCTACACTCTGCGGCATAGCTTCGCGGGCCTTTTTAAATTCCTTTTTACCAAGCTTTGCTTCTGCTAAATCAATGGCACCTTCAGAACAGGCAATAATAAAATAGTTCTGCCCCTCTGCTTTTTTGGCCTTCATGTATTTTGCAATTTTTTTAATATCATAAGGAATTTCCGGTAAAAGAATTACATCTGCACGACCGGCAAGACCGGCATAAAGTCCAAGCCAGCCAACCTTATGTCCCATAATTTCTACAACCATTGCACGACTGTGGCTTTTTGCTGTTGTTCTGATTGCTTCAATTCCATGTGTTGCTACATCAATTGCTGTATGAAAACCAAAGGTTTCGTCAGTGCCCACAATATCATTATCAATTGTCTTTGGAAGTCCTATTACATTAAAGCCTGCTTCGTAAAGCAGGGAGGCGGTAGTGTTTGTACCGTTTCCGCCAAGACACACAAGGGCATCCAGTTTATTCTTTTTGAAAGTTTCTTTTATTCCTTCTACCGGCAAAAGTCCTGTTTTTGGATCCGGTACCGGATTTTTAAAAGGCTTTACACGAGAAGTTCCAAGAATGGTTCCTCCCTGCGAAATAAGGGGCTCAAGATCAAGCTCATCCATCTTAAAGGTGTCGTTGTCTATAAGTCCCCGGTAGCCATTACGAATACCAATAAACTTCATTCCATAATTATTTTTGCCGGAAATGCAAAGCGCTCGAATTGCTGCATTAAGTCCTGGTGCATCTCCGCCGGATGTCAGAACTCCAACTGTTTTCACCGGTTTGTCTGCTTTACCGATTTTTTCAGATTTGTTTGTAGAAGCTTTCATACTTTAATTATAACAGTTTTTTACATCCTCTACCAACATTTTTTTCATATACTTAATCATAGATTGTTTTCCCTATTATTATTCCTACTCATTCTGTATATAATAAAACTATGAATAAGGTTTTATTAACTCCAGCAAAATGTGCCCTGGATATGGGAGACGGCAGCGAGCGCGGTCTATATGTTAATCAGGACTATATTTTACAAAAGCTCGGAAAGATTCATCGTGGAATCAGCCTGATGTATTCCTATTACCCGAACGATAAGGAATGGCCTGTCCGTGCCTGCAATATCAAGTCAGAGAGTGAAGCTACCGGTGCCTGGGATTCTCCTTATGAAAATTATTTTCCCTACCGTGGTGGCCGCGAAGGCTTGAGAGATGATGAGCCTTTTAAATATATGAAAGAAATCCGCCGCCATGGAATGGATGTTGTTCTTACCCTTACAATTGACCCTCACCTCAAAGAAGAGGATATAATCCTTCTTGCAAAGGACTTTCGACCTTATGGCCGGTTGCTGCTCCGCGTAAATCATGAATGCACCGGCAACTGGTTTTGTTTTAACCGGCGTGCAGGCTATCAGGAAATTGCAGATTTCTTTGTGATGGTTTGCCGCGTTATGCATAAATACGCTCCTAATGTAAAAATGATTCTCTGTGCCGGTATGTGGCAAAAATCTACTGGGAAGCTTGAGATGGAGGACATTTTCCTTGAAGCCCATAAGGCTGCAGATATCTGGTCCGGAGATAATTATCTTTCCCTGCACTGGGGCTGGCCTTATGATGTTGTAAGCAAGGAAACAGTAAACTATGCGCGCTACAGCGTTGCTGAGATTTATGAAAAAGCCAAAATGACTTTAAAGCGTCTGCGAAAAATTACCGGCCAGAACAAGCCAATGGTTTTAAGCGAACTCAATGCCGATGGTGATGTTGCCGGACCTTATGTTCAGTCAAATATGATGAAACAGTTTATGAATCTGCTTCAAAAGGATAAGGAAAACTGGCTGTCTGCCTTTACCTTTTACCAGTTCCGCGATGACGGCCGTCTTGGACTGGAAATCACAGACCCCAACAACAGCGAGGTTGGAATTGAGCAGCCCATTATGGCAATGTATAAAAAGCAGCTGCATAAGCCATTTTTCAGCCAGAAGATTGTAAAAGTTACCGGCAAGGAAGGCAGCACCGAACTACCAGCAAAACTGCGCTGGGGTGGCTCTGAAGATGCAGAAGGAATTGAAGTTTCTGTAAAATTAAACAGAAGTCCTGTTCAGTTTGAACTTCATTTTGAAGGCAAGCTTGAAGCTCTTAATATGATGATTGAATTTGGAGGCTGGTGGTTCTACAAAGCACCTGGAACAAAATGTGTGGATTTAATGTCCTATTTTTACGACAAAGCAAATACTGTAAAAAAGCCGGGCACCTATAAGCTGCATTACTTTTTACCGCCGGCAGATGGCATGAATAAACCTCAGACTGTAAAGGGAAAAACTGCCGGCGATCCCTACGAAGCAAAGGATGTCGACTGGCTTTACAACTATTATGCTGTGCTGCCTGCCCTGCCAGAAATTAAGATTGAAGAAAAGCCTGTGTGCCGGGGAGTGACCCACCTAAAATGACCGCAAGGCCGCAGTGAGAAGCACTGCGGCTTTTTTATGCGTAACTGCCGATGGATGCCAGTCTGCACCAATTCCATCACTTTCAAGCTGCTCCTCAAAGGAAAGAAACTTTGTTTTTACTAAAGGAAAATCTTTTTTAAAAAGCCCAAGAGCCTCGGCAACCGATTCGTTCAAAGCCCTTCCCATAATTCCAAGACAGCAGCAGATCTTTGCACGAGGACTGCGGCGGTGAACTGCTTCTACCAGGTGACGGAGCTGGGCAACATAATTAAGACGGCGGTCTTCTATTCCACGAATCCAGCTAATATCATTTGTTCCTAAATTGATTATTACAATATCCGGCTCAAAGCGGGAAGAATCCCAGACCTCAGGTTCAAGCCCAAGCTTAAGGGAAAGCTGCTTGTCTGTGTAGGGCCAGACCGACTGCATGAGCCAGTGAGTATCAGGAAGCTTTATAGTTTCAGGATCAACATAATTTGAAACAAGACCAATACCACTCCAACTGCACAATTGCAGCCGGGCGCCCAGAGCCCTGGCTGTAAGAAAGGCATAAGCTTTATCGGGACGTTCCTGGGCAGTTGTAAAAGTATCTTTTTCCCAGACTCCCTCTATCCCATAACCACAGGTAATACTATCACCGATAAATTCCAGTTTAAGAGCGGAAGTCTCTGCAAAAGGCTCCAGCAGATCACCGTCAATTTCCAGATTCTTAAATCCGGCATAAGCAAAAGCAGCCTCGCTGAATTTCATAACACGAAGGCAAACCGTTTTTTCTTCATCGGAATCAAAAAGAACTATGCGGTTTTCACGCTTTCGCAGGGTAACACGTTTTACAGGTTCATCAGGAATTGCACAAATACTTGTGTCTCTTCCTTCGGTAACAAAAATACCCAGCACTGCTTTATCAGCTTCATCCCACTCATCGGCATCACTCAAAATCACAGCTTCTGCATGACGCCCTTTCATTACAAAGCAAAAACCACTTGCCGAATAATCAAAATAGCGGATTTCCTTATGGTCTAGAAAACGGCCTTCCCAGATTAAATTTTCTTTATCTATTGTCTTCATTTATTTTTTTAACCTGTAGACTTTAGATGCACGGCGGGAATCCCAAAGCTTTCTGCGGGCTTCCGGAATTGACTCTAAAACATCTTCTTCAAAGCCTAACTGTTCAAACCAGTCGGCTGTCTGAGTTGTCATTATAAAGATTGAGCTTGCCTCACCTTCTCCTGCCTGTTCAATCAGATTATCTATCAGCTTTGGACCAATACCCATATGAGCATAATTTTCATCAACAGCAACAGCAGCTATTTCGGCCTGCCCGTCCTCATAAAAATGCAGGGCAGCGCAGGCATGTATTCCGCCATCCAGCTCGTAAACAATAAAATCTTCCAGTGAATCTGAAAGCTGGGCTTCTGTCCGGTTCAATAGTTTTCCACTTTCAATAAAAGGCTTCATAATTCCCAGTACTGAAGGAATATCTGTCTGCTCCATCTTTCGAACCTTGCCATAACCGCCAGTATAAATCATTGTACCCGAACCAAGTCCGCTAAAGATTTCACAAGGCAAAACACCGTCCATATTTCCATTAAGAATATGAACACGGGTAACTCCGGCATGACAGGCTTCCTGTGCAGCCTTCAAAATATTTTTTATATCACCATTCTCAGAAAAATTCTTTTCAATGAATTTGTCCACTTCCTCAAGATTCATTGCAGGAATATTTCCAGTTTCTGAAAGCGCAAAGCCCTCAGGAATTGCATAATGCTGTGCATTAATTTCTTCATTAAAAAGCATAAAGAAAAGCTTATCGGCCTTTAGATTCATTGCCACCTGTTTTGCCAGCAGCATGGAAGAAATATTATAAGGATGTCCTGCAGCATTCCAGCCGATGCATGGAAAAATAGGAATAAAGCCGTCATTTAAAACTGTACAGATTGCTTCTGTTTCAAGCTTGTCTATTTCTCCGGCAGTTCCATAATCAAAGCCGCCAAGCACACCCTTTCCGCGGGCTCGTACCCAGTTACCAATAACCGCTGTAATATTATTTGCGGCAAGACAAGTCATTACCGTATTGGATACATCAAAGGCAGCCATTTTTATAAGAGGCATTGCTTCCGTAGAAGTAACACGTATTCCGTCATTATATGTCCATTTAATGTTTGCATTATTCAGCACTTCGTCTATACGGCGTCTGGCTCCTGGAATCAAAACAACCTTTAAGCCTGCCTGATGAAGCAGAGCAATATCGCGGATATGCGAAGAAAAAAGCGGCGAACTTATAGTTTTATCATCAAGATAAATTACTAAAAGAGCATTCTTAAATTTCTGAAGATAGCGGATTACGTCCCTGACGTTTTCGGCTTTTTTTGAAGTAGTCATTCCTTTATTATAGCAGAATTCTTATTGTTTTTGGAATAAATACAGCCACAATAATCCTGACGGTACATTCCATATTCTTCGCTTATTTCGAGACTGCGTTTAAAGCCTTCCTTTTTTTTGAAATCAGAAGGAAGCCAGTGTGGAACTTTTTCGCCGGCAACATTTTCTGAAGTTTCAAGCCCTTCCTTCTCCAGCTGCTCTCCAATATCATTCAATTTTTGGGCATCTTTAAAAGGACTTATAGACAGTGTCGTACAAAAATAATCAAACTGATTTAATGCCGCATATTCAAAAGTACGGCGCAGGCGGAATTCATAGCAGCGGCGGCAGCGTTCTCCACGCTCTGGCTCCCTGGCAAGCTCAGAATTTTCTCGAACTCCTGTTGCCTTGTAAAAATCCTCCGGCTCATACTTCAGTTCTATAACCTTTACCTTTCCTTCAAGGGCTGGAGGAAAAGTCTGATACAGCTTCTGCAGCTCTGCAAAGCGGCGGCGGTATTCTTCTTCCGGGTAAATGTTCGGATTATAATAAAGCACTGTAATATCAAAAAGCCTGTAAAGATATTCGAGCACATAAGAAGAACAGGGGCCGCAGCAGGCATGCAGCAAAAGAGTCGGCTTTGCCCTTGAAGCTGAATCTAACGAACTAAAAGTATTTAGTAATTCATCCAGTTTTTTCTGATAATTCATTATTGCTTCCCGGCAGATTATTTTCTTGTAAACTGGCTTATAAAGTTCCAGGCATGCTCGCAGGTATGCTCACGGCAATCGTGCCCCTGTCCGCTTATGCTTGCAAAAATACTGAGGATGCGGCCGTCTGTACTACGGAACTTTTGCATTGTCAGGGTTGCATCGCGACTTTCGTCATAAGATCTTTCTACCTCATCTCCATTTATTCCCCAGATTTTGTTTTCCCACTTGTCTTTATTTTCAAGCTTTACTTCTTCCTCGTAGCGCCCGGCTGCCTCACAGTTGTTCAAAAGCAGCACGTAGGACATACGGTCCAGACATTTCTGCTCCTGGAAAGGAAGCTCCGGAAGCGGAGTTACTTCTCCACCAGCATAAAAAACCGGAACTGGAATTGTTGTGTTTATACCAGCTTCAACCTTATTTCCATACACGTTGCAACCTACATCAAAGGTTGCATCCATTGGAGCAGCAGCGGCCAGCAGTTGAGGATATTCCTGTATCAGGTCCCAGGTTTTACAGCCACCCATAGAAAAGCCTGTTGCATAAATACGTGTGCTGTCAATTTTATATTTTTTCTTGAGCTGTTCGATAAGCTCAACCATTTCTGTGGCGGTAGAATTAAGATGATTTTCAATTGTCACAAGAAGGAAGTTATGCCGGTGACAGATTTTTGCCCAGCCTGCCATTGTAGAAAAGAAGAAACAGCTGTCTCCGCCACCGTGAAAACCAAGTACAAGAGGTACACCATTGGCCGAAGCTTCCTGGCTTTCAAAAAGTCCTTTATTGTAAAAAGCAAAATACCCAATTTTATGAGTTTGGGTACCCTTGTCGTCACCGCAATTATCCGGCGAGGTTTTTACTTCTGTAATACAGGGTTCTATAATAAGTCCATCTTTTTCAAGATCTGGATCTATTTGAAGCGGTCCATTCATACGACGGAATTGTCTGATAAAAGAATAATAATCTGAAATTAGTTCTTCGGCTGTCGGAGCTGCATTACGTTTCAAAAAATGCTTACAGCGTGCAGCCAGAAGTTTATTTGTTTCTTCTTTGTTTCCATAAGAAATTACCGGAATATCGTCTGCTCCAATTTCAGGCATAACAGATAAGCCGGTTAAAACACAGGCAGCCGGTGCTAAATCAGAAGGTCCCCATAATCCGTCTCCTTCAAAGTGATGCAAGCAGTTTTCTGCAATATAGTCAGCCCCTTCTTCATAACCAAAAAGTACAATTCGGAAAATTGCCCCACGAATAAAATAACCGTCTATACTATGGCGGAAAACATTATTTGCTATTACAACGCCATCCTTATGATACTGATGAATTTTTGAATTTGAAATAATTTCTGAAAGAATGTCGGGAGCGGCTGTTTTCCAGCTGCATACTTTTTTGCTTACTTCATCCAGGGGAGAAATGTAAACTACACTTGTATCAAAAGCTGCTGCAAGCTTTTCAAGACCATGCTCGCGTGCAAAGCTTACCTGTTCTGCCTGAGTAAAGGATTTTTCTGCAAGTACAAGAAGATATGGCGCATTAAAACCGTAATTCAAAATATCGCCCTGAAGAGGTGATTCAGGCACATAAACACAGGCTTCAAATTTTTCGTAAGTATTTTTCCAGAAGCTTCCATCTGCAGTTTTTTGAATTTCTGGCATCTTTTCCATTTTCATTTTTATGCTCCTCTTTTAAAAGTATAACATAAAGCTTGAAAATAAGTTGTAAAATCATTTAAAAAAGAAAAATACTTTCAGGATTTTGTCTGTCTTCCATAAAAAAATGAACTGATATAAGCAGTTGCCAGACCAATGAAAATTGAAAGTCCTATTAAATGAACCGGCTTAAAGGAGCTTAAAGCCAGTGCACCGAAAGAAATAATTGTTGTTACAAAAGAAA
>JAEEGL016971311.1_pt1 | contig 12680 bp, 10 predicted proteins | sample 9134231 | NCBI WGS metagenome assembly JAEEGL01 (sample SAMN16246548, study PRJNA631951) | gut metagenome | biome: gut microbiome; feature: rumen; material: fiber-attached | host: Bos | place: Iran: Karaj | collected 2018-10
CTGCGATATAAGGTCGGTGTTATTTCCCGTTGTGAGATTTATCCTTATATCGGGGTGGTCTGTGCTGAATTTCGATATTATCTCATTCTCGCCTATGGTGCCTATGAGAGGCGTATATCCGATGGAGAGGGTAGTGCTCTCATTGACGTCCATGTTTTCAACAAGGTAGGTGAGATTGGAATATTTCTCTATGACTTCCAGTATCGCAGGCATGAGTATCTCTCCCTCTCGCGTCAGAACAAGCATCTGTCGTTTTGCTCTTTTCTCGAATATCTCATAGCCAAGCTCCTTTTCCGCTCTCGACACCTGCTTGGAGATGGCGGAAATGGAGAAGTTGGTCTTATTCGCAGCTTCCGAAAAGCTTTTGTATTTGTATACGGCAGCTACTGCCTCAAGATCCTTAAGATGCATTTTCCACTCCCTTAATATAGTAATTCTATTTTAAGGCTTTTCAGAAAAAGAGCAAATGGTTTTTATCTCAGTTCGACGAAAAGCCCCGGAGGGGATCACCTCCGGGGCATGAATGCTGTTTATGTGCAGGATGCTGACAGGTCAGCAGCTTATGCAGGTATCAGCTTGCCGAATATCACCGCGCCTCCGGCTGCGAACGCTACGCATACCAGTAGCAGAAGCGGTACGACAGTGAAGACGAACTTTTGATCCGCTTTCATTTCTTTTCGGTCAAGGAAGTACGGGCTGATAGGACCGGAGCAGTAGAGCAGTACAGCGAAGTTGCCGAGGCAGCAGATCATGGCTACAAGCGGCGTTACGTTGTAACCGGCATCTACGAACTTGTCCATGAATGTCGCTGCCAGCGACAGCATTATCATGATCGTTGCCTGGTTGCTCATCAGGTTGGTGATGAATACCGTGAACAGCAGGATCATGAAGCAGAACAGGTAGTAGTTTGTCGTGCCGAATATCGGGGACAGTATCTGAACGAGCCAGGCTCTGATACCGAGGTCCATGCTGGAGAGGGCACCTGCTATGGTCATCATCGTACCGAGTACCAGGTATACGCCCCAGGGCAGCTTGGACAGAGCCTTCGGAACATCCATGATAGGCTTTCCGTCTATGCGGATGTAGGTGCCGAGCACCAGCGCTATGAAGGAGCCCATCCTCAGATCGAAGGTCGCGAAGATCAGGTATCCGAGGGTGTCCTTGGCGAACGGGTTGGTGATGAGGGAGCGGATGAGTACCGCGAAGAACAGGATCAGGCAGATGATCTGTCTCTTATCCCACTTGCAGTTCTCTTTGCGCAGCTCCGGGATGCTGTCGAATTCCAGTTTGGACAGCTTCGTCATATCCGCACCGAGGAGCTTAGCTACAAGCATCCAGACGATGAGTATCACAGCGAGGGTGATCCTGCTGGAGATCATGAACTGTACCGGCTTGTAGACGTACGGGAAGTTGACTGCCTTCTCGAAGATGCCTATCCAGCCGAGGAGCAGTCCGTTGGTCCCTCGTGAGTACGACGCGCCTCCTGCCATCAGGAACAAGATGACGATCATTATCTTATGCCATTTTTCATCGACCTCGTAGCCTACGGTCTTGGCAATGGACTCGAACATCGGGAACAGAGTCATTACTGCTGCAAGGCCGCTTATGTACCAGAGTACGATGTACATCGCCAGCATGAATACGATGCAGAACAGGAACGGCAGCTTCTTCATTCCTCTGGTGGCCCTTATGATCTTGCGGCCGAGGATGTCGAGAGCGCCGGTCTCTCTTACGCATGTAGCCAGCGTCAGCATTGCGACCATCTGAGTGGATGAGGATCCGCCGAATACGTTGAGGAACATGTCATTCGCGGTGGAGTAACCGTGAAGGATAGTCGCCAGCATACCGAGGAGAGATCCGCTGAAGAGGTCACCTGTAGCAATGAACATGAACAGTACGCCTACGTAGACGCACAGCATCTTTACGCCCATGGGGGTCACGGGACCCCAGGTCGGAATAATGAGCGGTCCGATGTACATGATGATCTGGGCGCCGATCATCATGAGCAGCTTTTTCTTAAAGCCGTCGCTCTTTAGTTTTTCAGCCATCTTATTTTCCTCCTTTAAGATGATGAAAGAATATTATTGCGGGGGACCGATATTGGCCCCGAATAACCTTTTTGTCCTACTTCTTACCGTAGGTGTGCAGGGTGTCGAACATGGCCTCCACGTTCTCGGGCTTTGCGTAATCAATTCCCGAAGTAGTGCGGAAGATGAATCCTCCGCCGGGAGCTCCGATGTCTATGCACTGCTTTACTTCGTCGATGATCTCCTGCTTGGTCTTGTAATTGAGGTCCGCCGTCCTGATGCCGGAAACTATGGTGACCTTGTCTCCGAGCTTCTGCTTTATGAGCTCCAGCGGGGTGTACTCGAAGGAGTAGATCATCCTGCCGTCGGGGATATCTCTTAGGATATCTAGTCTTGTGGCGTAGTTGCCCTCGCAGAAGACGCTCGGGATCATGTTCTGAGCCATGATCGCCTCGATTATCTGCTGCAGGTGCTTCCAGTAGATGTCCCTGTAGTCCTTGTCGGAGAGGAAGCCGTCCATGCCTCTGTGGAGAGTCATCATTACGGTCTTTCCGTCCTTGGAACCGTCAGGGTTCCAGGTCTTTATCTTAGCCAGCATCTGCTCCTGGTCCGCCTCGATGAACCTCTCCACATATTCTCTGTATTCGTAGAGGTCCGTAAGGCAGTCCAGAGATCCTCTGTACTCATCGCCCCATTCGTCGTATGGGACACAGGCCTTTCCTCCGAAGAATGAGGGGAAACCGAGCTCCATGAGCTCTCTCATCCTCTGGGCCTTGATCTTCTTGGACTCCTGGATCATGTCGTTGAGCTTCCAGCACTTTTGGATCATCTCCTTCATCTCCGGCTTGGAAAACTCCTCGGCAAGGGCTGTCGGGGTGCGGCTGCTGAAGGGGATCTTGAAGTTCTTCATTGGCTCGTAAAGATCGCACAGGTACGGCTGGCACTTGTTGAGCCTCCAGCTTCCGTTGTCGTCGAAGAACTGGTCCATGTCCTCATCGTGCAGTGTCGGCTTTTCCATGAACTGCTGGATGGAGTTGTCGCTGATGTTGTATCCCGGTCTTCCGGACCATATCATGTACTTGGGGGATACCAGCTCCATTATCTCGCCTTCGCCTGCGTATCCGCAGAGGCCGACCATGGTGTCAGGGTCGTATTTGAGCATGAAATACTCTGCAGCCTCCTTGGCTTTCATCATTGTCTTATCGTAGATGCAGTCCTTTACAGTATAGCCAAGCTGCATTATGGAGAACATCTCTCCGCCGGTCTGGATGGGGACCCTGTCGGGCTCCTTGTGATCTACCGTGGTGTAGAACCTTTTTGTCTTTTCTTCATATCTTTTCCTGGCTTCTTCTGTCATGGCGGCTCCTTTTCCCGTCTGAAACGGAACTTTTCATATATAATCCATCGATACAATAATAACAGACTTTAAAATTGGTTTTGTATAAGATTCCGCCTTTTTGTTTCCCTGAAGGAAACAAAGACGTGCGGAGCGTAAAAAAATTCAGGGCCCGGAATGGCCCTGAATTTAGTTTTCTCAATTCTTTTTGCCGTAGGTATGAAGAGTATCGAACATGGCTTCGACGTTCTCCTTCTTGGCAAAGTCTATGCCCGAAGTGGTCTTGAAGATATAGCCTCCGCCGGGAGCTCCGTCGTCTATGCACTTCTTTACTTCGTCTATGATCTCCTGCTTGGACTTGTAGTTAAGATCTGCCGTCCTTATTCCGCCGCATACCGTGACCTTGTCACCGAGTGCCTTCTTGACTACGTCAACAGGTGTATACTCGAATGTGTAGATCATTCTGCCGTCAGGGATGTCCCTTAAGAGATCGAGCCTTGTTGCGTAGTTACCTTCGCAGAATACGCTCGGGATCATGTTCTGAGCCATGATCGCCTCGATTATCTGCTGCAGATGCTTCCAGTATACGTCTCTGTAGTCCTTGTCGGAAAGGAAGCCGTCCATGCCTCTGTGGAGGGTCATCATTACGGTCTTTCCGTCCTTTGAACCGTCCGGATTCCAGGTTTTGATCTTAGCCAGCATCTGCTCCTGGTCCGCTTCGATGAACCTTTCCACATATTCTCTGTTCTCGTAGAGGTCCGTAAGGCAGTCGAGGGAGCCTCTGTACTCATCTCCCCATTCGTCGTAGGGGACGCAGGCCTTTCCGCCGAAGGTGGAGGGGAAGCCGAGCTCCGCAAGCTCTCTCATCCGCTGAGCTTTGATCTTTCTGGATTCCTGGATCATGTCATTGAGTTTCCAGCACTTCTGGATCATCTCCTTGATCTCAGGCTTTGAGAACTCCTCGGCAAGAGCAGTCGGAGTGCGGCTGCTGAAGGGGATCTTGAAGTTCTTCATGGGCTCGTAAAGATCGCAGAGGTACGGCTGGCACTTGTTGAGCCTCCAGGTACCGTTGTCATCGAAGAACTGATCCAGATCCTCGTCATGCAGAGTCGGTCTTTCCTGGAACTGCTGTATGGAGTTGTCGCTGATGTTGTATCCCGGTCTTCCGGACCATATCATGTACTTGGGGGATACCAGCTCCATTATCTCGCCTTCGCCTGCATAACTGCAAAGACCTGCTCCGTTATCCGGATCGTAGGTGAGCAGATAGTGCTCGGCAGCTTCCTTGGCCTTCATCATTGTCTTGTCGTATATGCAGTCTTTTACCGTATATCCCATCTCCATTATGGAGTAGAGCTCACCGCCCACATGGATGGGGACCCTGTCAGGTTCCTTCAGGTCTACTGTAGTGTAGAATCTTTTGGTCTTTTCTTCATATCTTTTTTTTGCTTCTTCTGTCATTGTTCTTCTCCTTTCCTCATGTCCCGGCAGGAAACAGTTAATATACTGTTTGTTCAATTATATTTTAACAAAAATGGAGCGGAAGTTTGTGTAATAACGCGACTTTTTGTTTCCTTTCGGGAAACAAAGTAGTATACTGTTTTCAAAGAGAAAAGGGGCAGAAATGGCAGATATTGATAAGATACGAAGCTTCATAGCCGTTGCAAAGAGCGGAAGCTACACCGCGGCCGCGGAGGAATTGTTATTTACAAAATCTGCAATATCCAAGCAGATAGCTTCACTGGAGGAGGAGCTTACCTTCCAGCTTTTAAAGAGAGGACGCAAGGCAAAGGTCCAGCTTACGCCGAGGGGCGAGCAGATGCTCCCTTATTTCGAGGCGGTCTCCGAAGCCTGGTCCAGGATGGAGAGCAAGCAGAAGCGCCTTTCCGCGAGCAAGAACAATCTGATAGTCGGAACGGGTTTCCTCTCGACCAATACGCCTCTGTTCAACGCTTACAGGGAATTCAAGAAGATATTCCCGGACTGTGAGATGACAGAGATCAAAAGGGACATGGAAGTCATCTACGACATGATGAAGTCCGGATCGGTGGATGTTGCGATAGTTCCGGTGATAGGAGAGCTCGGAAAGCGCATAGAATTCATGGAGGAGGACAGCCAGGGGCAGATAAGCGTCATCCCGCTGTTCTTTACTGAGGAAAGGGTAATAGTCAACAGAAAAAGTCCTCTGGCGCGCAAGAAGAAGATCTCGATACAGGACATAGTCGCCAGGCAGGAGATGAAGATGCTCGTTCCCGCCACTCAGAAGCTAGGAATAATGAGTCCGAGGGAGAAAGTGCTCAGGGAAAAGACCGCTAAGTGGGGGATAAGATGTCCGGACATCAAGGTCATCAACATGGATCATGAGACATACATACCTTATGCCCAGATGCTGATAACTGAAGACAGAAATTATGTTATGTATTCTCCGTTAAAAATAGAGTCCGAGAGCGTCATCTCTATACCGTCCAGTGACAACTTCTTTACGCCCTGCATGGTGATCCTTAAGAGGAACGACAAGAATCCGCAGGAGGTTGAGACCTTCATAGACATTACGAAATCAGTCATTTCCAAGGCCCTTAAGACGCAGCTTTGATCTTTGCTTTACCGGAAAGGAGATCGTTTCCGGGTTTTTTATTTTACTTCTTTACTTTATCGCGCTAATGTGGTAGTATGTCAAAGTAAATTCGAAAAGCAGATATCATAAGGAGCATTTTGATGAACATGAAGGATATCCGCACAGAGGGCACGGACAGGCTCTTTAAGGCAATGATGAGCTTTGAGAGCGTCGAGGAATTCTACGATTTCTTTGAGGATCTCTGCACCGTAAAGGAGCTGAGGGACATGACCCAGAGATTCGAGGTGGCTGCGCTGCTGGACAAAGGGATGAGCTATCAAAAAGTATCCGAGCTTACTAACGTGAGCTCAGCCACAATAAGCCGCGTAAAGCGCTGCCTGGATTACGGCAGCGGCGGCTATGCCAACGCTCTTAGGATACTTGGGGAGGGGAAATGATGAGATCTGTACTTACGCCCCAGGAGGAGCTTGCATTTGCTCTGAGGGAGCTTTTCGAGGAGGCAGGATACAGGCGTTTTCGGATGAGCAAGTTCGAGGATTACGACCTCTATTCCAGATACAAGGACTTTCTCGTATCCGATGCTGTCATAAGCTTTACAGACACCGGCGGGGCGCTCAAGGCCCTAAAGCCTGATGTCACTCTTTCGATACTTAAAAGCTCAAGGCCCGGAAACGGCACCGAAAAGCTCTACTACAACGAGAGCGTATACAGACCTTCCGACGGGAGCTTCAAGGAGCTTACCCAGTGCGGGCTTGAGTGCATAGGTGCGCTCGACGATGCCAGTGTCCTGGAGGTAGTCTCCCTTGCTGCAGGAAGCCTTGAGAAGATAAGCGGTGACTGCGTGCTGAGCATATCCCAGCCCGAATTCATAAAGCAGGCTGCGGACGGCCTTTCGCTTTCGGGCGAGCAGAGGGACATGATCTTTAAGCTTGTCGAAGAGAAGAACATTCCCGCTCTTAAGTCCGCTCTTGCGTCTTTGGGCGCGGACAGGGAGGCTTCGGACAGGTTCGCGGAGCTTGCCGCTCTTTCCGGGGATCCGACTTCAGTTATAGAAGAGCTTTCATCGATATGCCCCGGAGAAAAGACCGAGAAGCTGAGGACGCTCTGCGAAGGTCTGGAAGGCCTTGGATTTAAAGGCGTCGTCAGCATAGATCTTTCTGCCGGATGCAGGACCAGGTATTACAGCGGCCTGGTCTTTAAGGGATACATAAAGGGCACACCTTCGGCAGTGCTTGCGGGCGGTCGCTACGACGCTCTTGCAAGGCGGATGGGAAAGGACTGCGGAGCCATAGGCTTTGCCGTATATCTGGACGCCGCGGAGCGCTTCCTGGAAGGAAAAGCCGGAAACACTGAGTCTGACGGCATACTGAAGGTGGCGCTTCCCAAGGGAAGGCTCGGCGAGAAGGTATACGCCATGTTCGCGCAGGCCGGCTACGAATGCACCGAGGCCGTCTCCGGCAGCAGGAAGCTGATATTCGAGAACCCCGAAAAGGGCGTAAGCTACTTCTGGGTAAAGCCCTCGGACGTTGCGGTATACGTCGAAAGAGGAGCCGCCGACATAGGTGTCTGCGGAAAGGACATCATTATGGAGCACGCCCCCGACGTTTATGAGATCCTTGATCTTAAGACGGGCAAATGCCGCATGGCCGTTGCCGCAAAAAAGGACTTCGTCGACGATCCCTCAAAGACCATTACAGTCGCGACAAAGTTCGGAAAGATAGCAGCGGACTATTATGCTTCCCTGGGCAGGGACATAGACATGATACACCTTAATGGCTCCATAGAGCTGGCTCCGCTTCTGGGACTCTCCGACGTGATCGTGGACATAGTCGAGACAGGTACCACGCTTAAGGAGAACGGTCTTGTGGAGAGAGAGAAGATAGCGGACATCAGCGCAAGGCTCATTTCCAACAAGGCGAGCTACGAGTTCAAGGGGCAGAGGATAAACGCTCTTGCGGGGGCTTTGGGAAAGCAGGTCAACAAATGATAAAGATATACAGGTACGGGGAGGTCCCTGCTGACGAGATATTCGCAAGGCCGGAGCAAAAGACGGACGTTGAAGGTATAGTAAGTGCCATCATAAGCGACGTCAGAAAGCGCGGAGATGAGGCGCTGTTGGAGTACACCGAGAAGTTCGACGGCGTAAGGCTGCAAAGCCTTGAGGTTACCGAAGAGGAGATAGAAGAAGCGTTCGCCGCGGAAAGCGAAGACTTCATTGCGATACTCAAAAAAGCCGCGCAGAACATAAGGGATTACCACTACGCGCAGATAAGAGAGGGCTTCAGCTTCGAGAGGGAAGACGGTATAACCCTGGGGCAGAGGATAATGCCCATAGAAAAGGCCGGCCTCTGCGTCCCGGGCGGTTCCACGCCTCTTTCCTCCACTGTTCTGATGGATTCAATCCCCGCAAAGCTTGCCGGCGTGGGCGAGCTTGTGATGGTAACGCCTCCCGGAAAGGACGGAAAGGTAGCCCCGTCCATACTAACTGCCGCCAAGATCGCCGGAGTGGACAGAATATTCAAGGTGGGCGGAGCTCAGGCAGTTGCGGCTCTTGCCTACGGCACGGAGAGCATACCCAAGGTGGACAAGATAGTAGGCCCGGGCGGGGTATTCGTTGCGGAGGCCAAGAGGCAGGTCTTCGGAAGGGTATCCATAGACATGATAGCAGGCCCGAGCGAGATCCTGGTGGTCTCCGACGGAAAGTCGGATCCCTCGCACGTAGCGGCAGACATGCTGTCTCAGGCGGAGCACGACAGGATGGCTTCTGCTGTTCTGGTGACGGATTCAATGGAACTTGCTCTTGCAGTGCAGGCCGAGATTGAAAGGCAGCTGCCGCTTCTTATAAGAGAGGAGATAGCCCGCGCTTCCATAGAGAACAACGGAAAGATAATAGTAACTGACGACCTTCGCGCCGCAGTTGACATAGCCAATGAGATAGCTCCGGAGCACCTGGAGCTTGCGGTGGAATATCCGTTCGCTATCCTTGACGACATTCGTCATGCCGGGTCTGTGTTCCTCGGAAGGGACTGCCCGGAGGCGGTAGGAGATTACTTCGCCGGGGTGAACCATACTCTCCCGACCATGGGGAGCGCGAGGTTCTCAAGCCCTCTGTCCGTGGACGATTTCGTTAAGAAGATGCAGTTCTGCTATTATACGGACATAGCTCTTGAAAACGCAGCGGATAAGATAGCGGCGTTCGCGGAGAAGGAAGGCCTTACCGGCCACGCCAGAAGCGTCCTGATAAGAACAGGAAAGGTCAAATGATATGAGCAGGTTCTTCAGCAAAAAATACAGCGCTCTCGTGCCCTATGTGCCGGGCGAGCAGCCCAGGGACGGAAAGTACGTAAAGCTCAACACCAATGAGTCTCCGTTCCCTCCGTCCGAAAAGGCCCTGGAGTACGCGGCAAAGCACGCCAGGCGCTACAACCTCTACTCGGATCCGGACTGCACGGAGCTTAAGGAGGCTCTTGTTGACACTTATAAAGTGGGTACGGAGAACATTACCGTAGGGAACGGCTCGGACGAGATCCTGAACTTTGCGTTCATGGCCTTCTGTGACGATGAGCATCCCGCGGTCTACGCGGACATAACCTACGGCTTTTACAAGGTCTTCGCGGCGGTGAACAACCTGCCCTCGACCGTGATACCCCTGAAGGATGATCTGTCTTTGGACGTTGAGGCTTTTAAGAAAGCCAAAGGAACGAAGTTCATAGCCAATCCCAACGCGCCCACCGGCATAGCGCTCCCGGCTTCAGTAATAGAGGACATACTTAAGGCCTGCCCGGAAGACGTGATAGTCGTGGACGAGGCCTATGTGGACTTCGGAGCGGAGAGCTGCGTTGCTCTTACAGGAAAGTACGATAACCTCCTGGTGGTGCAGACCTTTTCCAAGTCCAGGTCCATGGCGGGAGCAAGGCTGGGGTTCGCAATAGGATGCGCCGGGCTTATAACTGATCTTGAGACCATAAGGAACTCGATCAACCCTTACAACGTAAATTCCTACACCATAGCTCTGGGCACGGGGACTCTGCTGGACGCGGGGTACACAAAAGAGCACTGCGGGGATATAATAAAAAACAGGGCGGAATACGTAAGGACGCTTAAGGGCATGGGCTTTGAGATGACGGATTCCCTTGCGAACTTCATCTTCGTAAGGCATCCTAAGATGGCCGGAGAGGAGATATACCTCAGGCTTAAAGAGAAGGGCGTCCTGGTAAGGCACTTCTCTCAGGACCGCATAGCGGACTTCAACAGGATAACGATAGGAAGCATGGATCAGCTGGAAAAGCTGGCGGAAGCATTATCGGAGATACTAAAATGAGATCGGCAGAGATAAAAAGGACTACAAAAGAGACAGACATCAGCCTTATGCTGGAGCTGGACGGGACTGGAAAGAGCGCAATAGACAGCGGCGTGGGCTTTTTGGACCACATGCTGACGCTCTTCGCAAAGCACGGGCGTTTCGATCTTGAGCTCTCCTGCAAAGGAGACGTAGAGGTGGACGACCACCACAGTGTTGAAGACATAGGCATATGCCTGGGCGAGGCCGTGCTTAAGGCCCTCGGGGACAAGAAGGGCATAAGGCGCTACGGAGACTGCATCCTTCCGATGGACGAGGCGCTGATCCTTTCCGCGGTGGACATCTCGGGAAGGCCGCTGCTTTCCTATGAGGCCAAGATAAGGGCAAAGAAAGTTGGCACCTTCGACACGGAGCTTGCAGAAGAGTTCTGGGCTGCGTTCGCAAGAGCCGCAAAGCTTACCATGCACATAAGGCAGATAAGCGGCAGGAACTCTCACCACATAATAGAAGGGCAGTTCAAGTCGGTGGCAAGGTCCATGCGCCAGGCGGTGTCTCTGGACCCGGAGCTTGCCGGTGAGATACCGTCCACGAAGGGGATGCTATGACAGCCATAGTCGATTACGGAGTGGGGAACCTGTTCTCCTTAAGGAGCTCTTTCGACGCAATAGGCATAGAAGCCGTCGTTACTTCTGACCCTGGGGTAATAGAAGCCGCAGACAGGGTGGTGCTTCCCGGCGTTGGAGCGTTCAGGGATGCGGCTGAAAAGCTTAGGACCACCGGCCTGTGGGATGTCGTAAAGAAGGAAGCAGCAAAGGGCAAGCCGCTTCTGGGGATATGCCTGGGCATGCAGATGCTCCTCGACAGGAGCTATGAGTTCGGAGAATACGAAGGCCTGGGCCTGATACCGGGAAACGTCGTTCCGCTGGAAGGATACGTCCCGGAAGGTCTTAAGATACCGCAGATGGGCTGGAACGCTCTTGAGTTCACGAACGAAAGCGGGATCTTTAAGAATACGAATGAGGGCGAGTACGTGTACTTCGTGCACTCCTATTACTGCGACTGCCCGGCGGAGTATGTGACTGCCGTTACTGACTACGGCGCTCCGGTGACCGCTTCCTTAAGGTGCGGCAACGTCTACGGATGCCAGTTCCACCCGGAAAAGAGCGGAGACGTGGGGCTTGCCATACTCAGGGCTTTCAGCGAGGTGAAGGAATGATAATACTTCCCGCGATAGACATCATAGGAGGAAGGGCCGTAAGGCTCTATAAGGGGGATTACAGCAGGGTGACGGACTACGGCAGGCCGCAGGACGCCGCTTTGGACTTTGCCGCAAAGGGCGCGGAATGGATACACCTGGTGGATCTTGAGGGCGCAAGGAGCGGAGAGACTCCAAATATCGAGACGATAAAGAGCCTTATAGAGTGCAGCGGGCTTAAGGCAGAGGTCGGCGGCGGCATCAGGAACATGAGGACGGCCGAAAAGTACCTTAACGCAGGCGTAGCTCGCGTGGTCCTCGGGACGGCTGCAGTGACTGACCCGGAGTTCAGAAGACAGGCTCTTAAGGAGTTCGGAGAGGCCGTAGCTATAGGTGTTGACATAAAACAATCTTACGTATCAATCAAAGGTTGGACCGAAAATTCAGCCTATACCGCGGACGAGTTCTGCGCTATGGTGCAGGATGAGGGAGCTTCCGTCATAGTCTGCACCGACGTTTCCAGGGACGGGGCCATGCAGGGCACCAATCTTGAGCTCTACAGGCACCTAGCGGACAGGTTCTCCTTAAAGATAGTGGCTTCCGGCGGAGTCTCCTCAATTGAGGACGTCAGAAAGCTCAGGGAATACGATATCTACGCCGCCATAATAGGCAAGGCGTATTATACGGGCGCAATAGACATAAGAGAGGCGCTGGAGGCGGCGAGATGATAGCAAAGAGGATAATACCCTGCCTGGACGTTAGGAACGGAAGGGTGGTAAAAGGAAAGAACTTCGTGGGCCTAACCGACGTGGATTCCCCGGCAAGGCTGGGTAAGTTCTACTCGGACTGCGGAGCGGACGAGCTTGTGTTCTACGATATAACCGCGTCGGCGGAAGGAAGGCGTCTGTTTACGGAGGTGCTGACGGAAGTTGCAAGGACTGTGTTCATACCGCTCACCGTAGGCGGCGGCATCAACAGCGTGGATGACTTCGACAGGGTCCTTAAATGCGGAGCGGACAAGGTGAGCGTAAACAGCGGGGCGATAAAGGATCCGGGACTCATCTTCGAGGCCGCAAAGCGCTACGGAAGCCAGTGCGTAGTGCTCTCCGCTGACGTCAAGCGCATGGACGGAGGATACAGGGTGTTCGCCAAGGGCGGCCGTGAGGATACCGGACTGGACGCCGTTGAATGGATAAAGCGCGGCGTGGAGCTTGGAGCCGGGGAGATAGTCCTCAACTCCATAGATA
>JAEEGL010827115.1_pt1 | contig 12679 bp, 6 predicted proteins | sample 9134231 | NCBI WGS metagenome assembly JAEEGL01 (sample SAMN16246548, study PRJNA631951) | gut metagenome | biome: gut microbiome; feature: rumen; material: fiber-attached | host: Bos | place: Iran: Karaj | collected 2018-10
ATTAAATTAAAATAAAAAAAAAAAAAAAAAAAAAAAAAAAAATAAAAAAAAAGAATTATTAAAACAATAAAATAATTTAATGTGGGATTGGGGTATTGGGGATTGGGGATTGGGGATTGGGGATTGGGGATTGGGCCCAATCCCCAATCCCCATTTTTTATATATTAAATTATTTAATTGTTTAAATAATGCTTTTTATTAATTTGTCATTTTTTGTGTTATTTTTTTTTAAATTAAATTAAATATTTATAAATAATAAATTTATTTTTTTTGAATTTCTTTAACAACAACTTTTTGGATTATTTGAATTAAATTTCTTAGATTTTTTAGAACCTAATTTCTTATATTCTTTAGAATCTAAACTAATATTATTTTTACTATTTGAAATCCCAAATAAAAATTTATCATAATAATCTTGAGTTAATATATTAATCATATCTTCGATACATTGATGGTCTTTTCCAGATGTAGAAAAAGCTTTAGAATTAATACTATTTGCAAAATTATTGATATCAATAAAATTAACTTGTTCTTTTTCAATTAAATCACTTTTATTAGCAGCAATTCCAATAACAATATTATTAATATTAATAACATTATCAAAAGTAGAATACCAATCTTTTAAATTAATAAAGCTTTTTTTATTTGTAATATCACAAACCATAATTCCAATATCTGAATTTTGAATAAAATTTTTTGTTATTCCTCTTAATCTTATTTGACCTGGAGTATCCCATATTTCTAATTTTATTTTTTCTCCTTTAATTTCTATTTCTTTTGTTTTATATTCACTTCCTAATGTTGTTAAAGTTTTATCTGAAAATATATTGTTAAAATATTGATTTAATATTGTAGTTTTTCCTACTCCTGTGTCACCTGCTAAAATTATTTTTATTTTTCTTAAATTTTGTGACATAAACTTTTTTATTATTTATCAATAATTTTTATAAATTTATATTATTATATTCATGTTATATACAATATTTATACTTAAAACAAGTTTTATATATAATTTTTGTGGTACCATAATAAACTAAAAATGATTAATATGAGTTTATGTTAAAAAATAAAATTAGTAAAAAATATAAATTAATTATTTAAATTAATTTAATAATTAAAAATCATCCTCATTTAATCCTTCATCTTCATCATCGTTATGAATAGATTCAAATTTATCAGAAGATTGTTTATGACTCGTTAAATTTTTACTTTCAATATTTTGATTATCATTAGATAAATTATCCATAATTTCATCTTCAAAAATTGCATCACCACCTTCTTCATTATCATTAATATTATTATTATTATTATTATTATTATTATCATTTTTTTCATTTAAATCATTTTCAATTTTGATTTTATTTTTTTCTAATTTTTTAGCATTTTCTTCTTTTTCTTTAGTAGTTTTAAAAGCTTGAGTTAAAGATAATTTTCTTCTTTTTTTTTGAGTATTATTTTCATTATTTTTATTTTCATTTATTTTTTCATCTTTTCTTTTAAAACCTAAAAAAGGAATTTCAGGTTTTAAATTAGAATTTTCTTCATTTGAATGTTCATTATTAAGATAATATTGAAATAAATTATCAGAATAAATTTGAAAATTATTCTTTAATAAACTATTATCTGTTGGTGGCATTAATATATTTGGAGTATCTGGTATTCCAGGTAATTCTATTTTATTTACTGAATTTGCTAAAATTTTTAAATCTTCTACATTTAATTTATTTTTATATAATATATTTTGCTTAAGGTTAACTGCTAATTTTACATCTTCTATATTTATTTTGTTTCTATTTGCTAATAACATATTTTTCTTTGAATCATTTAATAAATCTGTTATGTATGTATTTAGAAATTCACTCATGAAATTTAATGTATTTTTTTCATATTCTTCTATTCCCAAAGAATCAAATATTTTTCTTAAGGTTAATATATCTTTTGGAACGTTTCCTTTGTCTAAATTTTTGGAATTTAGAATATTCATTTTTTTTTTTTTTGAATTATTGGTTTTTATACTAGATAATTATTAATATATTATTATTTTAATGCTTAATTTATTTATTGATTTCTCATTAAGTTTTTAAATTTTTTAAATTTGTTTCATCAAAGAAATTAATAAAATTCAATATTTCATTTAAATAATAGCAAAAATAATATATTAGATGAAAAAAATTAAATATATAGATTAGTTAAATTCAATTGAAGATATTAAAGGTAAATTGTAATGTTTAGTCTTAAAGGCTTTTTTTGAATCATTTAAAGTTTGAATCCATTTATCAACAGATAATTCAACTTTTTCATTAAAAGTTTTTTTAAATCTATTAGAAAAATTATTATAAGAAAAAATAGAATTTCTTCCTTTATTAGTTAAAAAAAGAAAATTAACATCATTATATATATTTTGATCTTCATCAAAGCTAACTTTTATATTTGTTGGATCTGCATAAGAAGAATATAAAGTATTACTTTCTGAATCATCATATAATTTTAAACTATTTGGAAATGAAATTTTTTTATTTAAACTTCTATTTGATTTTATTTCTTTTCCTAAATATAATGTTTTAAATTTTATTTTTGAATTATTTAATTGACTTTTTGTTGATTTACTAATTCTTTTCTTACTTATTGATTTTTTTACTTTTTTTAAATATAATATATTTGTTTTATCTAATTTTATTACAGATCTTTTTTTTTTTAATTTAATTTTTTTTGGTTCACTTTTTTCCTTTTCAAATGAGTTTTTAATTGAATTTAAATAAGAATTTGTTTTATGTATAAAAGAAGGATTTAAATTATCTAATGATAAAAATATATTTTTTTGAGTTTTTAAATTATTATTTCTCTTTTTATTATTTCTTTCAGTTAAAGAACTAATATTAATTGGATTTTTTTCTAATAGATTTGCTATTTCGTCAATTCTTTCAAATTTTTTTTTTTGAAAATTTTTAGATAAATGAAAATAATTATATTCAAATCTTAATGACATATCTTCATATTTTTGAAGAAATTCATTAGAATTTTGGAATGAAATAGAATAAAATTGAAATAAATTTTTTTTAAGTAGATTTGATATTTTTTCATTAAAAGTAAATGGATTAAATCGAAAAATAATTGTATTAGGATCTTTACAAATAATAGTATTAGTATATTTTTTTTCAGGATTAAATAAAGAATCAAGTCCAAAGAAACTTCCTTTATTATAAAAATTAATACATTTATTATTTATTACATTAGCACATTCACCAGAATAAATTAAATAAAAATAATTAGCTTCTTCATTAATAGAATAAATTTGTTCATTTAATTTAGGATAAATTTTAATCCAGGAAAAAAAATATAAATTTAAAGTTTCCGGAGTAAATGAAGTAAAAAAAGGTAATCTAGTACAAATAAATTTTTTATATTCACTGTCAACTTTTAAGAAATTTTTTTGTAAACACATATTAAAAGATTTTTTATCTAAAACTAAAACAAGCGAATCTTCACTAGAAATAAAACAATCAATACTATGAGGAGTAAAACTAATTAAATTATTTTGAGAAATAAATCTTTCAGAAGTAATTTTATAACATTCATTTTCAGTATCAAATTCATTTAAATGAAAAGTTGATATTCTTGGAGTTGACGAAATCATTTTTTGAATATTAAAATCTAAATCTTTAACTGAATTTTTTAATGCAGGTCTTCTAAAAGTTTTTCTTTTAATTATTTTTTCATTAGGATCTTTAAATATAATTTTATTATCACTATGTAAATAATCTATATTAAATTCATTAATAATATATGATTCTAAAGTGATTTCTTGTTCTATTTTTTTAGAATATTTTAAGGATAATTCTCCTTTGAGAAATAAATACATTTCTGAAGCATATTCATCTTGAAAAAATAAACAATCTCCTTTTTTTGAATATATAATTTCACTAAAACTTAACATTTCTTTTAAATTTTTTTCATTTAGGGAATATTCATTAAAAAATTTTTTAAATGAAGGTATTTTATATAATAAATGTGCTGAACGAGTTAAATCTTCTTCTTTTTCTATAAATTTTTCATTTCTTAATTTTATGGATTCTAATAAATTTATTAAATTATTTTTGGCTTTTAATTCTTCTATATGTTCTGGATTTAATAATTCTTCTTTTTGTGGAAATTTAAATGATAATTTTTGCTTTAATATATGTGATTTTAACCGAATGTCTTTTATTGATAATTTCTTGTTAAATGTTCTTATTTTCATTGGATGAAAAAAAATAATTATATTTTTTTTTATTTTTTAAAATATAATTTTTCACTTATTATTCTTTAAAAAAATAAAATTAAAATTTACTTTATTAAATGGTAACTTTTAATATAATAATTTTTATTTAGTCTGATATTGAAAATAAAGAAAATGAAAATGAACAAGAAAATGAAAATGAAAATGAGGAAAATGAAAATGAACAAGAAAATGAAAATGAAGATGAAAATGAAATTGAAAATGAAAATAAAGATGAAAATGAAGAAAATGATGGTTTAGATGAAAAATCAATAAATATACATAATGATAATTCATCAAATCAAAAAAAAATTAAAAAATGTGTTCCTTTAGAAGTATATATAGAAACTTATAGAGAGAATAAGAGGTTAAAACAAGAATTAAAAAATCTTTTAGATGAAAATCAAGAAAATAGTGAATTAAATAAGAAAAATGAATTAATTAAAAAATTACAAGAACAATTAGATAAATTAAATACTGATAAATCTAATTTAGAAACAATTATTTTAAAACAAGAAAAATTTGTTGAAAAACAAACTTTAAAAATTGATTCATCAAATAAATTAATGAATGAAAAAAAAGAAGAATTAAATAATAAAAATCAAGAAATTTTAAATTTAAATGAAAAAATATCTGAATTAAAACAAAGAATAATTTTTATAAAAGAAGATAATAAAAATTCTGAAAACAAAGAAATTGATAAATTAAATAATAAAATTAATTATTTAATAAATGAATTTGAAATAGGAAAAAGTAAAATGGAATTAATGAAAAAAAATCATAAAATTTTACAAGATAAATATTTAAAAATAACTTCTGAATTAAGTAAAAAACCTAAAGAAGAAATATTATTTGAAACAAAAAAAATGAAAGAACAAAAATTAAAAAGACATTTTTCAGGTTATTCTAATGATATTTATAGTAAAAATAATAAAGTTAATCTTCCTTTAATTAAATCTGTTATTATTAAAAAAAATAATGATATTAAAAATAAAGAAATAGAAAAAAATTTAAATGAAGAAAATCAAAAAAATGAAAATTAAAAATCAAATAAAATAAATTATTTTTATTATTATTATTATAAATTGTTTAAAAGATTATAATAAAATTTTACACAAAAAAAATTTCTAAATTAATTTTAAAAAATCAAAATGAATAAAATAGAAAATTTCAAAATAAATAAAAAAGATATGTTAATGTTAATAATGGATTATCTTCGTGAAGAAGGTTTTGATAGATCATATATATCATTAGAAGAAGAATCAAAAGTGAATTTATATAATTATGAAGAAAGATTAGTAATATTAAGAAAAAGTATATTAGATGGTGAATGGGATGAATTAGAAAATTTTTTAGAACAATTTAAAAAAATAGAAAATTTTCCTTATTTAAGTTTATTATTTGAAATTAGAAAAGAAAAATTAATTGAAGATGTTGAATCTCAACAAAATGAAAATACTTTAGAAGAATTAGCTCAAGAATTAAAAGAAATACAATCATTGGGTCAAAATGATAAATTTAATGAATTAATTGAATATTTAAAAGAAAGTAGTAATCATGATGAAGTTAATAATATTATTTCTAGGAGATTAAATATATTTATGATGATTAGAGAAAATATGAAATTTATGCATCCTGTTTGTGATAATGAAGTTATTTTAAAACCTGGTTCACTTAATTTTTTAATTTCTAATTTAATTGAAAATTGTATTAGAAATAATAATAATATTAATATTAATAATAAAAAAGAATATTCTTTCAATGAATTAATTTCAATCTTAAAAAATAATCAAAATAATAATAATAATTTTCAACATAAAAATATTAATAATAATAATATTAATGTAAATAATGTAAATATAAATTCAAAAATAAATATAGATTCATCAAATAATGATTTAGAAGAAGAAGAAGAAGATATATTTAATTTTGATAAAAAAGAAAATAAAGTAAACTCTCAAAATATAAAAATAAATAGTATAAATAAAAACAATAAAAAATATATGTATTCAAATAACAATAATAATAATAATTATAAAAATGTAAATTATCAAATTGAAGCATTTCAAGAAAAAAATGAAATTTCAACTACATCTCAAAAAATATATAAAACAAACTTAGAAAGATTAGCAGATACCTATGATGATTTAGATCTTAATATTCAAATTCAAGATAATTCATCTTCATTAACTCCATCAAAAATTCCTTCAAAGAATTTAAATGATTTATCTGATTTAGACCAAGAAGAATATTATATGAAAAATTGTTATGATTATTATAATTATGATATAACTTCATTAACATTAAAAAAAGTAATAGAAGATTCTCATCCAATAAGATGTTGTTGTTTTTCACCAAAAGGAAATTATTTTGCAATAGGAACAAATAGTAAAAGTATAAAAATATTTGATTTATCATATATATTAGATTCATTTAATAAAAGAGCTTTTAATCAAAGGGAAAAAAAATATATGAATCAAAAGGAAATAATAGGGATGATATTTGAAGAAAAAGATCATCATGAAGGATCAATATATTGCATAGATTGGAGTTTAAGTGGAAAATTAATAGCAACAGGAAGTAACGACAAAACAATTAAATTAATGAGTATTCCAGAATTAATAGATAATAATAATAATAATATTTGTAATGAAGATAAAAATAAAAATTATAATGAACCAATAGAACTTCAAATTACAGGAAATGAAGGAATAGTACGTTCAATATGTTTTGATCCAACATCAGATTTAATATTATTAAGTGCAAATTTAGGAGAAAATTATGTGAAAATTTGGGATACAGAAAAAGGAGAAAATATATCAATTTTAGAAGGTCATAATGCAAGTGTAAATTGTGTGAAATGGTCAAATGACTCTCAATTATTTGGAAGTAGTTCATTAGACAAAACAATAAGATTTTGGGATATTAGAGAAGAAAAAAATATAAATTTAATAAGTGGAATTCAATATGCAAATATTAATGATATTTCAATATATTCTAAAAAAGGATTAAATAATACTTATATTGCTTGTGGTCATTCTGATGGTTTAGTTACTATTTGGGATTATAATAAAAGATTTGTTGTGAAAGAATTATATGAACATAATGAAGAAGTTCGATCTGTTAATTTTTCGCCTGATGGAAAATATTTAATTACTGGAAGCTTTGACTCAACTATTAAAATATTTGATGTTAATTTAGATTTTAAATTAATGGGACAATTAAATCATAAAGGAAGAGTAGTTTCTTGTAAATGGCATCCTGAAATTCCTATTATTATTTCCACAAGTGCTGATTGCACTGGGAGAGTCTGGATTCCTTCAAAATTTTAAAAATTTTTTTTTCATATTTTAATCAATATTTTTAAATTTTTTCCATTTTAATTAATTAATTAAATTTCTTTATTTTTCATAATTTTTGTATGATATTTAATAATATCTTTTATTCACTATTATCAAAAGTTGTTTGACTTTTAAATATTTTTTTTTAATAAAAGAATCTCTTTTTAATATATTATTAAAAATGCTTTTTCTTTGTAACATTTATCATTCAAAATCCTATTTTTTGAAAAATACCCAATGAAAAAACCCAATTAAAAACTAAAAAATTGAAAAAAAAAAATTAAAAAAAAATGGCATTGTACCTAAGTTATGAGGTATCCCTTCCATCACAGAAGATACTTGCTGCAGAATGGTCAAATACAGATATTCCAGTCTTAGGAGTGTCAACATCAAAAAAGAAGATAACATTTTTTCAGGATGAGGGGATAAACATAAGTGAGCATGATTTAAAAAATGAGAAATTGATAACAGCATTAACATGGCATCCATCAGAAATGATATTAGCATATGGTTCAGATTCAGGATATGTTGGAGTATGGATTGACGAGAGTAATACTACCAAAGAAGAATTTAATCATGATGGTAAAGTTACTATAATAAAATTTAATAATGAAGGAAATAGAATTATTAGTATTGATGATAAAGGAATGATTAATGTTTGGAGATTCCCTCCTTTAAGTAATATGTGTCAATATAAACAAAGTTATAGTATTACTGAGCTTGTTATTCCTTCTTTTAATATTGAAAAAATGAATAAGGACAAAACACCCAGCGCTGATAAATTATCTACTTTATTTTTCTTTTCTAATTCAGGAGGAATACTTCATTTAGCTGATGATGCTAATTCTTGTCCTGAAATATGTAGAACTGGAGGAAAAATAAAAAGTGTTCTTTTTTATGAAAGAGAAAATGCTATTATTCTTATTACTTCAAATTTACTTTTAGTCAAATGTGTTATTCACTTCAGTCAAAAATTAATTCCAAAAAAAGTTAAACTATCAATTGCAGGAAAACCAGATGAAATTCAATGTTGTTGGGCAAGTGAAGGTTTAATTGCAATAGTAAGTGGAGATGATATAGTTCGTTTTTTTTATTTAGATACTGATCAAAGTTATATGATATCAATAAGCGATCATCCTTTAGGAAGTATTAATACTGAAGATTCTTTTTCTTGTTTGGATTTTTCAAGTAAAAGAAGAGTTTTAATTGTTGGTGGAGTTAAAGGGAAAGTATATATGTGGAAATGTAATTTAACTACTAATATTATTCCTATATCTGCTGATGCTTGGGAACCTTTTTGTGTTGTTGATACTATTCCTGGAATTATTTCTTTAAAGTGGAGTCTTCATATGGGATTAATTCATGTTCGAGCTCATAAAGGCAAACATGCTATGCTTTCAGAAACTATTCTTCAAAAGAAAATGAATGAAAAAATGAAAATTTTACAAATTTCACAAAAAGAAATTGAAATTATTACTAATAGTGATGGGACTTATATTTCTAAAAAAATTGAATTAAATGATAATACTAAAGGAATTGCTATTTTTTCTAATAATTTATTATGCTGGAATGGAAACAAAGCTATTTTATATAATGTTGATTTAGGAACTTTTAAATTAAATACTATTACTACTTTAAATATTCAATCTAATTTAATGTCATTAAATGATGATACTGTTATTGTTGCTAATAATAGAAGTAAAGCTATTGAATTATATTCTTATGAAGGAGAATTAAAAGATTCATTTACAATGAACTCTCGCCACGGTGAAATTATGATATTTAATACTTTCAGTAAATATTTATTAGTTTGTACAAGTGAAAATTATTTTGGAGTATATGATATAACAAGAAGAAATCTAAAATTAATATTAGAATTTCGTAAATTTGAAAAAAATGGAATTAAATTAGGAGAAATACGTGATGCAAGTATAAATTTAACAGGAAATGTAATAATATTTGTAATAGATAATATGATAAATAGTGATATGAGAGCACCAGAAACAAAATTTGTAATATTTGATATAGAAATGGATTCTTTCATTGATTATGAAATTTCTCCAAATAGAATTCCAGTTGAAGTGATTTGTGATTATTCAGATTCAAGAATATTTGGAATTTATACTGAATATGCGAAAGATTTTAGTGAAGAAGGAAAAAATGATTTATATAATATTGATGATCCATTAGTAAAAGAAAAAAGTGAATGGTTTGGTCCTGAATTTTTCGTTTGTTTCTATTCTTCTGAAAATGGAGTTCATCATATTGAAAGTCATAAAATAAATAGAGAATATCAAGGAGTATTCGGTTTAGATATTCCTAATGTTTTCTTCATTTCCTCAATGACAGATCCAGTGACAAAAAGTTCAATTACTGAGAAGAAATTTCAATTTTTTCATGGATTAGAAAATTTAGATGAAACAACGAAACATTCATTAATAGAATTTACAATATTAATGTCATGTGGTAAATTAGATGAAGCATATAAAATAGTAAAAAATATAAAAAGTGGGAATATATGGGAAAATATGGCACATATATGTATAAAAACTAAAAGATTAGATGTACTTGAAGTTTGTTTATCGAATATGAGATTTGAAAGAGGAATAAGAGCTTTTAGAGAAGCAAGACATGAAAAAGAACCAGAAGCTAAATTAGCAATGGTAGCAATGCATTTAAATATGATTGATGAAGCTAAAGAACTTCTTCAAGAATGTAATAGATGGGATGTTTTGATTCATTTCTATATCACTATTGGAGAATATGAACAAGCTGTTAATACTGCCAAAGAAAATGATAGAATTAATTTACAAAATACTTATTTTAGAATCGCTCAACATTATGAACAAATTGATGACATTGATGAAGCTATGAAATATTATAAATTGTCTAATTGTGATTCTAGAGAAATTCCTAGAATGTTAATTTCAAAAAATAAAATTGAGTTACTTGAAAAAAGTTTAAGTGATAGTAATAATAATGTTAGTTTATTATGGTGGGCTTCTTATTTAGAAAGTAAAGGAGATTTTGATAAAGCTTTAGAAACATATAAGAAAGCAAAAGATAGTACAAATATAATAAGGTTATTATTAAAGAAAGATAAATTAGAAGAAGCAATTAAAGAATATGAAAAAGAAAAAGAAATAGATGGAGCATATTTAATTGGAAATTATTATGAAAAGAATAAAGATATAAAAAAAGCAATTGTATATTATGGTACAAGTGGTAGAATAAATCAGGCTTTTAGAATAGCAAAGGAGAATAATTTAGATAATGATATTTCAGCTTTAGGAATGAAAGCTCCTAAAAATACTCAAAATTTAATAGCAGAATATTTTGAAGAAAAAGGTCAAATTGAAAGAGCAATAGAATTATATTTATTAGGAAGCAATATTAGAAAAGGATTAAATTTATGTTTAGCAACAAATCAATATGATAAAGTAAGAGAAATTTCAGAAACTTTAGAAACTCAACAAGATAAAGAAACTTTAAAAGCTCTTGCTGAATATTTTATTGAACAACAACAACATGAAAAAGCTCTTGGATTATATATTAGAATAAAAGATTATGAAACAGCAATGAAATTATGCGAAAATTATAAAGTTAGAATATCAACAGAAACTGCAAATGCAATTTTATCTGATTTAAATCAAGAAAAAGATAATAAAATTAAACAACAATTAACATCAAGATTAGCAAAATTATTAATGTCACAAGGAGATTTTGATATAGCACATGATATATATGTTAAAATAGGAAATTTAAAAAAAGCAATGAAATGTTGTATCAAACAAGGAAATAAAAATAAAGTTATTGAATTTGCACATATGGCAAGAATGCCAGAATTATATATTTTAGCAGCGAATTTTTTAGAAAATTTAGAATGGACAAATGATATAGTTAAAATTATTGTATCTTTCTTTACTAAAGCAAAAGCTTATTATAATTTAGCTAATTTTTATAAAGTTTTTGCTAGTATTGATATTCAAGAAAAACAAAATTATAAACAAGCTGAAGAATTATATAAAGAAGCTATTAAAGTAGTTCAAAAAGTTAGAGAAAATGATGAAAAGAAAGATAATACTTTAAAAGATTTAAATGAAAAATATGAAATTGTCCATAGAATTAATGAAATAGGAAAAAAAATGACTAATGGAGAATTTGAAAATGCTATTAAAATTTGTAATGAATTATTAAGTAGAAATGATATTAGTGAAATTATTAGTGAAAAAAATTTATTCACTTTAAAATTTAAAATTTATTATAGTATGAAAGATCATCAAAATGCTTATATTGTTCTTTGTGAAGGAAGAGATAAAGGATTTAAAAAATTAGGAAGTGAAGCTTTTATTGCAGAAACTTTAAAAAATGTGGGAAAAAGTAATGAATTAGAAACTTTTATGAAATAAGTTAACATTTAGATTATTTTTTTATAAAAATTTAATTTATTAAATATTAAAAATTTTCATTTTTTTTCATAGTATAATCATATAATAAAAAACCATATTACTGATATTGGTTATAATAATTACTATATCCTTGTTGTTGTCCAAATTGACTTTGTTGTTGACCATATTGATTTTGTGGTTGTCCAAATTGATTTTGTTGTTGTCCGAATTGACTTTGTTGTTGCCCATATTGATTTTGTTGTTGTCCAAATTGACTTTGTTGTTGTCCAAACTGACTTTGTTGTTGACCATATTGACTTTGTTGTAGTCCAAATTGATTTTGTTGTTGTCCAAATTGACTTTGTTGTTGACCAAACTGACCTTGTTGTTGACCATATTGATTTTGTTGTTGTCCAAACTGACCTTGTTGTTGACCATATTGATTTTGTGGTTGTCCAAACTGACCTTGTTGTTGACCATATTGATTTTGTGGTTGTCCATATTGACTTTGTTGTAGTCCAAATTGACTTTGTTGTTGTCCAAATTGATTTTGTGGTTGTCCATATTGACTTTGTTGTAGTCCAAATTGACTTTGTTGTTGTCCAAATTGATTTTGTTGTTGTCCATATTGACTTTGTTGTTGTCCAAATTGACTTTGTTGTTGTCCAAATTGATTTTGTTGTTGCCCATATTGA
>JAEEGL011054744.1_pt1 | contig 12679 bp, 10 predicted proteins | sample 9134231 | NCBI WGS metagenome assembly JAEEGL01 (sample SAMN16246548, study PRJNA631951) | gut metagenome | biome: gut microbiome; feature: rumen; material: fiber-attached | host: Bos | place: Iran: Karaj | collected 2018-10
CCTATAGATAGTGTAGGATCTGTATCTGCCTCTAAAAGAATCTTTGACAGCATTGAAGTTGTTGTTGTCTTACCGTGAGTTCCGCTTATGGCAACAGGAATTTCGTACTCCTTCATGATCTGGCCAAGGAGCTCTGCTCTTGTGAGCATTGGAAGGCCGGCCTCTTTAGCTGCCATGAATTCAGGATTGTCGGGGTGTATAGCTGCAGTATAAACAACTACGTCAATCTTGTCTGCAGATGTGATGTTCTCTGCCTTCTGACCATAGTGGATGGTGATACCCTTTCCCTCAAGAGCCTTTGTTATTGCGGATTCCTTATTGTCTGATCCGGAGATCTTAAAGCCCTCTTCAATAAGGATCTGTGCAAGGCCGCTCATAGAAATGCCGCCAATACCTATGAAATACACATGTATTGGGTTTTTAAAATCGATTTTATACATATTAAATGCCTCTTATTTTTATACTTGAAACTATTTTATTCTAACACTTATAAATCATAAGTCAAAAATCAGAAAATTCTAAAACGTTTAAGTGAATTATATATCATATTTAGCTTTTTTCGTGTTTTTTTCAGTGATACCTTGTGATATACTTAAATGTAAGAAAAAAGGCATATTTGGTGAATCTATTACTACTATTGCAACGAGGTGGAACATGATAAAAAAAGAAATGATCGCCATGCTTTTAGCAGGGGGACAGGGCAGCAGACTTGGTGTTCTCACATCCAAGATGGCTAAGCCCGCAGTTTCTTTCGGGGGAAAGTATAGAATTATTGATTTTCCTTTAAGTAACTGCATTAATTCGGGAGTGGACACTGTGGGTGTTCTTACACAGTATCGTCCGCTGAGACTCAATTCACATATCGGAATTGGTATCCCGTGGGATCTGGACAGAAATTTCGGAGGAGTAACAGTTCTTCCGCCATATGAAAAGAGCGCAAACAGTGAGTGGTACACAGGTACTGCCAATGCGATCTATCAGAATATGGAGTACATGGAGAACTACAATCCTGACTACGTACTTATTCTTTCAGGAGACCATATCTATAAAATGGACTATGAGACGATGCTTGATTTCCACAAATCAAGTAACGCTGATGTCACTATCGCCGTTATGCCTGTTCCAATGGAAGAGGCCAGCAGATTCGGCATAATGATCACCGATGAGAATAAACGAATAGTAGACTTCGAGGAGAAACCTGAACATCCTCGCAGCAATCTGGCTTCAATGGGAATCTATATCTTCTCATGGAAGTCCCTTAAGGATGCCCTTATCAAGAACAAGGATCAGGCGGGTCTTGATTTTGGTAAACATATCATTCCTTACTGCAAAGATCAGGGCCAGTCTCTTTACGCTTATGAATTTGACGGCTACTGGAAGGATGTAGGAACACTTACCTCATACTGGGAAGCCAACATGGAGCTTATTGATATCGTTCCTGAGTTCAACCTCTATGAGGAGTACTGGAAGATATACACAGCAAGTGAAGTACAGCCGCCACAGTTCCTTGGAGCTGACAGCGCCATTGAAAGGAGTATTGTAGGCGAAGGCTGTGAGATTGACGGAAAGGTCTACAACTCAGTAATCGGACCCGGTGTTAAGATCGGTAAGGACACAGTTGTAAGTCATTCCATCATCATGAATCAGACAGAGATCGGCGAAAACTGCAACATTGAGAAAGCCATCATTGCCGAGAAGGTAAAGATCGGTTCCGGTGTTACACTTGGTGCCTTTGAGGAAAAAGAAAATGAGACCAAGCCCGGCATTTACTGCGAGGGCCTGTGCACTATCGGTGAGAGGTCAGTTATTCCTAGCAATGTGACTATTGGTAAGAATACAATGATTTCGGGACTTACTACCGCTGAAGATTATCCGGATGGAATCCTTGACAGCGGAAGAACACTAGATAAGGCAGGTGATTGAGTATGAGGGCGATTGGTATTATTTTAGCAGGCGGCAGTAGCAGCAGGATGCAGGAACTCTCCAAGAGAAGAGCGGTTTGCGCAATGCCTGTGGCAGGTTTTTACAGAAGTATCGACTTTGCCCTGAGCAACATGACCAACTCTCACATTCAGACAGTTGCCGTATTCACACAGTATAATGCAGGAAGTCTTAATACTCACTTAAGTTCATCCAAGTGGTGGGACTTCGGACGTAAGCAGGGCGGACTTTATGTTTTCACTCCTGCAGTAAAGGCATCAGGAAATCTGTGGTACAGAGGAACAGCAGATGCCATTGCACAGAATCTTGAATTCCTTCGCAGCTGCCATGAGCCATATGTTATCATCACTTCCGGCGACTGCGTATACAAGATGGATTATGGTAAGCTCCTTGAATATCATATCCAGAAGCAGGCAGATATCACGGTTGTATGCAAGGATATGCCGGCAACTATCGATACTGAAAGATTCGGAACCATCCGAATGAACGAAGAGAGCAGAATCGAGGATTTTGAGGAGAAACCGGTAGTATCAAGATCCAACACCATCTCCTGTGGAATATATGTTATCCGAAGAAGACAGCTCATTGAACTGATTGAGAGAGCAGAAGAGGAAGAGAGATACGACTTCGTTAGAGATATCCTTGTAAGATATAAGGATATGAAGAGGATTTACGGATACAAGATCAAGGAATACTGGAGCAACATAGCCTCTGTGGAGGACTATTACAGAACTAACATGGATTTCTTAAAGCCTGAGATCCGTCAGTATTTCTTCCGTGAATATCCCGGTATCTACACCAAGGTTGTAGATCTTCCGCCGGCTAAGTACAACGTGGGGGTAAGCGTTAAGAACAGCCTGATCTCAAGTGGATGTATCGTTAACGGAAGCGTTGAAGACTCAGTTATTTTCAAAGGAGCATTCATCGGAAACAACTGCTATATCAAGAACTCCATTATCCTGAATGATGTCTACATCGGAGATAATTCACATATTGAGAACTGTATAGTAGAGAGCCACGGAACTATACAGGCCAACTCCTTCTATAAAGAAGAAAACGGCATCAAAGTGGTAGTTGAGAACAACGAAAGATATGTCATTTGATGATACGGGGATTCAAAGTTACAAAAATGCATGCTTGCATGAACATTTTTGTAACCTTGAAGGCCAAACAAACATGAGGAAAAAAGATACGCGAAGAATGAGCGGATCGATTTCCGAATGTTTGCAGGATTTCAAGAGCGCAGCGGAGAAATCCGGGTATCATCAGTTACTGTCACTTCAGTTTGTACCAAGAGGGGGTTACATCATGAAGATTACAGATATTCGAGTAAGAAAAGTTGCTAAGCAGGGAAAGATGCGCGCAGTAGTTTCGGTTACCTTTGACAATGAGTTTGTTGTTCATGATATCAAGGTTATCGAAGGCGACAGAGGCTTGTTCATCGCAATGCCAAGCAAGAAGTCAGCAGATGGAGAATACAGGGATATTGCACATCCTATCAACTCCGATATGCGCGGACTTCTTCAGACCCAGATCCTGGAGGCCTATGACAAGGCATCTCTGGAAGAGGGCGACGAGGCATCAGAAGCACCAGCAGAGGCTTGACAAGCAACAAAGCAAAGTTAATAATCTAATAAAAACTACAGGGGACTTAGAATTACTAGGCCCCCTGTTTAGCTGTGAAGATATGGGGAGTGGTATTAAATGTTGGGGTTTTTGAAAGCTCTTTTAACCGGGAAAAGAAATGAGGAAGAAGGCAGGATGTTTGTAATAGTCGGGCTTGGAAACCCTGAGAAAAAATACTTTGGCACACGTCACAATGTGGGCTTTGCCACCATTGATGCACTTTCTGATAAGTACAATATAGGACTTACAGAGACTAAGTTTAAGGCAGTTTACGGCAAGGGCAGGATTGGAAACGAGAGAGTGATCCTCGTAAAGCCCCTGACCTATATGAACCTCAGTGGAGAAGCTGTGGCGCCGATCTGTAACTATTTTAAGGTGGACACCAAGTCAGATCTTATCGTGATCTCTGATGATGTGGAACTGGACGTTGGAAGGATCAGGGTAAGACCCAAGGGAAGCGCCGGAGGCCACAATGGACTCAAGAACATAATTGCCCAGCTGGGACACGATGAGTTTTCCAGAGTCAGAGTTGGCGTTGGTAAAAAGCCAAAGGAATGGGATATGGTAGATTGGGTCCTGGGCCATTTTGAAGGCGAGGATGCCACTGCCATAAAGGAAGGAATTGAAGATGCCACTGAAGCTGTGCTGGATATTATAGAGAACGGACCAGACAGCGCCATGAACAAGTTTAATGGAAAGAAATAAATGAGAGCGATCACAACACCTTTAAGTGAGCTTGAAGAATTTAATGAGATCAACAAATACCTGGATAAGCCCTTTGCCTGTGCAGAAGTGACCGGCTGCGTGGATTCGCAGAAGCTCCACTTCATAGACAGTCTTGGGGCTGACTTTAAATACAGGATAATTGTTACTTATTCGGACCTTCGGGCAAAAGAAATCTATGAAGACTATAAGTTCTATGACAGGAATGTCACTGTTTATCCTGCCAAGGACCTTATCTTTTATCAGGCGGATGTCCACAGCAATGAGATTGTAAGACAGCGTATCCGCTGTATGAGGAGGCTTCTTGAGGGAAGACCGGTTACTGTTGTTACCACCTTCTCTGCACTTATGGCCCCTCAAATAAAGCCTGAAGTAATAAAGGAGCATATCCTTTCTCTGGATAAACACAGGCCAATTGATGAGATTGAGATTGGGAAAAAGCTGGTGACCATGGGGTACACCAGAAATTATCAGGTTGAAGCTCCGGGAGAGTTTTCAATCAGGGGAGACATTGTGGATGTATTTGATCTCACTGAGGAGAACCCTTTCAGAATTGAGCTTTGGGGAGACGAGATCCAGTCCATCAGAAGCTTTGACATTCTTTCTCAGAGGTCACTGGAAAAACTTGAGTCCATCGACATTTATCCCGCCTCTGAGATCATCCTTGAGGAAGACCAGCTAGAGCGAGGCATGGAGAAGATCGAGGCTGACACCGAGAGGATCGTAAAGGCCCTTAGGGATCAGTTTAAGACCAAGGAAGCCCATCAGCTGAAAGTGCAGACGGAGGAGCTTAAAGAGCAGCTCTTTGAACTTAAGTCCGCCGTGAACCTGGAGAGCTACATTCGTTATTTTTATGATGAGACGGTGACAATACAGGAGATGTTCCCCAAGGGGAAGAGCTGCATTTTCATTGATGAGCCACAAAGAGTAATCGAACATGCCATGGCTGTGGAGATGGAGTTTAGGGAGAGCATGAGCCACAGAGCCGAGAAGGGCTATGTTCTTCCAGGCCAGATGGAGCTTCTTTACTCCATAGACAACTGTATAGCAAGAATGGAGAACGGCAGAAGAGTCCTTGTGTCGGCCCTTGCCATGCCCAAATCCCAGAACCTGTTCCAGCCGGAAAAGAGCTTTGAGATAAAGGCCAGAAGTATCGCAGCCTATAACAACAGCTTTGATGCACTTGTAAGTGACCTTAAGAACTATGCGAAAAGAGGCTACAGAGTCCTTATACTGTCTGGTTCCAGAACCAGGGCAAAGAGGATTGTTGAGGACCTTAGGGACAATCTGGTCACAGCCTTTTACAGTGAGGATCCGGGAAGAGTTCTAAAGCCTGGCGAGATCATGACTTATTACGGAAGGATACTAAAGGGCTTTGAGTATCCTGACATCAAGTTTGCTGTCATTGCCGAGAGTGATATTTTCACTGAGCATGCCAGGAAGAAGAAAAAGAAAAAGAGCAAATACCAGGGTGAGAAGATCTCAGATTTTGCGGATCTTAAAATAGGAGACTACGTGGTTCATGAGGACCACGGTCTTGGAATCTACCGTGGTATTGAGAAGATAGAAACTGACCACGTGGTAAAGGATTACATTAAGGTTGAGTACGGTGGAGGCGGAAATCTGTATGTTCTTGCTACAGGTCTTTCAGTCATCCAGAAATATGCCTCCGGCGGAGATGGAGAAAATGCCCACAAGCCAAAGCTAAATAAACTTGGAAGCGGAGACTGGAGCCACACCAAGAGCAAGGTAAAGGCTGCAGTTGAAGAGGTTGCCCAGGACCTGGTAGAGCTGTACTCAAAGAGGCAGCAGGCTCATGGGTATGAGTTTAGCTCAGACACAGTGTGGCAGCAGGAGTTTGAGGATGCCTTCCCCTACCAGGAGACAGAAGATCAGCTTACTGCCATTGAGGATACCAAGAAGGATATGGAGTCCTCAGGTATCATGGACAGGCTTATCTGCGGAGACGTGGGATTTGGAAAGACGGAGATAGCTATCCGTGCAGCCTTCAAGGCGGTTCAGGACGGAAAGCAGGTTGCTGTCCTTGTTCCCACCACTATCCTTGCGCAGCAGCATTACAACACCTTCTCAGAGCGTATGAGGAACTTCCCTGTCAGGGTGGATCTGATGTCCAGGTTCAGGACCGCTGCGGAACAGAAAAAGACTGTTACAGACCTGAAGAAAGGCCTGGTTGATATAGTTATAGGAACTCACAGGCTCCTTTCCAAGGACGTAGCCTATAAGGATCTGGGTCTTCTCATAGTTGATGAGGAGCAGCGCTTTGGCGTAACCCACAAGGAAAAGATCAAGGTAATGAAGGAGAACGTGGATGTTCTGACCCTTACAGCTACTCCTATTCCCAGGACCCTGCATATGTCGCTGGTTGGCATCAGGGATATGAGTGTACTGGAAGAAGCTCCTAACGACAGGCTTCCTATTCAGACCTATGTCATGGAATATAATGATGAGCTGGTCCGTGAGGCCATTGTCAGGGAGCTCTCAAGAAACGGACAGGTCTATTACGTTTACAACAGAGTAAATACCATAGCTGATACTGCGGCTCAGATCCAAAAGCTTGTGCCTGAGGCGAACGTGGCTTTTGCCCATGGCCAGATGAAGGAAGCAGAGCTGGAGCGTATCATGTACGACTTTATCGACGGTACTATAGATGTTCTGGTATCAACAACCATTATCGAGACTGGACTTGATATTCCGAATGTCAACACCATGATAATCCACGACTCAGATAAGATGGGGCTTTCACAGCTTTATCAGCTCAGGGGCCGTGTCGGAAGATCCAACAAGACTGCCTATGCCTTCCTTATGTACAAGAGGGATAAGATGCTCAAGGAGGTGGCTGAAAAGAGACTTGCAGCCATCAAGGAATTTACCGACCTTGGAAGCGGCTTTAAGATCGCCATGAGGGATCTGGAGATAAGAGGAGCCGGAAGCCTTCTTGGAAAGAAACAGAGCGGACACATGCAGGCAGTAGGCTATGATATGTACTGCAAGATGCTTGGAGAGGCGGTTAAGATAAAGAAAGGCGAGGAGCCAATAGACATAAGGGATGACATCAACACCAGCATCGACCTTGATGTGGATGCTTTCATTCCTGCAGAGTACATCCTGAATGAGGAACAGAAGCTTGAGATCTACAAGAGGATAGCAAGTCTTGAGAATCAGGGTGAATGTGAGGATATGAAGGATGAGCTTTTGGACAGATTCGGAGAGATTCCTGAGCCGGTAGAGAATCTTCTCAGGATATCTCTTTTGCGCACAAAGGCTCATGGAATGTACATACTGGAGATAAATGGAGGTGGCGGAGAGATTGAGATCAAGATAAGTCCAAACGCCAAGATCAATCCGGGAAAGATCCCCGGCTTTATCGCCTCCTACAAGGGAAACATGGCGTTCCATCAGGTGGCAACACCTGTATTTGTCTACAAATATAAGAAGGATTCCAATCCTGCCAAGGCGGGAAAGGCTCTTTTGAAGGATACCGAAGACATAATCGAGAAGATGAATGAACTTCGGGATTAGGAATGCAAAAAGCATCAACCTGTGGTATTGTAGTTACTATGGATTGATGCTTTAATGATTTGCAGTAATGATGTCAGGAGGATGGACATGATCAACGAACAATATAAGAGTATGTTGGGGGCCAAGTCAGTTATAAGGGAGCTGTCTGAGTACGCCACTGCCAGGGGGAAAGAGATCGGCTATGAGAATGTTTTTGATTTCAGTCTTGGAAACCCAAGCGTGGAGGTTCCGAAAGAGTTTACCGAGGAGATGATACGTCTTTTGCAGACAGAGGACACCATGACTCTCCACGGCTATACTCCCAGTCTTGGAAACCCTTTGTATAAAGAGGCGATTGCAAAATCCCTCAATGAGCGTTTTGGAATGAATTATGGACCGGAGCACATCTTCCCTACAACAGGGGCTGCAGGCGCTATTGCTCATGCTGTTCGTGCAGTGACTACTCCCGGGGATGAGCTCATTGCTTTTGCACCTTACTTTCCTGAGTATGGTCCATATATCACGGGGGCAGGTGTTAAGCTTACTGTAGTTCCTGCAGATACCGAAACTTTCCAGATAAACTTTGATAAGTTCCTGGAGCTGATAAATGAAAAAGTCGCAGCAGTGCTTGTGAACACACCAAACAATCCTTCGGGAGTTGCTTATTCTACTGCTACTTTGGAGAGGCTGTCTTCTATATTAAAAGAGAAGTCAAAAGAATACGGACATACTATCTTCCTTCTTTCGGATGAACCCTACAGGGAGATCGTATTCAAGGGTGCAGATGCTCCTTACGTTTCAAAATTCTACGATCACACACTTAGCTGCTATTCCTTCTCCAAGTCACTTTCACTTCCGGGAGAGAGAATCGGATATGTGGCTGTAAATCCTGCCTGCGAAGGTGCGGATGTGATCGTTCCAATGTGCGGACAGATCTCACGAGGCACAGGACACAACTGTCCTCCGTCCATCATCCAGCAGGCTGTAGCAAAGGTTTGTGGACTTACTGCTGATCTGTCAGTTTATGAGACCAATATGAACATAATCTACGATACATTGGTAGATCTTGGATTTACTGTGGTTAAGCCTGGCGGAACCTTCTATATCATGCCAAAGGCACTTGAAGAGAGCTCCATCGAATTCTGCAAAAAAGCTAAGGACTATGATCTTATATTTGTTCCAACAGATGGCTTTGGTGCTCCCGGGTTCTTCAGAATGGCATATTGCATAGACACTGAAAAGGTGGAGCGTGCAATGGTGCAGCTTAGAAAATTTGTAAACGAGGTATATAGGTAAAATGGAAACAAAGAATGGAAACAAGTTAACAAGAGCATTTATGCTTCTTGGAGTAACAGTTATTTTCTCACTGCTGACTTTTTTCATTGACAGACAGCCGGTGGGACTTGAAGGTACTTCTGTTGGATTTGCAAATCTTAACAGCACCTTCGCAGGAAGATTCGGCTATAACGCAGCTATGGGTAAGATATCCGATGTGGCAATGATCTTTGCTTTCCTGGTGGTGGCTTTTTTTGCAGCAATGGGACTTAAGATGCTGATCAAGGAAAAGAGCCTTTCCAAGGTGGATAAGGTTATCATAGGCCTCGGGGTTCTTTATGTGGTGGTAGCAGTTTTGTACGTTGTCTTTAGCAAGGTGCCGATTAACTATAGGCCAGTGATGAAGCCCGGAGAGACTGAGCTTGAGACATCATTCCCATCAACCCATACACTGATAATTGGAACAGTTCTTGGAAGTGGAATATTGGCAGTAAAGAGACTTTTTAAGGATGAAAAGATCACAAAGACTGTAACCATAGTATTTTCAATCATCATAGTTGTAGGAATTGCAGCAAGGCTCTTTTCCGGAGTGCATTGGGTTACCGACATACTGGCAGGAATACTGTTCTCCATGACACTGGTGTCCTTTTATGCCGCATGGTGCTTGGATTAATTGAAAATAATTTCCCGGGAATGCGTTGACAACGCGTATTATTGAGAGTAAACTCTATTTCGTAATCACTTTATTGATTTAACGAGATGGATAAATCATTAATGATTTTTGAGGAGGAAAACGAAAAATGGCAGAGATCAAGAAGACTGAGGCAGCTGTTAAGCCTGTTGCTACAATTAAGACACCAGCAGCTCCAGAAGTAAAGGCACCTGAAGTTAAGGTTGAGGAGAAGAAGGCTGAAGTTAAGAAGGCAGCTCCTGTAAAAAAAGCAGCAGCTAAGAAGGCACCTGCAAAGAAGGCAGCTCCTGAAAAGAAGGCTGAGCCTAAGAAGGAGACAGCTAAGGCAGCTCCTGTAAAGAAGGCAGCAGCTAAGAAGACTACTACAGCTAAGAAGGCTACAACAGCTAAGAAGGCTCCTGCAAAGAAGGCAGCAGCAACTAAGGCTGAGACAGTTAAGACAAACATCGTTCTTCAGTATGGTGATCTTAACGTAACATATGATACAATCGTTCAGAACTCAAAGAACAACTTTGTTGCAGATATGGGCGGAAATGCTGACGAGATCAAGAAGCTCAGCATTTATGTAAAGCCTGAAGAGAATGCAGCATACTATGTTGTTAACGATAAGGTACAGGGCAGAATCGGGCTGTAAGCACTTGCAGAGGTTTTTCACGATGCTAGTGCGAACGTGTTCCGGCGAGCGCATGCGCGAGAGCGGAACTTCCTTGTGAAAACGTATAGAGAAGAAGGCAGATTTTATCTGCTTTCTTTTTTTTTTATAATTGCGACTGTTGACATTGGGTCTTGCGAGTGATATTTTATGATACAGAAGATGTTAGCACTCAAATGAGGTGAGTGCTAACACCCGATAATAACACCATTTCCGATGCAATAAACCGGTTAAACAGAGGAAGAGGTACATTTTGGAACTTGATGAGAGAAAGAGAATCATACTTCATGCAATAGTTAAGAACTATCTGGAGACGGGGGAACCTGTAGGAAGCCGTACCATCTCCAAGTATACGGATCTTAACTTAAGCTCAGCCACCATTAGAAATGAAATGGCTGACCTGGAGGAGATGGGACTTATTTTACAGCCCCATACATCAGCCGGTCGAATTCCTTCCGATCAGGGGTATCGTGTCTATGTAGATGAGATGCTCAGGGACAAAGAGAAGGAAGTTGAGAACATGAAGGAAATGCTCCTTGATAAGGAGGAGAAGCTTGAGAACCTTCTTAAGCAGGTAGCTAAGACCCTGGCAATAGATACCAACTATGCCACCATGATCTCCGCTCCTCAGATAAGAAAGAACAAGCTGAAATTCATCCAGATCTCAAAGGTGGATGATGGACACCTTCTGGCAACCATCGTTATAGAAGGAAACGTTATCAAGAACAAGATCATTCCGGTGGAAGAAGTACTTGATGACGCTACAATGCTTAAGCTCAACATACTGATGAACACAAGACTTGACGGTCTTGCAGTTGAGGATATAAATCTTGGACTTATTGCTGCTGTAAAGCAGGAAGCAGGAATTCACAGTGAGATCATAGGAAACGTGATCGATGCAGCTGCCGAGTCCATTACCGCGGATGAGGATCTTCAGATCTACACCAGTGGAACAATGAACATCTTCAAGTATCCGGAGCTTACGGATTCCACCAAGGCCAGTGAGCTTATTAGTACCTTTGAGGATACAAAGGACTTGTCCAGTATCGTTGAGGATACACTTTCATCGGATTCAAACGGTGAGGAGACAGGGATCCAGGTTTACATTGGAAATGAGACTCCTGTTCAGGCTATGAAGGACTGCAGCGTTGTTACTGCAACCTATGAACTGGGAGATGGAATGAAGGGAACTGTTGGAATCATCGGTCCCAAGAGAATGGATTACGACAAGGTAATCTCCACATTAAAGAACATGAGACATGCACTTGATGCTTTATATAAAAACGACTAGGAGGCTTTAAGATTTGAGTAGTGATGTAAAGAAGACAGCCACCTCAGCAAAGAGCAAGAACCAGGTCGAGAAGGAAGAGGTTCTCGAGGAAGTTCTGGAGGAGCTTGAGCAGGAGGCTAAAGAGAAAAAGGAAGAAAAAGAGCCTGAAGCTGGAGAAGAGAAAGCTCCCAAGGCCGAAGCTGAAGTTGCTGAGGATAAGGCAGAGGAGGCCAAGGAGAAGGCGCCATCAGAGGAGGGATCAGCTGATGAGAAGAAGAAAGGTCTTTTTAATAAAAAAGAAAAGAAAAATCCTTTGCAGGACAAGGTAGACGAGCTCAACGACAAAGTTCTCAGACAGATGGCTGAATTTGAGAACTTCAGAAAGAGGAATGAGAGCGAGAAGGCTCAGCAGTTTGACAAGGGCCAGGCAAATGTTTTAGAGAAGCTCCTTCCTATAGTTGATAACTTTGAAAGAGGTCTTGCAGCGGTTCCTGAAGAAGAGAAGGACGGAGCCTTTGCAGATGGTATGAACAAGATTTACAAGCAGCTGGTTAAGCAGCTTGAGGACCTTGGAGTAACACCGATAGAAGCTCTTGGAAAAGAGTTTGATCCAAATCTTCACAATGCAGTAATGCAGGTTGAGAGCGATGAATATGAGTCAGGAATTGTGGCTCAGGAGCTTCAAAAAGGATATATGTTCCACGACACAGTGCTCAGGCACAGCATGGTTGGTGTCACACCGTAAATAAAACTGATAATTAAATGGAGGAAAATAAAATGAGTAAGATTATTGGTATCGACCTTGGTACAACTAATAGCTGCGTAGCAGTTATGGAAGGTGGTAAGCCCACCGTTATCGCAAACGCAGAGGGTGCAAGAACAACACCTTCAATCGTTGCTTTCACAAAGAATGGTGAGAGAATCGTTGGTGAGCCTGCTAAGCGTCAGGCTGTAACAAATGCAGAAAACACCATTGCATCAA
>JAEEGL011676548.1_pt1 | contig 12679 bp, 10 predicted proteins | sample 9134231 | NCBI WGS metagenome assembly JAEEGL01 (sample SAMN16246548, study PRJNA631951) | gut metagenome | biome: gut microbiome; feature: rumen; material: fiber-attached | host: Bos | place: Iran: Karaj | collected 2018-10
TACGAGCGGCTGCAAGCGTAATCTTGCGGGTTACGAAGGTTTCGCCACGACGCTCCGACTCGTGGTTGAAGAGAATGCCCGAACAGCAAAACATGTTGTAAGCCTCACGATATTCCTTCACAATCCAGAAGCCATAGAGCTTGGCCACAGCATAAGGTGAATAGGGATGGAAGGGGGTGTTTTCGTTCTGAGGCACCTCCTCCACCTTGCCATAAAGCTCGGAGGTGGAAGCCTGATAGATACGGCAGGACTTCTCCAGATGGTTGGTACGTACTGCATCAAAGATACGAAGAACACCAGTTGCATCAACATCTGCAGTAAACTCGGGAGAGTCAAAACTCACTTGTACATGACTCTGGGCTGCAAGATTGTAAATCTCATCAGGTTTTACTTTATCCACCACCTTTACCAGCGACATAGAGTCACTCATATCTGCATAATGAAGGTGAAAATGCGGATGCCCTTCGAGGTGGGCAATACGTTCACGAAAATCCACAGAGCTGCGACGGATAATGCCATGCACCTCGTATCCCTTCTCTAGAAGGAATTCAGATAGATAGGAGCCATCCTGACCTGTCACTCCTGTTATTAATGCTTTCTTTGTCATATTATTGTTATATATAAATAATTCTTGTTCATTTTGACGACTATCTTTACGGTCTATTCCGCCGTATAATTATTAATCGAAATAAGGGGAGGGGGAGAACATTTTGTTCTGATTCACATTATTATTCCAACCGCTTTACCGTCCTCTAAAAAGAGAGGCACATATACATTTTTTTCTCATCATGATTCGGGTTATTCAATTATCTATTCATAATAGTCAACTTGCTGAAAAAAAGGAATAGACATCCCATAAAAAACGTCCAAAACAATTCTCACAGATGACATCATATGAAACCGATTAAAAAACAAACCATCATCAATGATTAAGTAATTGTTCGTATATATTGATTACTTCTTTTGTTATCTCATTTAAGTCTAACAAACTTCTCCTTGTCTCTCTCGTATTATCAATGTATGGTTTATTTAACATCATCTTGATGGTTTCAGCAGCCTCAATTGGTCTTCGACTTATTATTGCTGAATTTGTCAACCCGCCCAATTGTGTCTTAGCATCGCCTACTTCAACACTAAACACTGGTTTGTTCAAGACATGGGCTTCCCGTATTATATTAGGTGACCCCTCCTCATCAGATGTTAATAAGACAAAATCAGAAGCGTTAATATAAGTAGGGACCTCATTGGGATTCACACCGCACATAATGTTAATATGATATGGCTCTCCGAGAGCATTCACTATACCCTTAGCAATATCACGTCGCTTAATGCTGGAACCGCTGATGTCTGAGAACAAGGCATAACTATAGTTTGGATCCAAATTCAATTTCTTCTTTGCTATGTCCTTTTCTTCTATTTTAAACGTATTATAGTCAACACCAAGTTTCTGTATAAACCCTTTCTTTTTCAACTGACTATTTAAACATTTGGGAACGTAGGAAAACATATCATCAGCAACGAATCCCAATCTGTCAAACAGATAAAAACTGAAAAAGGACGCCCACTGATTAAGTCTTATTCTAATCTTACCGTTCAGAGTTTTAGTGGTTCTAATAGTTTTTGCATGAATATCAGTTCCGTGATAGGTGATTATTTTAGGCGATCTTATGCCTATAAGCAAAAGCCTCGTTGCCAGAGCATACATACCTCCAAAATGAATATGTATGATATCAGCTTTTTTTGCCTTCTCCCGTAATTCCTTCCTAACCGAGAACGGATGCTTACACCTCAACATCAAAACCTCTTCTATGCGTTTATCCGCCAAAAGAGCATCACGCATCCTTAGCATCACCGGGTTACCGATGATACCATCTGTCATCCCCTGATTTGATAACAATAATACTCTCATTCTTATTCCTTTAATTTCTGTATTGCCTTTATTGTAAACGCCCTCATTTTACTAATTGGATTTCGCTCGTTCTTTTCCCATTTTTCAGCATATATACCAAACAATTCTTCTCCTGTCAATTGGAACATGGCTCGCATTTGAGCAATGTGAAGATGATGATAAAATGGACTGGCCATCAAACCATCAAGGCTATAGATACTCCAATAAGAATATGTAAACTTAGGTAGTATGCGAATAATAGATATTAATGTTTGCTTTTGAGCCTCTAGATACTTTCCTTTATCATTTGTTGCAAGCACATAGTCAAACAAACCCCACCACGCGAAAATTGCTCCGTTTAACACCATACCTTTGAAAGTATATTCCATCAGATATGCATTATCTCCTTCGTACTTGGTTGTACCACCATCTGTTATGGAAAGCAGCATGAAATCAAGGGCTTTTTTCGCTGCATCAATATACTTTGCATCTTTTGTATGCTTATAAGCACGGACTAACAAAGAAGTTCCTTCTCCTTGCGCCATTGCCCCATATGGAGCATCTGGAAAAACATGCGAGAAATTATTCCAACGCCCCCGTTCATCCTGATGCTCAAAAGCCCATATTGCGCATTGTATAAACTTTCTTTCATAACGATCATCTGATGTTTGCAGATAGAGGTCATAAGCACCAAGCCCATACTGAAAAACAGCGACTGGGAAATACACCTTCTTATCATCGCCCACTTCTAACTGGGGCAACTCATCATTTCCAAGAAGGTCGGGCATTTTTGTAACCTTCTCAGTCAAATTGTTATAATAACCTTTTACCTCGTATTTGGAGAAACAATGACCTAAATCCTGATTAACATGCCAGACACTTTTACCTGTCAGCATATTAAACCACCTCTTGGGCTGAAACATATGCTAGAAAATCAGATGATAATTTGAGATATAATTAATATTGCTCGGTGAGAGGAATAAAAGAATATATAACCCAGCCACCGCAATTATAATAAGATATCTTACTGCTTGTGACTTAAACTTCTGTATAGAAATAGGAATTAAGTATACGGAAGCAATCATAAAATACTTAATCAGTCTATTTGTAGGGCTAAAACCGACACCTGAGAGGGATAGAATGGCCCCGACACTTAGCATTAAGAAAAAAAACTTTTCTGCTCCTTGCGCTTTTTTTAGATTCCAATTAATAGATACCAGATATAGAAGCATGGAAGAGAGTATCATAAAAAAACCTGTCAGATTGGAGCCACCTTTATTCTCGGCTGTCGTGTCCTCATATGAATCATACCACAAATTATGAAAAACCCAATTAAAAACAACGGATATTAATAAAACCCCTATAATAGTACCCAATACCATATAAAACCAATACTTTCGCTCAATGTTAATTGGGTAGATAAAAAACATGGGCAGAAAGACTATGGCCGTCATATGACAACCAAATGCCAAAAGCCATATAATAAAAAAACGTTTAAAATCACGTTTAAGTATATATGGGATACTCATAAGACAAATGGCCATTGCTGTGTGTTGGCGCAACACAAACATTGATTGATCAAACGTCGTACAGAGAAAGATGAGTACCGACAATCCAATCAAAGGAGAGTACCTATAAGCAGTATTCAAATAACTCCCTACAATGACTATACTGGTCACAATTAACAGAAAACGAGGATTAGATGAAATAAAGCCCAGCAACTTGCATAAAACAATCCAACCAGGCTCCATCTTAACTCCAACATAACCAACAAATATTGAATTATATAAACTTTCTTTGGCAAACGTTTCATAGGTCAAATAGTAACCCTCCAAATCCTCCATAACAAAAGGATCTAAAAAGGCATGTAATATGAATAGTTGGGTAAACGCCAAAAAAAGGAAAACCTTTCTTCCCCCCTTATTATTGGGGAGAATAAGCGCCTCAACTATTACTAAAATTATGTTTGATAGCAGTAAAAACATAAATTAACACAGGTTACTTCTCTCGCCTACTATTTCACACTCTTCAAATATCTAGCTGCAGCTTTGTCATGAATCTTCTTGTTCAAACCCTTAGGTAATACTCTACCCATAACATAATATATAACACCTACATAATTATAGTGTAATATGTTGAATAGCCCAAGTTTTTTATTAATAAAACTAAGATAATGCAATCGCCCATTCTTTAATGACGAAATGCTATCAAGATACATATTACCCAAAGAGTAAAATACCGTAGGGCGCATCTTCTTTTTGCAATACTGAAATTTGTCAATAATGCACGATGAATTAATTACCAGCTTCATTGGATCCCAACCTCCGGGATCTTTGCTTGTTATCAAAGATTCCGAGGTAAAAAACACCTTGGTGCCCTCATTCAACTCCATATGCTTAATTACCATACATAGTTGACCTATCTGGGAAGACAGGAAATTATAATACCAAATCAAAGAATCTTTCAAAACCGACATGTTAAACAGACATGCTGACTGAAAGAATGCTTTCCCCCAAGTTCCTCTTATTTTAAAATACGCCAGAAAATCGTCAAAAGATGTCAATTCAACTGTCTTTTTATTGCCTGTATTAATATAACAACAATCACCATGCTGGGATATTAAATCAAGAATAACGGATATCGCATCTGGTCTGATAACATCATCATCACCCAAAAGCCACACCCAACCTTCGTCTACCATTTCTAAACAATGAGCATTATTTGCATCAGCTCCGATATTTACCAAATGACGATTTATAGTAAAGCGAGACAACTCCTCTTCATTAAATAAACTCTCAATAGGAACAGGGGAATGATTGTCAAGTACTATCAATCTAACTCCAGGCTCCAGCTGATTGAGGACGTCCCTTACTTGTCTCTTAATATGTTCTGGTCTGTTATAAGTAGGTATACAGACTGTAAGCTTTATATTATCCATGCCATTCTTTTTTCTTATGATTAAAAATACTATATGCCCAAAATGTTTGAATTATTATAATTATTAAATAGCCTATTACTATTCCATGTAATCCGAATAACTTACCCAGTAAAAGTGTTGACAGAAGACAGGCTAAGCCTTCCACAACCGAAAGAACTAAAAAAGGTTCCTGCTTATGACACCGCAAATAAGTTGCCCAAGAATAAATAATCTGGTTTAAGAATATTGCTAACGACATCAACACCAGCATAGGTATTTGAAGTACCCTATTAGCCAAGTCAATTCCAAATATAGTAATGTCAAAATGACCAACGATAATAATTAAAAGAACAAAGAGGAAGTTTAACGAAAAACTGACGAAAAGCATTTGCCTTGTGGTCAGGTTAAAAAGTCGATCTAGCTCATTATATTGCTTTAATTCTATATAACCTGAATACACAGGAACCTTAGTGTTCTGCCAGCTCAACGCCAAAGCCTGTATTCCAGATAAAATAGAAATAGTCATACCCATCTGGCCGGCAACAACTGCTCCTTCTGTAGCAAATAAAACTGGATTAAACAATTGGAAAATAAAATAACCACTAATCCAACTCAAGGCAATTTTCCACTGATAAGGGAAAATTTCCTTCATATAGCTTATCTTCTCTGTTATAGGATGAATCCATAAATTATAGAGAATCTGGAGGTGTTGTGACTTAAGTACAAAAAAGAACCAAGTGCAAACCCCAACCAAAATACTGAATCCAACAACATATAACTTTAATCCTAAAAAGAGGCCCAGTATCAATGAAGAGGGGATGAACAGCTGCTGAAAAAACAGTACCTTGTTCATTTCCTTAACCTTGCCCAGTCCAATCAAGATAGAATTAAAGGGAGTTTGAAACAATTTTATAGCCGTGGCAACGGACATTAAAACCCATGGTCCTTTCCAACTTACCGTTTCACCATCAACGTCATAACGATTGAAAAAGACAAAACCCACAATAACCACAATGATAAAAAACAGAACTGTAATGACCGAATACCATTTCAAACAAAACCTGATTAAATAAGCCAATCTGGAAATATATTTCTCTTCCCCCTCGTAGGTATTTGATTCATTTAGTTTCAAGTGAACTGCCTCATGAGCAACATACTGCGTCATGATGCCGGTAAATCCCAACTCAAAAAAAACTTGAATCCCGGCAATACTACCAAAAGTATAATAGAAACCTTGTTCTGCTGGTGACAGGAGTGATGCAATGAAGAACAGAACAATAAAATTGGCAGCGGCTTGAATAATTCTCGCTGAGGATGAGTAGGCTATTGCCCCATCCATTCCTATTCTCTTTGCAACCTGTTTAATAATATTCATCTACAATTCTAATTCTAACAAGAAGAAGAAATACTGAAACTTAATTGAATATACTGAATGCCCTATTAAATTCATCTTCATCTAGCATAGGCATAGGTTTAGATAAGGGTTTGTCATACTCCAATTTAGGACATACGGATGTAAAACCATTGATAATATACTCGATAACACATGTCTTATTATTAAAAATCTCCTCCAGCAAGCTTTTGTCAGTCAGATCTTCCTCTGTTATTTTATAGTATTTCAGCCCATACGATTTTGCCATATCTTCGAATGATGGATTCTGAAAACCGCCGGTTGGGTGTGTCCCATAAAAACGAGAATCGAAATAAAGTCTTTGGAACTGATTTATCATTCCAAGGCAATTATTGTTCATGATTACGACTTTAATCGGAAGTTTATATTGGGAAATCACCCCAAGCGACTGCGTTGACATGTGAAAAGCACCGTCACCGCAAATTGCATATATATTCTTAGCAGAAGATGCAAAAGCACAACCAATCGCAGTTGGCATCGCATAACCCATCGGGGCTAAACCGCCACTAGTAAAATACTTCATATCATCCTTTAGACGTATAGTCTGCGCCACCCACATCTGATTCTGACCAATGTCTGATATAACAATATCCCCCGGTTTTGTATAAGAGTTTAAAGCTTCAACGAAAACGTATGGCGCCTTGTTATCAACAAACCTAGTGATTTCGCATAACTGATTATATTTTGAACGTATTTCTTTCAAAAACTCATGCCACACTTTCATTTCAGGTAAATGCAAAGACGGAAGGTGGGAAATCAACTCTCTCAAAAAAGAATCAACTTTACTATGCACTTTCACTCTATTGGGGAGTCTATGGCTCTCCAATTCGTTAATATCTTCATTAACATGAATGATTGTTGCCTCTGGAATAAAAGCATCGAGACGGGCTCCGGTCTGTCTGGTATCTAATCTTGAACCTAAAACTATCAACAAATCTGCTTGGGAAATAGCCATATTGGCACTTCTATTGCCATAACTGCCCACCATGCCCATATGGTATTTATAATCTTCCGTCAACGAACTTCTACCCATCAATGATGTTACTACAGGAATCTGCCACAGATTAAGTAATTCTTTTATAAGCGTCTGCTCTATTTGCCCATTACACCCAGCACCTAAAAGCAACATCGGATGTTGTGCTTTCTCCAGTAGAGGCAAAACAGTATCTATGGAAGGAACGCCAAGTTTAGTAGCAGTTGGCTGAAAATGTTTACACTTATCTGGGTTTATATTTCCTCTCTGAATATTCAGAGGTATATCTAATAGAACTGGTCCTTTTCTCCCTTCAAAAGCCATAAAAAATGCCTTTTCTAGTTCGTAAGGGACTTCCTCCGCATTATCAAGCAATTTGGCATATTTCGTTATTGGACTTACAAGACTCGCCACTTCCATCTCCTGGAAGCCTTGTTGTCTAATGGGCTTATCGTATTTATACTCGTAGGTATTCACCTGTCCTGTGATGTATAATACAGGAACATTATCAAAGTACGCATCAGCTATTCCAGTCATCATATTCGTAACGCCAGGGCCGCTCGAAGAAACTGCGCACCCTATATTTCCAGTTTCCTTTGCATAACCTTCAGCTGCCAGAGCAGCTGTCTGTTCATGATAGCACTGGATGTAATCTATGTTTTTATGATTACCAATGGAGTCAATAACATGAGTTATCATACCTCCCTGGTAGCCAAAAATTGTTTTAATGCCCTTGGAATACAAGAAATCTGCTATATAATCTGATACTTTCATCTCTAACCTATTTTGTTGTAAATTTATAAGTATTCAAATAATAATCAATCGTTTCCACCATTTTTTCTTCGAATGTGGATGTATTAATCGCATACAGATTATTCTTCAATTTGGTGGTATCTCCACACATAAACATACTCTGTCCGTACCTATATGGTAATGCACCAAACTTTAATTGAAAATCGGGGTTGATTTTGTTTTTAATACCAGTTACAATGTCTTTTAACTTTTGGGGATTGTTTGCACAAACATTATAGATACCGCTTTTATTTCCCAATAGCAAAGGAGAAACTATAGCATTGGCACATTCCCCCACGTATAGATATGGTAACTGTTGTTCTCCTGGCGTTAAGTCCATGTACTCCTGTGTGCATATTGATTTTATAAGAGAAGGAATAAGCCAACTTGAAGATTCGTAAGGCCCAAATTGAGGAAATATCCTGAACCAATACCACTCTATACCATTAAGTTCACAAAAAGTTTTCAGTATATATAAGCATGCTATCTTCGTTGCAGCATACGCAGTTTTAGGGTTAACAGGATAATCTTCATTAATCGTACCTTCAAAATCTCCGTATTCCGACTGAGAGCCTGCACCAATAAACTTCTTTGTTCCACACTTTAGTGCGACATCAAGGAGTCTCTGTTGCATCTGAATGTTGGACTCTTGTTTTACCCAATCTACACGCTCACCTGAAGATACACCATTCCAAGCCAAGTTAATTATCACATCAGGTGCAAAATGGCATAATTCTTCATCAAAAGAAACAGATTCTTCTATCCATTCAGCTTTTTGTGCTACATCCGCCACACGCCAAAGATCTGTTGTCGGACGCTTCATGGCAAGAACACTATGTCCTTCATGTATGAGCTTGCGAAAAACGTATGACCCTATGAAGCCCGAAGCTCCTGTTATGAAAACTTTCATGCTCTTATTTTAAAAACTTTTCTATTTCTTCAACACAAATCTTATAAACATCTTCTCTCTTATACCGTTTATACCAGTCAGATGTCAGTATTGCCGTTCGCTTGGCATCCAATCGTGGTTTCCAACCCAAGCGGGTCTTTGCCTTGGTAATGTCCAACATCAACAGATTGGCTTCATGGAGGGCATTGGGATCTGACACATCCTTCAACTCTCCATAACCGAAGTTCTCAATCATAGCAGTAGCCACTTCCCATACAGTGAGCACACTCTCCTGTTCCGGTCCAAAGTTCCAACCCTCGCAATACTCCGTAGGATGCTCCCACATCTTCTGGGCAAGCAGCATATAGCCACTCAGCGGTTCCAGCACATGCTCCCAAGGACGCACTGCTTTGGGCGAACGAATCTCAATGGGCTTACCTGCCTCCAAAGCACGGATACAATCAGGAATGATACGGTCTTTGGCCCAGTCACCACCTCCTATAACATTACCTGCTCTTACACTTGCTAGACTTACATGGTGTTTCTTGCCATAGTCCTCTGGATTGAAGAAGCTCCTGCGCCAACTCTGGATGGCTATCTCACAAGCTCCCTTACTACTGCTATAGGGGTCGTAACCACCAAAGGGATCGTCCTCCTTGTAGCCACGCATCTGTTCCTTGTTGTCGTAACACTTGTCGGTGGTTATCATCACACCCACCTTTACACTATCAGTAGCACGGATGGCCTCCATGATGTTGATGGTTCCCATCACGTTGGTCTGGTAGGTCTCTACGGGTATCTCATAGCTGAGACGCACCAACGGTTGTGCAGCAAGATGGAAGACAATCTCAGGCTGGTACTGTTTGAAGATTTCCTTCATCTTCTCACCATCACGAATGTCAGCACGGATGTCAGCCTCAATCTTATTACCTATGCCAGAAAGAACAAAGTTGTCTTTCTCACTATAAGGTTCCAAGCCTACGCCTACAATCTCTGCCCCCAACTCATGGAGCCAGATGGAGAGCCAACTTCCTTTGAATCCTGTGTGGCCGGTAACAAGAACTCTCTTCCCCTTATAGAAATTGTTGAATATATCTATCATACTTATGACTTTTGAGGTACTGATCTTTCCCACTTCTTCCAAGGAGCTTTTCCCTCCTGTAAGAGTTTTTCGAGCATCTGTTTTTCACGAATGTTATCCATACACTGCCAGAAGCCTTCGTGGATATATGACATCAATTCTCCTTGAGTAGCAAGCGTTTCAAGAGGTTTGCGCTCAAAAACGCAACTGTCACCATCAAGTAAATCAAATACTGAAGGTTCAAGAACCATATAACCAGCATTAATTGGAGCGCCATCTGTAGCGTTTTTCTCACGGAATGACTTAACAGCATTATCACCACCTATGTCAAGAACACCCTTTTCTTGTTTCATTTTAACAGCAGTAAGTGTGGCTTTCTTACCATGCGATTTATGGAATTCCAGGAGCTTGTTGATGTCCACATCACAAACACCATCACCATAGGTCATGAAAAATGGTTCATCACCTACGTACTCCTGAACACGCTTGATGCGTCCTCCGGTCATCGTGTCATATCCTGTATCCACAACAGTTACCTTCCAAGGCTCAAGCTTACTATGATGCACCGTCATCTCGTTCTTCCCTTCACGGAAGTCAAAACTGACATCACTATTATGAAGGAAGTAGTTGGCAAACCACTCCTTAATATATTCCTGCTTGTAGCCGGCACAAATGATAAACTCATTATGGCCAAAATGAGCATATTCTTTCATGATATGCCATAAGATGGGCATACCGCCTATTTCAATCATAGGTTTGGGCTTAAATACAGACTCCTCACTAATACGGGAGCCAAAACCGCCTGCTAAAAGTACTACTTTCATATATAAAATAATTAAAACTTTACATCTTAACGAATAAGCCCACTTATACTGAACATTTCTTTTCACGAATGGCCAACGGGGATACCGTTACTCTATAATTTAGTAATCAACTGGACACATCTAACAATATACGGAAGATAACGTGTACATACCTATGCTAAGAGCTACGGGGAAGTGAAAGCCCCCATTGACTTCTACCGCAGTTGTCTATAGTAGTCTTTATACCACTCCGCAAACTTCCTCAACCCCTCCCTCAACGTAATCTTAGGTGTAAACCCGAAATCACGTTCCAGAGCCGTTGCATCTGCATACGTTGTAGGTACATCTCCAAGCTGCATAGGCACCAGTTTTTTATGTGCATCGAAATCATAATCTTTGGGCAGGACGCCGGCACGCACCAACTCCTCCTGCAGGATGTTCACAAAGTCCAGCAGATTCTCCGGCTGGCCGCCGCCGATGTTGTAAACAGCATAAGGAGGAATGGGGAGGTCATCTTCACCCTTTTTATGCTCCGGGGCACCAGCCATGACGCGCACAATACCTTCCACAATATCGTCCACATAAGTAAAGTCCCTGCGGCAGTTGCCGTAGTTATAAATCTGTATCGTATCCCCCTTAAGCAGTTTATTGGTAAATCCAAAGTACGCCATATCGGGGCGACCGGCCGGTCCATAAACCGTAAAGAAGCGCAGCCCTGTGGTAGGAATGTCGTACAGTTTGCTGTAGCAATGCGCGAAGAGTTCGTTGCTCTTCTTTGTGGCGGCATACAGGCTCACTGGATTGTCCACACGGTCTTCTACGCTGAACGGGACTTTCTTATTGCCACCATAGACGGAGCTGGAGCTGGCATAAACCAAATGTTGGACTCCTTCATAGGGATTCCCGGTCGAGCCGGGAATGACGTCTTTCGAATGCCGGCAGGCCTCCAGAATATTGTAGAACCCAATCATATTGGATTGGATATAAGCATCAGGGTTCTCAATAGAATACCGAACTCCCGCCTGTGCTGCCAGGTTCACTACAACATCAAAGTGATACTGAGCAAAGAGCTGATCAATAAAAGCCTTGTCCGCCAAATCTCCCCGGAAGAAAGCATACTTAATGCCTTCCGGAATGCCCGCCTCAATAGTCCTGAGACGATACTCCTTGAGAGTAGGGTCGTAGTAATTGTTCAGGTTGTCAAGGCCCACAATGATGCCCTCCTTCAAATCCTTGAATAACCTCAGCACCAGGTTGCTGCCAATGAAGCCGGCGCTACCGGTCACAAGTATTTTTTTCCCGTTCAGGTCAATTCTTTCCATATTTTTCTACTGCTTCATAGTACGTATCCAAACTGCCAATGTCAAAGCGGCCGGCGCTCATAGGCCATGCGTGCATTGTGGTGTGCTCTACCATATAGTGGGCAAGGTTACCCGGGGCATCCTTGCCGCAGCCGTTTTCCACGGAGTGGCGGACAAGGTCCAGGTCCTTCTTCAAATAAATATAGAAGGGAGGGACCGCCCAGGTGCTCTTTGGAACCTGAGGCTTCTCTTCCATATTGAGAACCTTCATATCATCGTCCACCTCAATAACGCCGGTACGCTGAAGTTTCTCAATTGAAGGCTGCTCATGGCACATAATGCAGGAAGTGTTCTTTTTGTATGCAAAGTCCACGAACTCCTGGAAACTGAAAAACAGGATGTTGTCTGCTGCTACAACCAGAAGGTCATCATTGAGTTTAAGTTTATCCATGGCAAAAAGGAGGTCACACACGGCTCCAAGGCGGGTTTCATTGGAGAATGTTCCGTCGTCCACCACGGTGATAGGCTTTGTGTAGTGTTGCTCCTTTGCCCAGAACTCAAAGATACCTGCAAACCTGCCGTTGGAGATGATGATGTGCTCATCAATCTCCGGAATCCTGTCAA
>JAEEGL011912450.1_pt1 | contig 12679 bp, 10 predicted proteins | sample 9134231 | NCBI WGS metagenome assembly JAEEGL01 (sample SAMN16246548, study PRJNA631951) | gut metagenome | biome: gut microbiome; feature: rumen; material: fiber-attached | host: Bos | place: Iran: Karaj | collected 2018-10
GTCGAATACGGCGACAAGTTATAATATCACGCTAACGTTGCTCGACGCCAATAAATTCGCGGAATACGTTTTCTATCTTGACGCCGTCTCGGCGCCAGTCGAAAAGACGAGCGACGCGCGACTTGACCAGACGCCGGTCGGTGAATTCCCGGCCTTCGAAGACGACGATCTTCTTCTAAGCGCCGCCGTCGACGAGATCGCCGCTCTCGACTCTTCCGACATGAAATCAACGGCAACCGACGACGCGCTATCGAGATATTATGCGTCCAACGCTACGATCGAAGAATACGACGTCGTTGGAGTCGAATCGACGTCCTTTGGCAAACGCAAGAGAACGATCGCGTTACGATAGCCTTATGCTGCGGTCGAAACTCGCGTCGCGTTCAAACGGAGTCGACGACGCATGAAGTAGTAGCAGACGCAATGCGTTAGAAAAGTAACGACCCACGAAGCGGGATAAGAGAAGAAGAGCGCGTCCTCCGTGTGAAAGCGCGGGATTTGAAAGATCGTCGCGATCCAGAGAACGCGAAGACCGCACGCGCCCAAAAGGGAAACGATCGTCGGCGTCATATTGTACCCCATGCCGCGTATCGCGCCGACGATGCAGTCCATGAGTCCGCACGTAAAATAGAAGCAACAGACCCAATACATTCGCGTAAGTCCCGATTCGATTACCTCGGGATCTTGATCGAAACACCCGAGGAGCGTCGCGCCAAAGTAGTACGCGACGTTGCCTAGAGCCGCCCCGGCGACGCTACAGCACAGCAGCGACGTTAGCGTGACTCGATCAATGCGATTATACTGACGCGCGCCTAGATTCTGACTCACAAACGTGAGCGCGCAGAGCGAAAAGGAGTTCATTGTGAGCCAGACAAAACCCTCTACCTGCTGGCTCGCGGCGCTCGCCGCCATAACCGTCGAACCAAAACCGTTCACCGACGACTGAATTACCACGTTCGAAAGCGCAAAGACTATTCCCTGAAAACCCGCTGGAAGACCTATCTTAAGAATTTCAATCGCAATGCGACCGTCCAATCTCAAGTTGGAAAGAGTCAGACGAAACGCGTCTGTTTCGAGCATAAGCCGCCGCGTTACCAGAAACGCCGAAACGCACTGCGAAAGCGCCGTCGCAAGCGCTACGCCCGCTACGTCCAAATCGAAGACGAGAACAAAAAGGAGATTGAGAAAAACGTTGATGACGCCCGCAAACGCAAGGTAGTACATCGGACGCTTCGTATCGCCCTTCGCGCGGAGGACCGAACACCCGAAGTTATAGACCATAAGCGGTATCGCGCCGCAAAAGTAAACGCGCAGATACAACGTCGCAAGATCGAGCGTCTCCGGAGGCGATTGCATCCAAACCAAAGCCGGACGCGCCATAATGATTCCAGCCGCCGTGAGAAACGCGCCCGAGAGAACGCTCAAAACCATCGAAGAGTGAACCCCGCGACTAATCTGATCGACGTTCCCTGCGCCAAAATAGCGTGAGACGAGCGCGTTCGCGCCCATCGAAAGCCCCATAAAGAGCGTTACCGTGAGATTCACGAGCGCGGCCGTCGAACCGACCGCCGCGAGAGAATGTTCGCTACCGAAATTACCGACGACCGCGAGATCCGCCGCATTGAAAATTAGCTGTAACACGCTGGTCGCCGCAAGCGGAATCGCCATCGCCAGTATTCCGGGCAAGATGGGACCAGACGTTAGATTAATTGAGTTCTCGCTCTTACAAGACCGTGCCATAACCAATAAGTCGCATCGCGCGACCTCCTTTTACTACGTTCGATAGAGAGGATATTATACAGAAAAGCCGGTTCGCGTCAATTGACCGCGACCAGACGGAATCAGAAAAGAAAGCGTTTCGACGCGTCGTTTGCGGGACGCTTAGTCGTCATGCGCCGCGTCGATTGCCGTACCATTCCAGTTGCATGCGCGGACAATAGCGATAACCATGCTGCGTCGCGAAGGGAATGATCCATTCGGATTTCGCGCGCATTTGCGCCGCGTCGGTCGCCATTGGCATGAGAAAGACGAGTTCGTTGCGCGCGCCGCCTAGTTCGGCTAGATACTCTTCGACCTCAATGAGATCTTCGGGCGCGTCGACGACGAACTTCAATTGGTAAGGATAGGCGGCAATAAGCCGGCGAACGACCTCGGGACGTTTGCGATTCGTCTCATGAAGCCGAAGATCAGACTCGGCGGCGCCCCAGGGGGAGGAATTGGAAAGTTTCGGACTAATAGACATGAGATCGCACTTGACCGGCAATTCAAGAGTCCCGGCCGTCTCGATCGTTATCTTAATCCTTCGTTCGGCGAGCGCGCGCGTTAGCGGAATAAGCTCGGAATAAAGCATCGGCTCGCCCCCCGTAAGGACGACGTGACGACTACCGTAAGAAAGAACGCGCGCGACAATTTCCTCAACCGAGAGAATCTCGCCTTCTTCGCTACGCCAAGACGCGTACGTCGTATCGCAAAACCAGCACCGGAGATTGCACCCGATGACGCGGACAAAGACCGAAACGACCCCGGTCCATAGCCCTTCGCCCTGCTTCGACTGAAAGATTTCCGCGACGCGCATCTGAGAACGCCCTATCCTATCCTTTAAAAAATAACTTCAAAGCGCGCTAACGTCCGTGCGCGCGATATTTCAATGGTTCGTCTCGGGATCAAGCCCGAGAGGATACTTTTGCGCATTTTTCGCCGATTTACGGACAAACTCGGCGGCAAGATCGACGTCGAGTTCGCTGCACAGATTGAGCAAGTAAGCGAAAACGTCGGCGATTTCGTCGCCAATCTGAATCATTTTCTCGGGGTCGTTTTTAACCTGATACGATTCTTCCGGCGTGAGCCACTGGAAACATTCCATGAGCTCCGCCGCTTCGATCGCCGTCGACATAGCGAGATTTTTCGGCGTGTGGTACGGTTCCCAATGCCGATCCGAGACGAATTGTTGCGCTAAGCGCTTAAGCTCGGAGACCGTCGTCGTCGCGTCGGAATATGAATCGTTATCCATCTTACGCTACCCCGAAGAACGGGCGCAACGTCGCGCGCCGCTCGGCGCGGCGCGCGAACGCGCTCTTTTACTTCTTTTCTTCCCAAGGCTGGGTGAACTTCTTTTGCGTCGTCGAGAACAACCAGTCCTTACTTTCATGCTGGTCTTCCCATTCCTGACGCGCCAGGCCGGCGGCGCCAATATAGCCCGCGGCGTTGCCAAGCGTCGCAAAGCCAATGCGAACGCGTTCCGCAAGGTGCAGGAAGATGCGACTGCGCGTCTCTTCTTCCACCGCCTGCAGGAAAAGCCGACCCGTCGCCGTCTCGGAACCGCCGAACGTCATTGCGCCGCCAAGCAGAATGCAAGAGGGGTCGATCGTGTGAATCAGGGAAATCATGCCGTGCGAAAGATAACGCGCCGTTTCCTTAACGATACGAATCGCGACTTCGTCCCCCTTTTCCGCTTCTTCGAAGACCATCTTCGGAACTTCGTCGTTGCGCGTGCGATTGCGAACGCGTTCCGAAAGACTCGTTTTGAACTCCGCCTCAACGTAGTCGATCGTACGGTTCGCAACACCCGTCGCGCTCGCGTACGCTTCAAGGTGCCCCCGCTGACCGCACTTGCACCACCGCGCGTTTTCTGACGTGTCGATGAGATTGTGACCAGCCTCGCCGCCGTGACTGTGCGTGCCGTTCCAAACGCGTCCGTCCAAAACAATACCGCAACCGACCCCCGTGCCAAGCGTGAGAAGAATAAGACCTTCCTCGCCCTTGCCAGCGCCGACCCAGTATTCCGCAAACGCCGCGGCAGGACCGTCGTGAGCGAACGTTACCGGAAGCCCGGAGTATTCCGCAAGCTTGTCTCGGATCGGGAAGAAATTCCAGCCTGGAAGGTTAGAAGGACGAACTAGCGAGCCCGAGGGCAGATCAAGCGTTCCAGGCGAGCCCAGACCGACTTGCGCGACGTCGGCTGCCGTTAAATTCGCCTGCTTAATCGCTTCGTGAACCGCTTCCGCCATGCGTTTCGTCGCGTCTTCAGGGCCGCGTTCTACGAACGTAGGAGTCGTGACGTAAGAAAGCGTTTCGCCGGAATCGTTCAAGACGCCAATTTTAATATTCGTACCGCCGAGATCTATCCCGACAAAATTCTTTTTCGCTGTGGAGGACGCTTGTTCCATTGATGGAAACTCCCTAAATCTAGGTGGAAAAGACGCGTTCGCGTCGTTATGCTTCCGCGAATCGACGCGCGCCGATTCGGAAGCGAGCGGTCGCTCTCGCTATGCGAAAAGACCGCGCGCTCACGTCATTATACCTTTCTTTGCACACTATGGAAACATAGAAAAGCAACTTTCCCGCAAATAATCCGTTCTTTTTTGATTAAAAATAACCGCGTAAATTAAAAGGAACAGGCGCGCGACCGCAACCTATCGCTTGCATTCGCGCTCTTTTCTTGTAAAATACCAATCGTCAAGAGGCGCGAAACGTGCGCGCCCTGCCGTTCCACAAAACTTATTAAATGCGCGTCGTTGGTAGTAGCGAGCGTCAAAAACAAGCGACCATGTTCGAGAACGTTTCCAATCTCGCCGAGCTCGCGATACAAGCCGTATACCCGAACGTATGCGCGCTATGCGGCGCCGCCACGCCGACCGCTCAGCGCGCTTTAACGCGGAGAAATCTGCCTATCCGCGCGCTCGTCTGCAAAGAGTGTCTCGAGAGGATCGTCGCGCCGACCAACACGTTCTGCTATAGGTGCGGCGCCGTCGTCAAACCGGGAAACTATACCGGAAAATGCCAACCGAGCTGCGCGCAAAATTTCGCGTTCGACCGCGTATGCCCGATGAACTTCTATCGAGGACTCATTCGCGCCGTTATTCTCCGACTTAAACACGAGCACGACCCGCTGTTGGCGAACGTTGTCGCAAATATTTACTTTGCCGCGCGCAAACGGAGTCTGGAAGCGTTCCAACCCGACTGCGTCGTCGCCGTTCCCATGAACTGGCGGAGGAAACTATTGCGAGGAGGCGTCAACGCGCCGGAAACGATCGCGAAAGAACTCGCGCGCAAGCTCGGCGTTCCCAATATGTCGTCGTTCGTGCGCCGCGCGCGCGCGACCGCGCCGCAAACTGCCGTCGAATGGTCGAATCGCGCCGTCAACGTCGAAGGAGCCTTTAAAATCAGGCGATCGATCTTCGGTCGCGCCGTGCTCGCGCCCTTCGACTGCAAGCGCGTCGTACTCGTCGACGACGCCATTACGACCGGCGCGACCGTCAACGAAATTGCAAGATTACTCCGTGAAAACGGCGCGCAAGCGGTCTTCGTCGCCGCGCTCGCGCGCGCGGGGCTCGGAGGAATACATAATAATTAACTGGTTAAACGCGCGCAGACGCAATTCGCAACTGAAAGCGTCGCGCGAGTTGATCGCTTTTCCCCATAATGAGAAAGGTTCAATCGAATGAAACTCTTTTCGCCGCGACGCGCCGTTGCCGCAATGGCGCTCGTTCTGACACTACTATCCTTCTCCGTCGCTAAAGGCGCCGACCAATTGCGACCGCCGGCATATCCGCTCGTCGCTTGCGACCCCTATTTCAGCGTCTGGTCCTTCACGGATCAGCTCGCGGAATCCTTCCCCGTCCATTGGACCGGCAATATCCACGCGCTGACTTGTTTCGCACGAATCGACGGTCAGAAATTGCGCCTCATGGGCAATCCCGTGGAGTACTATAACAGCGCGCGCGCGATGCGACAAACGGAAGTTCAAGTTCGCGCGACGAATACGACCTACACGTTCGACGATCTCGGGGTCGAAATCAAACTGCAATTCACGAACCCGAATCTTCCGGACGATCTCATGATCCTTTCGCGTCCAGCGACGTACGTAACGTGGACGGCGCGCGCGACGGACGGCGCCAATCACGAAGTTAAGATCTACTTCGACGCGACGGCGGAACTGTGCGTTAACACGGTTGATCAGAAGGTCGTCGCGAATCGCGAGTCGACCGACAATCTCGACGTTCTGCGCGTCGGAACGGAAGCGCAGGAAATGCTCGTGCAGTCGGGAGACTACATGCGCGTCGACTGGGGTTACTTCTACGTCGCGGCCGAAAAGGGCGTCGCGAAGAGCGCAATCTCGGGCGCGGTTAAGGCGCGCGGCGCGTTCCTAAAATCGGGCGATCTGCCGAAAGAAGACGACAAGAACTTTCCGCGCGAAGCGCAAGACGATTGGCCGGTTCTCGCCTTCACGTTCGACTGCGGTATCGTCGGCAAGGATCCCGTTGCGAAACGCCTCATTCTCGCTTACGACGACGAATACGCTCTAACCTGGCTCGGCGAAAAAATTCGACCCTACTGGCGCAAAGACGGTCAGGACGCGCACGGAATGCTTGAAGAAGCTAACGCGCAATACGCCGACTTGATCAAGCGCTGCGCGGAATTCGACGGCGCGCTCTTCGAACGCGCGCAAGCGAAGGGCGGCGTGAAGTACGCCGAACTCTGCTCGATCGCCTACCCGCAATCGATCGCCGCGCATAAGCTCGCCGTCATGCCGAACGGTAAGACGATCCTTATCTCCAAAGAAAATTCGAGCAACGGTTGCGCAGGAACCGTCGACATTCTCTATCCGACTACCCCCATCTTCGCCGCAACAAACGTCGAACTCCTCAAGGCGACGACAACGCCCGTTCTAGAATACGCCGGCAAGAGCGGACGCTGGAAGCACCCCTTCGCGCCGCACGATATCGGACAATATCCGCTCGTCGACGGTCAAAAGTACGGCGGCGGCGAACGCACCGAAGAGAATCAGATGCCCGTCGAGGAAAGCGCCAATATGATTATTGTCGTTGATCTCATCGCCCGCATTGAGAACTCCGCCGATTACGCAAAAGAATACTGGAGCACGCTCCAAAAGTGGGCGGAATACCTCCTGAGCAAAGGGCTCGATCCGGAAAATCAGCTTTGCACCGACGACTTCGCCGGACACCTCGCGCACAATGCGAACCTCTCCGCAAAAGCGATCGTCGCGCTCGCGTGCTTCTCCGACCTCTGCGAACGCGCTGGTAAAACGGACGACGCGAAAGCTTATCGCGCCAAAGCCGAAGAATTCGTGCAAGAGTGGATGAAGCTCGCCGACAACGGCGACCACTACCGTCTCGCCTTTGACCGTCCGGACACGTGGAGCATGAAGTACAATATCGTCTGGGATCGCATTATGGATCTCAAGCTCTTCCCCAAGGAAGTCGTCGACAAGGAACTCGCATACTACAAGACGGTTCAAAATAAGTACGGCATACCGCTCGACAATCGATCCGACTACACGAAGACCGACTGGGAAGCATGGGTCGCCGCTATGGCGGACACGCGCGAAGGATTCGATTCCGTTATGGAGCCCGTCTACCGTTCCCTTAACGCGACGCCCGACCGCGTCCCGCTCACCGACTGGTACTACACGAGCACGGCGAAGCACCAGGCGTTCCGCGCTCGCGCCGTCGTCGGCGGAATCTTTATGAAATTGTTGGAACCTGAAGCGCGCTAGTCGTATCTAAGGGCGCAAGACGCGAACGCGACCGGGTCGAACGCGGGTCGTTCGACTCGGCGGTCGCGTTGAGGTTCAGCCAGTTTCTCGAATTGTCAAAATTTCGGGAAATTTCCCACTTTTACAATTGATTAAACGACGATTTGCGTTATAATCGAGTCAATTGTTTCGCGGCGTCGCGTCCTACCGGGCCGACGCGCCATAAGTGTTACAACCACGTTAAAAGAAAGAATGGAAAGATGAAAACTGAATACTTCGTCGACGGCGTTGGGCAAATCCACTTTGCCGGCAACATGGTTCGTTTTGACTGCGTCACCCTTCAACCCGCTGGCGACGGCCAGGCGCCGACTCCGGAACCCTGCTTCCGCGTCATCATGCCGCCCCAAGGCTTCCTCGCCGCTTTCAACAGCATGCAGCAACTGATCGACAAGCTCGTCGACGCCGGCGTCCTCCGCAAGAACGAAAACGCGAAATAATTCCACTGCGAACTCGCGCGTTCTATTGGCAACGATTAATCGTTGCTTAGAGGAACCAGAATAAAGGAACCGCAATTCGACCTCGCGTCGAGTTGCGGTTCTTTTTGCTGATTACTGGAACAATAAAGAAGACCGCCGCGGTTCCCGCTCGGGGAAACGCGGCGGTTCATTGCGCAAGGCGTTCAAAAGGAACGCGCCGTTTTCAGTTACTTACCGCAGCAACAGGGGCAGGAACCTGAATTCTTGTACGTCTCGTAGCAGTCGAACGCTTGATCGACCGTCGCGCCGTTGTGCACGATTTCGCGAACCGCGAGCAGCATGCCGACGGGACTATCCGATTGGAAAATATTGCGTCCCATATCGACGCCAGCCGCGCCCTGATCGATCGCGTTCTTCGCGAGGGCAAGCGCGCCGCGTTCGGGCAGCTTCTTACCGCCGGCGATCACGATCGGAACCGGGCAACCGTTCGTCACGCGCTCGAAACCTTCGTCGCAGTAGTACGTCTTAATGACGTTGGCGCCGTTCTCCGCGCAGACGCGCGTCGCGAGTCCAAGATAGCGCGCGTCGCGCGTCAAATTCTTACCAACGGCGGTAACGCCGAGGGTCGGAATACCGTAGCGCATGCCGTAGTCGACGGTCTTCGTCAGATTGCGAATCGTCGAGCCTTCGTGATCCGGATCGCCGATCGCGACCATAACCGCCATGAGGGAGACGTTCAGGCGAATCGCCTCTTCCACGTCGTGCAACGTCTCGTCGTTGAGGCTCGTGAGAATCGTCGTGCCAGAGTCGAAACGGTACGAAATCGGCTTATTGCACGTCGGGGGAACGATCGAACGGAGAATGCCGCGCGTGCACATAATGCAGTCGCTGTACTGGATCAGGGGATTGATCGTAAGATCGATGCGCTCCAATCCGGACGTCGGGCCCATAATGAAACCGTGGTCGAACGCCAACATGACGGTGTGCCCGGACTTTTGATTGAAGACCTGAGAAAGGCGCGATTTAATCCCGTAACTCGCGTTTTCGTTCCCCTTCAGGAAGAAGCCCTCTTGCTTTTGAGGAATTCCAAATCCATAATCTTTCGCAGCGATATTGCCTTCGTTGTCTGCCATTGTTAAAAGATCCTATTCTAATTTCTACTGCGGCGTCAACGTTGCGCGCCGACGCCAATTTCATGTGTCCTATACGTCGAACTAACCTTCCGCAACGGCGTCGGCAAACGCCTGGAAGATCAGCGCCAAACTCGTCGCGCCAGCGTCGCAACTGCCCTTCGACCGCTCGCCCAAATTGCGCGCGCGACCAAATTTCGCTACGTAATCCGCCGTCTTCGCCGCGCCTTCGCGCGCCGCGGTCGCCGCCGACTGAAAGATCTCGGCAAGCGTCGCGCCTCTATTGGACGCAAGCGTCGCCGACGCCGCTTCTATTGCGGGAATCATCGCGTCCATCATCGTCTTATCGCCGACGACCGCGTTCGTCGTCGTCTTCATCATGTCGAGACCCGACTGCAACATTGCGACCGTTTGCGCCGGCGTCAACGCGTCCGCGACCGCGCCGGAGCTAAGACCCATATAGAACGAACCGTTCAGCGAGCTCGTCGAGCCGCCCGTCGCCGTCATAACGCCCATCGCAATATTCGAAAGCGTGTCGGAAAGCCCGGCGGGCGCCTCCGCCGACTCGACCGCAGCCTTCATAGTCGCGACGATCGCCGTGCCGTGGTCGCCGTCGCCGGTCGCCGCGTCGAGCGCGTTGAGTTCGTCGAAATGCGCCTCGACCGACGCAAGCGCAAGTCGAAGCGCTTTGAGTAATACGTCTTTGGTAAATTCTGTCGTCATAATAAATCCTGCGCGCCGCGCGACGGCGGCGCGCCCATAAGGAATAAAGTCTCGCGCAATTCGTACGCGCGCGATACGTTAGCGGGTCGTCCAGTACGGCGCGTCGCTCGGCGCGTTAAAGAGCGCGAGCGTCTCGTCGTCAAAGACTCCGATAAACATCTGGAAGCCGGCCGCCTCCTGAACCGTGAGAATCTCGTCGCACATGCTCGCCGCGACTTCGATTCCCTCGCCCGTTACGACTTCGTACGCCTTACGGAAGACGACGAACATCTCCATAAGCGTCGTCGCGCCGCTCCCGTTAATAATGAGCGCAACTTTCTCGCCCTTCTTCGCGTCGACCGCGCGAATCAACTTCTTCGCCATCGTCTCCGCGACCCAGTCGGCGCTCTGCATCGGCTCCGGTCCGTTTCCGCCGCCTTCGCCGTGCTGACCCATGCCGATCTCCATTTGATCGTCGCCGAGCGCCCCGATCTCTTGACCCGCTTGAGGATGCGTCGCGACCTTCAGCGTTACCGCAAGCGTCGCCATGCGCTTATTGAAGCGTTCGCCAAGTTCGAGAATCTGATCGACGTCCATGCCCTTCTCCGCCGCCGCGCCCATGATCTTAATGAGCGGAATGCAGCCGCCAAGTCCGCGTCGATCGGCGGGAGGCGCGTCGATACCGGGCGCGATGTCTTCGGCCGTAACGATCTTCGAGACTTGAATACCTTCCTTATTCGCCATCATGAGCGCCATATTCGCGTTCCGCTGGTCGCCTTCATGGTTCAGAACGACGAGAATGATACCCTTGTAGTCGCGGAACATACGCAACGCTTCCACAATCTTCGGCGCGCCCGGCGCCGCGAAAATATCGCCGACCACCGACGCGTCGAGCATGCCTTCCCCAACGAAACCGCTCAACGCGGGCTCGTGACCGGCGCCGCCGAGCGTAATGATCGCGACCTTATCCTTCGATTTCGGAGTCGCGCGAACCACGATCTTTTCCGAAACAAGCTTGATCTTCTTCGGATAGCAAAGCGCGTAACCCTCCAGGAGCTCGTTCGTGACTCGTTGCGGATCATTCATAAATTTCTTCATAACCATCGCGTATGTTCCTTATTATTATACGACTCGAAGCGCGCCGCTCGCGCGGACTCTTCCGGGCAATTATAACAATTATTGCGCCGCGCACTCGCGCGACTGGGATATAATATAACAGAGTTCCGGCAAGAAAAAAAGCGCCGTCCCATTCTTTTTCCAAAAATCGCGCTTTTCAGCGCGCGCCGTCCGTTTATTCCACAAGCTTTGCCAAAATGAAATCTAACGACGAACTCCGACCCTTGAAATGAAACGCTACGATAATTATACTGAAGACGAGTCGGTCGCCGCCGATTAATTCAAACGATAAACAGTACCCGCTGCTCGGGAGGAAAACGTATGACACGCAATAAAGCGTTCCAACTCGCCGTCCTAACGCTCGCCGTCGTCGCAGGCTTCGCAACGCGCGCCGCGAACGCGTTCAAGCCGGTCGTTTCGAAACTAGCGCGCGTCGCCACGCCGGCGCAAACGTTGAACGTCAATCTCGAGGGCGCGCGCGAGTTCTATCTCGTCGCGAACTATGCGGGCGACTCCTACGACTGCGATCAAGCGATTTGGGCGAGTCCCAAACTCTTTGACGCAGACGGAACCCAAGTTGATCTCACAACGATCAAGCCGGAATCCGCGCAGACAGGCTGGGGATCGCTCATCGTCAATAAGAATCACATGAACGAGCCGTTAAGAATCGGCAAACAGACCTTCGAGACCGGATTCTGGGCGCACGCGCCGTCGCAACTTCATTTCAAGCTCGATAAGGAGTACCAGCGTCTACAGGTCGTCGTCGGGCTCGATACGCATGCCGTGCGAGGATCTGTCGTTTTTGAAATTCGACAGACTCCAGCCGATATGCCGAAGCCGGAAGAGTACAAAAATATCGATCCGCAAAGAAAGGCGCCTCCCGTTCCGCGCGTCGTCGAATCCGACGTTGCGTTCTGTAAAGAAGGCGCGCAAAAACTCCTCGACGAAGGAATCGAAAAACTCGTCTTTTTGCGACATTACACCTACAATTCGAACCATGTTTACACCGACCATGTCAACTGCGATTGGCTCCCAGGCGCGGGCTTCTGCATTCTCGACCTCAAGACGGGCGAGGCGCGCGACCTCCTCTTCGACGAACTCCACAACGGTATGATTCAGCGCTTCGATCTCTCCTACGACGGCGAGAAGATCGTCTTTGACTTCCGCGCGTCCGTAGAGGAGGGCTATCGCATTTACGAGGCTAATCTCGACGGAACCGGGTTGCGTCAGTTGACCTTCCCCGTCGAAGACGAAAAAGAACTAACGCAAAAATACCGGCGCGGCATTTACAATCACGGGACCGACGACATGCACCCGTGCTACCTACCCGACGGCGGAATCGCGTTCGTTTCGACTCGCGCGCAATTCAGCGTGCTCTGCGACGCCTCGGACAACTTCACCGTAACGAATCTCTATCGAATGAACGCCGACGGAAGCGAGCTAAAGCCGCTCACCTACAGCGCGCTCAACGAATGGTGTCCCGCCGTTCTGCCCGACGGACGCATTATCTACCACCGCTGGGAATACGTCGATAAAGCCGCAGGAAACGCAAAAGCGCTCTGGGCGATCAATCCCGACGGAACAAGTCCCGCCGAAATATACGGCGACAACATTTCGTTCCCGGAATCAATGATGTATCCGCGCCCGATTCCGAACTCCGATAATAAGATCGTCTTCCTGGGAACCTCCCACTGCTGTCCAAACAACGCGTTGGGGACCGTAATCGTTATCGACGCCAAAGACGACGCGCGCGACGTCGA
>JAEEGL012773925.1_pt1 | contig 12679 bp, 11 predicted proteins | sample 9134231 | NCBI WGS metagenome assembly JAEEGL01 (sample SAMN16246548, study PRJNA631951) | gut metagenome | biome: gut microbiome; feature: rumen; material: fiber-attached | host: Bos | place: Iran: Karaj | collected 2018-10
GGCGTTTCCAAGCGCGATATGGTGACGGTCCACGCATTCCGCAATGCCCTGATCCCCATCGTCACGACCGCCGGCGCGCAGCTCGGCATCCTGCTGGGCGGCTCCGCGGTCACAGAGGCGGTCTTCAACTGGCCGGGCGTCGGCCGTCTGATCGTCAGCGCGATCAATAACATGGACACACCGCTGATCTGCGGCTGCGTCATCATGCAGACCATCATGATCTCGGTCGTCATGCTGTTGGTCGATATCCTCTATGCGTTCATCGATCCGCGGATCAAAGCGAAGTACGCGAAAGGAGGCAAGGGATGAGCAAGGCCAACGTCAAAACGAAGAAAAAGCGCGGCCATTACGGGGAGATCCTGCACCGCTTCCTGAAAAACAAGGGCGCGGTGATCGGGATGATCATCATCCTTGCCTTCATCCTCACCGCCGTCGCCTGTCCGCTTTTCCTTGATTACCGCGAGGACATTACCCGAAACCACGCGAAGGACCGTCTGCAAAGTCCCAGTCTGGAGCATCTGTTCGGAACGGATGAGCTGGGGCGCGATATCTTCAAGCGCGTACTGTGGGGCTCGCGCTACTCTCTGTCGATCGGCCTTTCCTCCATGTTCGTCAGTTTGGTCATCGGTGTCTTTCTCGGCGCGATCGCGGGCTACTATACAGGTACCGTGATGGAAAACGTTATCATGCGGTTTGCGGATGTGCTGGGCGCGATCCCGAGTTTGCTGCTCGGCATGGTGATCGTGGCGGTCTTCGGGAGAAGCGCATTCAACATCGTCATCGCCTGCTCGGTCATGGGCATTTCCGGTTTTCTGCGTGTGACGCGCGCCAGCGTTATGACCGTCATCGGGCAGGAATATGTCGAGGCCTCCCGCGCCATCGGCAGAACGGATTTTGCGACGCTGTTTCTCCATGTCCTGCCGAACTCCCTGTCGCCGATCATCGTGGAGGCGACGCTGGATGTTGCGATCATGATCCTTTCCGTCTCCAGCCTGTCGTTCCTGGGACTCGGCATCCCCGCACCGGCGCCGGAGTGGGGCAGCATGCTCTCCGGTGCCCGACAGTACATTGTCTCAAAGCCCCATTTCACGCTTCCCGGATTTGCGATCCTGCTGACCGTGCTGTCCTTTAACCTGATGGGCGACGGTCTCCGGAGCGCACTCGATCCGAAGCAGAAAAGGTGAGGTGCCGATATGAACGAAAATGAACGCATCCCGCAGGAGAACCGGGAGAACGACGTCCTCCTGTCGATCCGGGACCTCACGGTGTATTACGAACTGGAGCAGGAAACGGTAAAGGCCGTCAACGGCATCACGCTCGAGCTGCGGGGCGGACGTACGCTGGGACTGGTCGGTGAGACCGGGGCCGGCAAAACCACGACGGCGCTTGCGGCGATGGATCTGATCCCGGATCCCCCCGGTGTCATCAAAGGCGGCAGCGTCAACATCTGCGGACGCGACGTCTATTCTCTGGCGCCGGGCGAGATGGACAAACTGCGCGGTAAAGACATCTCTATGATCTTCCAGGATCCGATGACCTCGCTGAACCCGGTGTTTCCCGTCGGGTGGCAGATCGCGGAGAGTCTGCGCCTGCATGAAAACCTCACAAAGGCGCAGGCGATCGAAAAAGCAAAGAACATGCTGGAAATGGTCGGGATCCAGGGGGACCGCGCCTATGATTATCCCCACCAGTTCTCCGGCGGCATGAAGCAGCGCGTGATGATCGCCATCGCGCTTGCCTGCAATCCGCGGATCTTGATCGCGGACGAACCGACCACAGCGCTGGATGTCACGATTCAGGCGCAGGTCATGGATATGATGCGTCAGATCCGCGATAAGCTGGGGACCGCCGTGCTGTTGATCACGCACGATCTCGGCGTGATCGCTGAGATGTGCGACGAAGTTGCCGTCATGTATGCCGGGAGCATCGTCGAGTACGGAACCTTGGCCGAGGTCTTCAATGAGACAAGGCATCCATATACGGAGGGCCTGTTCAATTCTCTTCCGAACATCGAAGACCGAACGGCTAAGCTTAAGCCGATCCCCGGCCTCATGCCGGACCCGACGGATCTTCCCGAGGGCTGCGCATTTGCGCCGCGCTGCAAATACAAGACGGAAAACTGCATCAGCACCCCACAGACGAAACACTGGTTCGGCGATACGCACTACTGCGCCTGCTGCAGATATGACGATCCCGAATTCCGGCTGGAAAGGGGGCAGGGGAAATGAGCGACGTTTTGCTCGATGTCCGGCATCTGAAAAAGTATTTTTCCATTACAAAAGATCTTGAACTCCACGCCGTAGACGATGTAACCTATACCATAGAGCGCGGAAAGACACTCGGCATCGTCGGGGAATCCGGCTGCGGAAAATCCACGATGGGACGCTGCGTCCTTCGCCTGATCGAACCGACCGACGGAGAGGTCTGGTTTGAGGGCGTCAATATCTGCAAGATCAGCAATTCGAAAATGCGCGAGCTCCGTAAGGATATGCAGATTATCTTTCAGGATCCTTTTTCATCCCTGGATCCTCGTATGACGGTTTCACAGGCGATCGCGGAGCCGATCCGCGCGGCGAAGCTCATGCCCGGCGCCTCCAAGGCGGATCTCCGGAAGCGCGTCTCCGAATTGATGGATACCGTCGGCCTGGCTGCCCGATTGACCGATTCTTACCCGCACGAGCTGGACGGCGGACGCCGCCAGCGAATCGGCATCGCCCGCGCGCTTGCCATGAATCCGAAGCTGATCGTCTGTGATGAGCCGGTCTCCGCACTGGACGTCTCGATCCAGGCACAGATCCTGAACCTGCTCGGCGAGCTGCAGGAGAGCATGGGCCTGACCTATATCTTCATTACGCACGATCTCTCCGTTGTGAACCATTTCTCGGATGACATCGCCGTGATGTATTTGGGGCAGATCGTGGAGAAAGCGCCGTCGGAAGAACTGTTCCGCAATCCGCTGCATCCGTATACGCAGGCGCTTTTGTCGGCGATCCCCATTCCGGCCGTCCGGGAGCGGAAGGAACGTATCCTTCTGAAGGGCGAACTTTCTTCTCCGATCAACCCGCCGGACGAGTGCCGCTTCTTCAAGCGCTGCAATTATGCCTCCGATCAGTGCGCAAAGGGCTGCCCGAAGCTGGTCGAGACGGCGCCGGATCACTTCGTGGCCTGCCACATGGTACATCGGGAATGAGCGGGACCCCGCCCGTCTTCTGACTTTGACCGAATGTGACGGTGGGCGGGCAACAGGGGATCTCCGCGGTTCATCAACATTTTTTGAAAGAGGTTTTCACTATGTCAACAACAAAGGATCTGGACCGGCTGCTCCAGCACTTTGTCGATGAAAAGGAACTGCCCGGGGCGGCGCTGTCCGTCTGCAGGGGGGAAGAAGTTCTGTATGAAAGCTATTGCGGACATCAGGACATCGCACGCACAAAACCGCTCACATCGGATACGCTGTTTCGGATCCATTCCATAACCAAGGTGTTTTCTTCGCTTTGCGGTATGATGGAATTCGAGCGCGGTTCCTTCCAGATGGATGATCCGGTGTATGAATACCTGCCGGAATATCGGAATCTGAAGGTCTGCGTCCGCCGCCCGGACGGCGCGCTGTTTGTGGAAGACTCGAAGATCCCGATGCGTATGCAGGATCTCTTCAATATGCGGGTCGGTTTTTATGCTCACGACGGAAGCCCGACTGAGCATGGCCTGAAGGAGGCACACGACCGGATCGGCGGCAGCAAGTTTTTGGCGGATTACGACCAGCGGACCGAGATCCGCGCGCTGGCCGACGTTCCGATGCTTTTCGAGCCGGGCACCCACTGGCAGTACGGTTATGGCATCAATATCATGGCAACTGTCGTCGAGGTGATCAGCGGCATGCCGATCAGCCGATACATGCAGGAAAAGATATTCGATCCCCTTGAACTGAAGGATACCGGATTCCGCTTCCGGCCCGGCTGGCGGGAGCGTCTGGCGGAGTGCGTCAAGCACCTGCCGGACGGCAGCGTGGCGCCCTGCGACGATGTGTTGGGCGATCCGCTGGACGCACCTTACAGGGAAGAGGCCGCTTATGAGGCGGCGGACTGCGGTCTGATCTCGTCGCTTCGGGATGTCCAGGTATTTGCCGGCATGTTGGCCAACGGCGGTATCTGGAAGGGAGAGCGGCTGATCGGGCGAAAGACCATTGACATGATGCGGCAGAGTCCGCAGACGGCACAGCTGATGAAAGAATTCCATGATTTCATGCCGGAGATGATCGGCTACGCGTACGGCTACGGTGTCCGCACCTTAGTCGACCCTGTCAAGGCAATGTGCAACGGCTCGGTCGGCGAGTTCGGCTGGTGCGGCGCAGCCGGCCCGTGGATGATGTCCGATCCTTCTGAGCGGCTTTCCGCCGCGTTTATGATCCAGGATATGCTGCCGGATTATCGCTACTACTGCAACCCGCTTCGCGCTGCGATCAACGGTCTGCTCTGACGACCGCCGGATGCCCGCCTGATTGCCGGGGCAGGCCGCTGCCCCGGCAATTCTATCCACGATCCAGCCGGAGAAGCAAAGGCAATCCATAGACAGGAGGCAAAGAAATGTCATCCTTTCGCCGAGGGTTTCTGTATTCGCTCGCGTCCGCGATCCTTTTCGGATTCGTTCCGCTGATCACGCTGCTGACGGATCAGTCGGGAGCGTCTCCATACATGATCGTGCTTCTGAAGAGTCCGATCGCGCTGATCCCGCTGCTGATCATTTTGCGCATCCACCCGGAAAAAACCGGGCCGATCACGCGAAAAGACTGGCTGCAGCTGGCATTGGTCGGCTTTTTGAGGACAGCGACGGAGGTGCTGCTCTTCCTGTCCTATCGCTATGTCAGCACGGGGAACGCAACAGTGATCCATTTCACTTATCCGCTGTTTGTCCTCGTTCTGGGTGCGTTGATTTACCGGGAACGGATCACATGGAAGGATGCGCTTTGCTTCGCGTTGTGTACGGCGGGGATCGCAATGATGTTCCGCCCGGGAGAAGGGGCGACGCCGCTGGGCTTCGCGCTGGCGCTGTCCTCCGGCGTATGCTTCGGATTGTTCACACTGTTTACGGACAAATTTGAACTGATCGAACGAATCGGCAATGCCCGCGTTACCTTGATCACCTATTTGTATTCTTTCATCTATATGGTTCCGTTCTGCCTGGCGACCGGGACGTTTTCGCTCGATCTGTCGATCCGGAGCTATGCGCTGGTCACATTGCTTACGCTGCTTGACGGGATCGTCGCTATGATGCTCCTGCAGGCGGGGATCCGGTACGCAGGCGGACGGGTCGCCTCGCTTGTCAGCGTTGTGGAACCGGTCACGAGCATCATCGTGGGCATCGTCATCCTGAGTGAAACGGCGACTGCAGCAAGTCTCATCGGTTCGATTCTGATCCTGAGCGCATCCATCCTGCTTGTTGTATTTGAGAGGGAAAGCTCGCCGCCGCCAGAAGGATCTTCATGAAGTCGCTGATTAGATGAATTAGATGAAATAGAAAAACAGCCGCTATCAAAGCGGCTGTTTTTCTATTTCATGAACCGATCGGGATCCGAACCCCCGGGCGATCCGTACTCCGTTTGCCACAGGATGAGCCCCTGGGGCGGCGCGGTCTGTCCGGCGAACGACCTGTCGCGGCGCTCGAGAATGCGCGGGATCTCGTCGGCGCCGCGCTCCCCGCGCCCGACTTCAACAAGCGTTCCCGTGATGATGCGCGCCATGTTGTAAAGGAAACCGTTTCCGGAGAGGGAGAGCCGGAGCTCCTCGCCGCTCCGGCGGATATCGATCCGGTCGATCCGGCGGACCGTCGATTTTTTGCCGCGGCCGGTGCGGAAAGAGGCGAAGTCGTGCTCCCCGACAAGATATGCGGCGGCGCTGCGCATCGCGTCTACGTCCAGCGGTTCCGGGATGCGCCAGACGTATTTCCGTTCGAACACGCAGGGGAGGGCGCTGTTCCATATGCGGTATACATAGGTTTTGCCCGTGCAGTTCAGACGCGCATGAAAGCGCGGCGGCATCTCGCGCAGGGAGACCGCGCCGATGTCCTCCGGCAGGTGCGCGCGGAGCAGCGCGAGAATCCTGTCGCAGTCCAGCGGCGTATCCGCGCGGAAGGAGGCGGTCTGCTGGCGGGCGTGGACGCCGGCGTCTGTACGCCCGGCGCCGTTGAGCTCGATCGGCTGCTCCAGAATGCGGGAGAGGGTATCCTCCAGCTTTCCCTGGACGGTCACGCCGGTGTTGCCCTGCCTCTGCCATCCGCGGTAACGGCTCCCGTCATAGCTCAGCTCCAGGCGAAAGTTGCGCATCGAAGACGCCCTCCTTCTCAAATCTGTTCCACGGCGCCGTGTCCGGCGGAGAAACCGCAAAGTGCAGCGCCTCGCCGGAGACGGGGTGCGGCAGGGAAAGCTCCGCGGACCAAAGCGCGATCCCGCAGCCGCGCTCGCGGCTGCCGTATTTCGCGTCCCCAAGCAGCGGCATCCCGCGCGAGGCGAACTGGACGCGGATCTGATGGGTCCGGCCGGTGAGGAGGGAGACGCGGAGCAGCGACTTCCCATCCCGGGAATCAAGGACGCGGTAACGCAGCGCGGCTTCCCGCACGCCTTTCCGCTGCCGATCCACGACATACGTTTTGTTCCGCGCCGTGTCATGAAACAGAAGATCGCGCAGCTCGCCCTCGTCCGCCGCCGGGCGGCCTGTGCAGACGGCCAGATAGGTCTTTGCGAAGGACCCCGCCGAGATCGAACGGCTCAGCGCCGCGGCTGCCTCGGACGTTCGCGCATAGACCATGACGCCGCCGACGTCTCTGTCGAGCCGGTGGACGCACAGCGCCTTGCCGCCGAGCATGTCCTGCAGCAGCGCGGGCATGGCGCTTTGCGCGTCGACGCCGGCCGGCTTGACACACACGGCGATGTGCGCATCCTGATACAGAAGCTCGATTTGCCGATCCATGGCTCAGTCCGCCAGATGAAGCGCGCCGTTTGGACAGACCTGCACACAGGCCAGACAGCCGTCGCAGCGCAGGGACTTTCCCTCGGCGTCAAATACGGGGATGTCATAGGGACAGGCGTTCAGACAGCAGCGGCAGCCGACGCAAAGACTGCGGTCCACATGCGTCCAGCCCTTGCCATCTCTGGTGATCGCGCCGACAGGACATGCGTCCGCGCACGGCGCGTCGCTGCAGTGGCGGCAGCTGTCGGTGAGATACTGCGTCAGTCCGCGGGGGAGATCGACGGCCTTGTACCTGCGATAGGAGACCGCGTTCGGATCGTCCCCGGCATAGTGATGATCCATGCACGTCACGACACAGGCGAGACAGCCGACGCATTTGGCATTGTCGGATACAATATGCGGCATTACGGCACCTCCTGTTCGGATTCCGCGGGGCCGACTGCGCAGACGGAGCTGCGGAAGCCGGGGAATCCCGAGATCGGATCCAGCCATTCACGGCTGATCAGGCGGTTGATATTGCCTCCGGGGTCATCGTGATAGATGTGCACGACGCCGGGTTTCACGCCGATGTCGGCAGCCACGGTAAAGCGCAGCGCGCCGATCGGCGTGCGCACCGTCGCCGGCTCCCCGTTGGAAAGACCGCACCTTGCAATGTCGTCGGGATGCATGAAGACCAGCGGATGCGCCTCCAGCGCGGAGAGCCACGGGACGCGCCAGGTGCAGGAATGGAAGAACTGCGCCCTGCGCCCGCCGCTGACCAGCAGGAAGGGATAGCGTTCACGGTCGCCGGCCAGCGCGCGCCAGTCGCGGAACTGCGGCAGGGCGGAATAGCCCTCGCGGTCATAGGGGGCCAGCCGGGAGGAGACGAATTCCACCTTTCCGCTCGGCGTTTTCAGGCCGCGCTCATAGCTGTACGGGCGCCCGGATTTTGTCTTCCTTGCGGGGATCCCCTCCGGAGCGGCCTTCAGCTCGGCGAGGGAGACGCCGGTCGGCCGGAGGATGTAATCGAGATATGCGTCGAAATCCGGGAGATCGAGCAGATCGCTGTGCAAGCCCATGGCATGCGCCAGACGGAGGATGATCTCCACATCCGGGAGCTTGTCGCCCGGAGCGATGGGAGCGGGGAGATAGAACAGTTGGTTCTCCTGCCCGACGATCACCTGATCGCGCTCTACGGCGGTGCAGGCCGGCAGCACATAGTCCGCCCGCTCGCACGCTTCGTTCCAGAACAGATCCGTCACGACGAGGAATTCAAGTGATTCCAAAGCCATGAGCATCTTTTCCGGCTCCGGCCACATCTGCGGATTGAGCCCGAAGGAGATCAGATTCCGCACCTGATAGGGAACTCCCGTCAGTATGACGTCAGCGAGACGGATGCACTGCGCTTCGTTCACGAGCTGCTGCCAGACGGGGAAGGCCCCGCCGGTGATATCGTCCTCTATGCATGGCCGCGGCATCAGATTCTGATGGTTGTCGTCCAGCACGGCCTTTTCCGCAGGGGAGCTGCAGTTCCCGCCGGGACGATCAAAGCTTCCGGTCAGCGCGGAGAGCATGATCACGGCGCGCTCGTTCTGTACGCCGTTGACACAATGGACGATGGAGCAGCTGGAAATCTGGATCGAGAGCCCACCTCCGGCGACCATGCGCGCTGTTTGGACGATTTCGTCCGCAGAAACGCCGCAAATCGCCGCGCTGCGCTCCGGCGGATACTCGGCGGCATATGCCTTGTAGGCATCAAACCCGACGCAGTAGCGTTCCGCAAAATCGCGGTCGTAAAGTTCCTCGCGGATGAGGACGTTTGCCATTGCCAGCGCCAGCGCGCCGTCTGTGCCGGGGTTGATCTGCAGATGTACGTCCGCTGCGGCGGCGGTGGGAGTTACACGCGGATCGACGACGACGACCTTTCCGCCGCGCTTCTGGACGGAGCGAAGCTGCGCAAGGGAACCGTCGCGGGAATAGGCCGGGTTGTTCGACCAGATCAGGAAGGTTTTGCAATGCGCGGCGTCCGGCCGGAAATTGCCGCCGTATACCAGATCCCAGGCCATGCCGTGCGCGCGGTTGCAGCAGCTGGATTCCGAACCGTAGTTCGGACTGCCGTACACCGCGGCGAGATCGCCGAGCGTTCTGCGGAACCATTTGGGATGCCCGGCAAAGAAAACGCCGGACTTCGCGCCGCTCTCGTCGCGCGTTTTGAGCAGCCGCTGCGCGATCGCGGAGATCACCTCATCCCAGCCGACGGGGACGAACGCATCCCTGCCGGAACACTTCGGGCCGACACGCTTCAGCGGCTGCGTCAGCCGATCGGGGTGGTGGACGTACTGCTTCAGCGCAGCGCCCTTGACGCAGAGCGAGCCCTTGATATGGGGATGTCCCTGCGCTTTCATAACCGAATGGATGCGGCCGTTTTCCACAGTCGCGTCGATCAGACAGCCCTGGCTGCACAGACCGCAGACCGCAAGCTTTGTTTCTGACATTCCATCTACTCCTGTCGCATGTTCTTTCCAAGTATCTTACATCGTCCCGGAGTTTTTGTCCAGCCCGCGGCAGGAGGAAATGCCGTTGATTCCGGGGAAGAATCATGATAGTATTTCAGCAGATGAACCATTTACCGAAAAGGATGTGCTGCAGATGGAACGCACTTACCGCAGCTGGCTGGACGGCGGCTTTGAAAGCGCGCAGAAGGAATACCGCGACCCGGCGCCGCTGCTGGGTGAAGACGGGCGGCTGCTCGCAGCGGGCTGGGCAAGACGCAACGTCTTTTCCTATGACCGCGACCGTGTCCGCCGCAAGCTCCGGCGGAAGGAATGGGACTTTTACCAGATCTCCGACGGGCATTACATGGCGCAGATCAGCTTTGCCAACATCTCGCTGGGCGGCTATGCCTCCGCGGTGCTGGTGGACCTTCGCGCGGGGAAGACGCTCTGCTCGCAGATGGCGCCGTTCCTCGGCGGAAAGGATAAGTATGTGCTCCCGCCGAAGGGCGACGTGCCGAACGAGGTGCAGATGCAGGTCGGAAAAGCGCTTTTTGAGACCGCAACGCGCCCTCAGTCGCGGACGCTCCGCTTCGAATCGGGCGGCGTTCTGTGCGATTTCACGATGGACATCGCGCCGGAACTGGAGAACATCACGACGGTCCTGCCCTTTGACGGACGTCCGGATCGCTATTTCATGACGACGAAGCAGAACTGCATGCCCTGCGAGGGCGTTTTCCGCTGGAAGGGGCACGAGGTGCGGTTCGAAAAGGAGAACGCCTTCTGCGTTCTGGACTGGGGCCGCGTCTGCACGCCCTATTCGCTGGTCTGGTACTGGGGCAACGGCTCGACCCGGCTGACCGACGCGGAGGGGAATCAGCACCTCTTCGGCTTTGAGATCACCTGGGGCATCGGCGACGAGTCCCATGCGACGGAGACCTGCCTGTTCTATGACGGGAAGGCGCACAAGATCGGACCGGTGGACGTGAAGACCTTCCCGAAGCCGGACGGTTATATGGATCCGTGGGAGTTCGTCTCGCAGGACGGGCGGTTTCAGCTGACGATGCGGCCGTTTTACGACCACCACAGTGATCTGAACATCGGCGTGATGCGGATGAACTCCCATCAGGTCCACGGGCTGTGGAGCGGAAGCGTCACGCTGGACGACGGGACGAAGCTGGAGATCCGGGACATGTACGCTTTCTGCGAATATGTGGAAAACCGCTGGTGAGAGGAGAAGAACGACATGGGAATCACGATCACTTCGGCGCCGTTCGGGACAACGGCAAAGGGCGAGCCGGTCACACGCTATGTCATGAGAAATGCAGCCGGGATGGAGGCCGCTGTCCTCAGCTACGGCTGCACGGTGCAGAGCATTTGCGTCCCAACGGCGGGAGAGAAGATCGACGTCGCGCTGGGCTATGACGATCTGCGCAGCTATGAGGCGGGGACCTGTTTTTACGGCGCTTTTGTCGGGCGCTATGCCAACCGTATAAAGTGCGCGCACTTCTGGCTGAACGGCAGGGAATACACACTGGAGAAGAACGATGGCGACAACCATCTGCACGGCGTATACTGCAAGCAGGTTTTCGCGGGCGCTGCGGAGGGGGATACCCTCGTGTTTCGCCGCGTCAGCCCGGATGGGGAAGAGGGCTTCCCCGGCACGCTGACCGTTGAGGTGCGCTGCCGCCTCACCGACGACAACGCGCTTGAAATGGAATACCTTGCACGGACCGATGCGGACACCGTCGTGAACCTCACGAATCACACCTATTTCAATCTGAACGGCGGCGGGGACATCCTCGGCCATCGGCTGACGCTCTGCGCCGATCGATTCACGGAGGGCGACGCGCAGACGCTTCCCACAGGGCGCATTCTGCAGGTCGAAGGGACGCCGATGGACTTTCGCGCCGGCAGACGCATCGGCGAAGACATCGGTTCCGACTTTGAACAGATCCGCCTTTGCCGGGGATATGACCACAATTTCGTTCTCAGCGGGACGCCGGGCAAACTGCGGAAAATGGCAGAGGCGGAGGGGGAAGCCAGCGGCATCCGTATGGAGGCGTTCACCACACAGCCGGCGGTGCAGCTGTATACAGGCAACTATGTCGATCTGGACGGCGCGCCGTTCGGAAAGGGCGGTGTGCGCTATCCGCGCTATGCGGGCTTCTGCCTGGAATCCCAGCACTATCCGTGCGCTCCGAATTTCCCGGAATTCCCCTCAACGCTGCTGCGTCCCGGCGAGGAATACAGAGAAAAGACGGTCTATCGCTTTTTTGGAAAATGAAGCGCGGCAGGATCAAATAATCCAGCACACAAAAACCGGCGCATCCCGATGTGAGGGATGCGCCGGTACCGTATACGGAACAGCCGGATTTACTTTTCGCTGCGCTCTTCGCCGAACGTCTTCTTCGCCTCATCCCAGCCGGCCTTCAAGCTCTTGATGCCGGCAAGGGCGATGTCCTTCAGCTCCGCGCCTTTATCGGCGGCGACGCCGGAGATCTTGTCGGCGGCGTCCCGGAGGGCGACCTTTGCCGCCGCGACCTTTGCTTCCACATCCGCCTGGATCTCGTCGAGCTTCGTGCGCTCGGCGTTCTCCTTGATGGCAGCCTGGGCGGCGGCGAGGCGAGCGATGGGAACGCGGAACGGGGAGCAGGAAACGTAATCGAGACCGGCTCTGTGGAAGAACTCGACAGAGGACGGATCGCCGCCATGCTCGCCGCAGACGCCGAGATGGATGTCGGGGCGGGTCTGACGGCCCAGCTTCGCGGCCATCTGGACCAGCTTGCCGACGCCGACCTGGTCGACCTTGGCAAAGGGATCGTTCTCGTAGATCTTGTTGTCGTAGTAGGCGCCGAGGAACTTGCCCGCGTCGTCGCGGCTGAAGCCGAAGGTCATCTGCGTCAGATCGTTGGTGCCGAAGGAGAAGAACTCGGCCTCTTTGGCGATCTCGTCGGCCGTGAGGGCGGCGCGCGGGATCTCGATCATCGTGCCGACCTTGTACTTCATGGCAATGCCGGACGCGGCGATCTCCTCGTCGGCGGTGGCGACGACGGTGTTCTTGACGAATTTCAGCTCCTTGACTTCGCCGACCAGCGGGATCATGATCTCGGGGACGACGTTCCAGTCGGGGTGACGCTTCTGGACATTGACGGCGGCGCGGATGACGGCGCGGGTCTGCATCGCGGCGATCTCCGGGAAGGTGACGGCCAGGCGGCAGCCGCGGTGGCCCATCATCGGGTTGAA
>JAEEGL013360737.1_pt1 | contig 12679 bp, 11 predicted proteins | sample 9134231 | NCBI WGS metagenome assembly JAEEGL01 (sample SAMN16246548, study PRJNA631951) | gut metagenome | biome: gut microbiome; feature: rumen; material: fiber-attached | host: Bos | place: Iran: Karaj | collected 2018-10
CCGGATGCTTATTCATTTCCTGAATTGCCCAACTGGTCTTTCCTGCTCCACATGGAGCATCAATTACTGTAATGATACTGTTACCTCCTAATGATTAGTTTTTGATTATCTAAACAGGGCATGAAGCGCCTTGTAGTTTTCAATTATTTACCGTACACCGTGCGGCTGCTTCCTGCTTCGCCCTTAAAGCGGGGCAGCGGGGGTTGCGGGGGCCGCCATCGCGGCAGCGTCGGTTTGCAGTATTCAGTTGTCAAGGTTCATTGCGCGGCAAAAAAACGGTGCACCGAAACAAGCCTGCGCATTCAGGCGTGTTTGTGTACACCGGCTAACAGCGCGGTTATATTACTTGATACAGGACAATAAAATCAGCTCAAGCATGAACGATAAAGATACACAATGCTTCCCTTTATTCTTTTGTGGGGCAAGTCTATCAGAATTGGAAAAATCCCGCAAGGGGGTTTCGCGAGAAAATTATAATATATTATTCCGTCTGTTGTTCTTCTGTCTCCGGGATGTACTCTAAGAAATCGCCCGGCTGACAATCAAGCATCCGGCAAATCTCGTTGATATTCTGCCACGCTATAGGGCGCTTCTCTCTTAACTTTTGGATTGTGCTTTCAGCTAATAGTTTTTCCTTACGAAGGCGCGTTGTATTAAAGCCTTTTTCGCGCAAGGCAGCCAGTACATCAAACTTATAAGCAAGCATAACACGCCTCCATTTTTCTTACGCCAGTTGGGAAACGGGGGGCCTATACGGATCGTGTTCTTTCTCCGTTATATAATACCATAAACACCCGGCACCGCCGTTTATAATATAACGCACGCACGAGTTAAAGGCAAGGACAGGCAAAACAATATATTTTAAAATACACGATTTAAGGTGTTGGCAATACACGAAACATCGTGTATAATCAGGCCATAGTCAGAACCGCAACACACGGCGACGGCTAAATATAATCCTTAAAGGAGATAGAAAAAATGCTTACCACTTCCGCCATCGAAAAAAAGATTGAAGAGCTCAAATCCCTTGAAGCTCTCGCAAAAGAGCTTGAGACTGAGATCGACTCCGCAAAGGATGAAATCAAATCCGTTCTTATTGAAAAGAACGTCGAAGAGCTCATCGTCGGCGCACATATCGTCCGCTTTACTTCCGTAATGACTCAGCGCTTCGACTCAACCGCTTTCAAGAAAAAGCTTCCGGAACTCTATTCGGCCTATGTTAAGCAGGTCAACAGCCGCCGCTTTACGATCAGCTAAAAGGAAGCGCCCCCTGCAAAATGCTTACCACGGCGAAAACAGGGGGCTATACCACCACCGGAATCGGGGCGGAGTGATTGAATGATATCATATCCGCCCCGCAAATTCAAGCCATATATTATTGAATGAAAGAGAGAATAAAGCCATGAATAACATTGACAAAATGAGCCGCCTTTGCGGTATGCTCGAAAAAGCTTTCCGTGTTCTGAATGAAGAGCTATTCTCTAATAGCTTACCGACTCCAATACTTACCGTTATCCCGTCCTCAAAGTCCTATGCACATTATACCGTGTATGACGCCTGGGACGCTAAGCAGGGCGGCAAGCGCGAAATCAATATTGCCTCCGGAACACTTGATAGGCCGATAGAAAATGTTGTAGCGTCGCTTGTACATGAGATGGTGCACATGAACAATGATCTTGTCCTCAATATCCAAGATACAAGCAATCGAGGAGTATACCACAACAAACTATTCCGCCGTGAAGCCGAAGCGCACGGATTGATTGTTTCCCGTTCGGAAAAATACGGGTGGAGTCATACGGAACCGGGCGAAGCGTTGATAGATATCATCATCAAACATGATGAAGTCTTTAAAGAGATCGAGCTTTGCCGGACAAGCTCATACCCTTCCGCCGTCGGAGTTGGAACACACACCGGAAGCGGAAGCCCCGCCATCAGCACGATAGGCGGGAACGGCCATCAGCGCAAATACATTTGCCCGTGTTGCGGCAACAGTGTTCGAGCAACAAAGGCCGTAAACATTGGCTGTCTCGATTGCGGCGTCGCAATGGTGCAATGCTAAACAGGATCAGCGGCAAGGCGGGAACCCTCCCGCCAACGCCGCGCAAGGGCTCACACTCTCCCGCATGGGCTCAACCGTCATTAAATAGTCATGGAGGCTATGGAAAGAAATGAAAAAGAAATACACTGTATCTCAGTTCGTTGAATTGTGCAGCGCACGCAAACCGAGCGTATACATCTACCAAAGCGGGAACCAGTCAAGCCGCATCAATCAGCTATTGGCAATGCAAGCCGAGTTGAGCTTCCCGGAAATGATTGTGCCCGTACCTCTTGCCGGGAAAGGCGACCGCCTGTATTTCAAGAACGGAAAAGATTATCTCGGCTTCAATAGGATCCGTTATATCGAATGCGATATCAACGAAGAAATGATTGGCCTTTACTTCACAATAGTTTGTGAAAGTCAAGAGCCGAACGCCACAGATAATAGATACGTCATGCTTGCAGATTAACGAACAAACGGAGGTTTTACGATGAATAACGCGCATTGCTCCCTTTGCGGGAAAGAATTAGAAATCTATGACATTCTCAACGACTATTCCGTTAAGCGAGAGCGCATAGGTTACGGCTCTATGTATGACGGAATGGCGCTCAACCTTTGCATTTGCAGCGATTGTCTTGACAAGATGATTCTATTATGCAAGATAAATCCGCTTACAAAAGCGGCGGAGCCCGTCCACCAACAAGGGAACCTATATCATTGAAGAACAGCGGTATCCGGAAAAGTCTACCATAACGAACACACTCAGAACGTGAGAATTTATGTTCGTAAAAGCTCGTTTCAGCTATGTAAACATATCCGCAAATTCAATCATCTTTGTGAACAGTATTATCGGAGGTAATCACAACATGGAAAGCAGAACATTCTATTATGCCCGCGTCTCATCAAAGGAACAGAACCTTGACCGCCAAATCACCGCATTCGAGGCCATGGGCGCGTCTTCGCGGGATATTGTAATCGATAAGCAATCGGGAAAAAGCCTTGACAGGGCAGGATATCAAGCGCTAAAAACAACTATGCTAAGAAAGGGCGATACGCTTATTATTAAAAGCCTTGACCGACTCAGCCGAAACAAAAGCGATATCAAGCGCGAGCTCGAGTATTACAGAGATAACGATATTCGCCTAAAGATCATTGATATTCCGACAAGCTGCATCGATTATCCGGAAGGGCAAAAATGGATTCTGGAAATGGTCAACAACATTCTTATTGAAGTTCTCGGCACGATTGCACAACAGGAACGCGAAACAATACACCAACGACAGGCGGAAGGAATAGCCGCCGCGAAAAGGAAAGGAAAGAAGTTCGGACGACCTCGGCAGGGAACACCCGCAAATTGGGATTCCGTCATAACCGAATGGCAAGCCGGAAGCATCACGGCAAAAAAGGCTATGGAGCTTACCGGAACGAAACGGACAACCTTTTATAAGCTTGTCAAAACGCTTTAATGAATGGAGGTAATAAAAATGGGCGAGTTCTTCATTTTCATTTTCGGAGGCTTGTTTCTGATAATCAAAGATTTGGTCGATACCTACCGCGAAGCAAAGTTTCAGACCGCTTACTGGAACCGCGTCAGCAATTCACGGCAAAGAAAGGAATAATATTTTCCCTTGTTATTTGCAAGGAAACGGCGTCTAATTAAGGCTTTTGTTCCGGTCGGTACTTTATACGGCTAACACAAACAAACGATTTTGAGAGCTAGTTTACTTGAATAATGCTATAGCGAAAAACAAATAAAGGGGCGGTTTGATTCCGTCCCTTGTTTGGTGGTGGTGTGTTCATAGCTTTTTCTTTCAAAGCCAGAGAGCCCGCCGCATGGCTGCTTACCCTTGACCTTGCAGCAGTTCCCCGGCTTCTGTTTCTATGATACCACGGACGGCGGCAACTGCATACTTTAAAAATCATCTCATATTTTAATTTTGTAAATCCTTTATTTCAAAAACTTAGAGTGCACTTTTTAAGTTTGCTATAAGCGTAATGGCGCTTAACAAAAAATCACACTTTAGCACCCTATATTTCTCTTACCATGTGCATGGGTTTCGGGTGCAACGCGGCGGGCGTTGTGGGCTGCCGGATCATGTCGGGCGAAAGGGAGAAGCGCATTGCGATGCTGACGAACAGCTTCGTGCCCTGCAACGGACGTTTTCCGCTGATCATCACTCTGACGGGCCTGTTCCTCGTTCCGGGAAGCGGTTCCCCTCTCGCGGCGGCAACGGTGCTCGCCTGCCTTGTGGTCCTCTCCGTTCTGATGAGTCTTGCGGCGACAAAACTGCTATCGAAAACGGTCTTCCACGGCGGGAGCGAGAGCTTTTTGATGGAGCTGCCGCCTTATCGTCCGCCGAAAGTCGCGAGGGTGCTGCTCTCAGGCGCGGTCGACCGCACGGCGCGCATACTGCTTCGCGCCGTCCTCGTTGCGGCACCGGCGGGGCTGGTCCTCTTCATCCTCGCGAATATCCGGACGCCGGGCGGACCGCTGCTCACCGCCGTCTGCGGCTTTCTCGATCCCTTCGCGAGGCTTTTCGGCCTCGACGGACCGATCCTCGCGGCGTTCATCCTCGGTTTTCCGGCGAATGAGCTCGTGCTGCCGATCCTTCTGATGGCCTATACCTCGAGCGGCACGCTGGCGGAAGCCGGCGGAGCGGAACTTTTTTCCGTGCTCTCCGCGAACGGCTGGACGACGTTCACCGCGCTTTCGACGGTGCTGTTCTCGCTTTTTCACTGGCCGTGTTCGACAACGCTCCTGACGGTACGCAAGGAGGCCGGCGGGACGAAATGGATGCTGCTCGCCGCCGCCCTGCCGACGGCGTTCGGGATGATCCTGCTTGCGGCGCTGAAGCTCTTCTCAAGTCTGCTGTTTTAGCGGGAGCTCCTTATCAAAGCCGCCCCGCACGCGCCGGAGTCGCTCCTCCGACACGATTTTCCGGCCCGATGAGGGCCGGTTTTCTCTTCCTCTCGGGTCCTTCCGCGGCGGCAAAAATATTTTTCAAATAATTAATTTGTAATGTTTCACCGCCCGTAAAAGTTTTCCGCGCAGACATTGACAAATTATATGTCAAGTCGTTTTTTCAGTGCGAATTTTGGCACTTGACACCGTTTTGCATCTGTCCGCTCCCGGCGTTTTTCGCCCTATTTTGGGCGACTTATCCACATTATCCACATGTTTATCCACAATAAAAAGTGTTTAAGCGGCTGTTTTTTCGGGAGTTATCCACATCGACCCTACGGACGGCACGGAAAAGCGAGGAAAACTTTGTCGAAAGAAACGGCGTAAAGCCTGTGCAAAAATTCTAACAAGCATGTTCTCCGGATATATTTTGCGAAGGCTCCGCGGCGGGCACGTGCGGCGTTTTTCGGCGTCATGACCGACGCTTTCCCGCTTTGTTTTTGGTTGGCCCCCTTCGCTTTCCGAGCTTCGCACATCTGCCGTCCGCGGGCAAAAAAAGAAGCCGCAGCTTTCGGCTGCGGCTTCCCGTGTTTTGAAAAAGCTTATTTTGCATACTCGGTCGCTCTGGTTTCGCGGATAACGTTGACCTTGATCTGGCCGGGATACTCGAGCTCGGCCTCGATGCGCTTGACGATCTCCTTCGCGACAACGACGATGTCCGTGTCGGAAACGGTGTCGCTCTTGACCATGATGCGGACCTCGCGGCCGGCCTGGATGGCAAAGCTCTTGTCGACGCCGTCGAAGGAGTTCGCGATTTCCTCGAGCTTTTCGAGGCGCTTGATGTAATTTTCAAGCGTTTCGCGCCTTGCGCCGGGACGGGCTGCGGAAATCGCGTCCGCGGCCTGGACGAGGACTGCTTCGACCGTTCCGGGGTCGACGTCGCCGTGGTGGGCAAGGATGCAGTGGACGACCTGGTTGTTCTCGCGGTATTTCTTCGCAAGATCGGCGCCGATCTGGTTATGCGTGCCCTCGACCTCGTGGTCGACCGCTTTGCCGATATCGTGCAGCAGACCCGCTCGCTTCGCGAGCTGGACGTTGACGCCGAGCTCCGTCGCCATAAGGCCGGCAAGATGCGCGACCTCGATGGAGTGCTTGAGAACGTTCTGGCCGTAGCTGGTGCGGTAGCGGAGGCGGCCGAGGAGCCTTATGAGTTCATGGTGCAGGCCGTGGACGCCGACCTCGAAAACAGCCTGTTCGCCTGCTTCGCGGATCTGGGTTTCGACCTCCTTACGCGCCTTTTCGACCATTTCCTCGATGCGGGCGGGGTGGATACGGCCGTCGAGGATCAGCTTTTCGAGCGCGATGCGGGCAATCTCGCGGCGCATCGGATCGAAGCCGGAAAGGATGACTGCTTCCGGCGTATCGTCGATGATCAGATCGACGCCGGTCGCGGTTTCGAGGGTGCGGATGTTGCGGCCCTCGCGGCCGATGATGCGGCCCTTCATTTCGTCGTTGGGAAGAGCGACGACGGAAACCGTTGCTTCGGCAACATGATCCGCCGCGCAGCGCTGGATCGCCATGGAGATGATGTTCACCGCCCTGCGGTCCGCCTCTGCCTTGGTTTTTGCCTCGATATCACGGATGATCAGTGCGGCGTCGTGCCTTGCGTCCTTTTCGACGTTTGCGAGGAGCACTTCCTTCGCTTCATCCTGGCTCATACCGGCAACGCGCTCAAGCTCCTTCTTCTGGTCTTCATAGAGCTTGTCGACGGCTGCCTCCTTTGCATCGATGGTCTTGGTGCGCTTGTTAAGCTGCTGTTCGCGCTGTTCAAGGCCGTCCTGCTTCTTGTCGAAACTTTCCTCCCTCTGCTGGAGCCTGCGCTCCGCGCGCTGGAGTTCGTTTCTGCGTTCTTTGTTTTCCCTCTCGTTTTCATTCTTTATGCGGTAGACCTCTTCCTTCGCTTCGAGGATGGTCTCCTTTTTGAGGGTTTCCGCTCGCTTCTGGGCTTCTTCGATCATTTCTTTGACCGTTGCGTCAGCCTTCGCGACCTTTGATTCTGCATTATTTTTATCGTACATATGAATTCCGACGGCTCCTGCGACCGCGCCGACCGCGACGCCTGCTATCGGAAGAACAATTGTAAGAATATCCATACTAACAGAATTTCACCTCCTTATATATTAAATGCGCCGCCCCGCGGCCCTCGCCGGCACAGCAAACCCGGTCACAGCTTTGGCAGCATACAGGCATTCAGTTTATTATATCCCTGCGGAAATGAAAAGTCAATGGCACAGAGATACTAAACTTTGTATAAATAGACTATATATTTATCCGCGGAGGTGTTGTTCCCGTGCTCAGCGCCAGGCTCAGCGGTCTTTTGCTCCGCAAAAGCGAATATCGTCCGGCAGCAGGCTGCCGGACGTTATATCGCTGCGCTTCCCCTCCGCCGCCGATTCTTCTCCGAGTCTTTTGTCGGGGATTGATTGGTTTTCGCCACCGCTTCGCGGCGCTTTTCGCTTCGCGTCTTTTGCTCCGCAAAAGCGAATAACGCCCGGCAGCAAGCTGCCGGACGTTATTCTATAAGGAGTTCCTACAGAAGAAGTTTTATTTTTTATTCGACGTTCAGCGCGATTCGCATGATCTTGATCGCGTCGGTCGCGTTGACGACGCCGTTGCCGTCAACGTCGCCGCGTGCGACCTGTTCGGCGTCGAGCATGATGACGCCCATCGCGTGGCGCAGAGCGAGCAGCGCGTCGGTAACATTGACAACGCCGTTGCCGTCGACATCGCCCACGAGACCCGGTTCGGGAGGATCGGGAATCTCGAGTTCCGGCGGCTCGGGAGCGGTGCTGCCGAGGTTCTCGCTGGTGGAGATCACGCGGATGACGCCGAGTTCGGTGCCGAGGACGGTCACGGTCATCTCATAGACGCCGGGTTCGGTGGTGCTGTACTCGGGGTTCCAGCTGTAGCTGACGCGGCTGTCGGTCCAGGCAAGGGTCTGCTCGGAGGCGTTCATGCCGCTCTTGAACTTGATCGTCGCGTTTGCGAGGATCGTGCTTTCGGGGACGCTCTCGCCGTTATCGGAGTTCACAACGTAATCGAGAGTGCCCTGCAGGGATGCCATCGCGGAGTCGGGAGCGTAAACGTAGACGTTGCCGGCGGAGGTGGAGAGGGTGAAGCTCGAACCGCTTGCGGTGAGGTACAGCGTCCTCTGCTGGCCGCCGGGCTGGCCGGGCTGGCCGCCTCCGGAGCTACCTGCCGTGGTGGAGATGCGCGCGTAGCTGCCGCTTGCGGAAACCGTCCACGCCGGTGCGGAGGTTTCGGTCGTGGTGATCGCGATCGAATAGCTCGGGTTCCAGCCGCTGCCGCTCTGGGTATAGGCGAGGTAGTAGTTGACGCCGCCCACGGTGCAGTAGAGCTTGCCGGTGCTGCTCCTGTACCAGGTGTTCGCTTCGGTCACGTTGGTGATGGAATAGCCGCCGGTGACAGAGGAAACGGAAACGGAGGTACCGGAAACGGAGCTGCCGCCGGTCAGGGCGTAGGTATTTGAAGTGTTGGTGATGACCGCGCCGATGCCGGGGGTCATGCTCGTCACGCGGGCATAGGCTTCGCTCTGCTCGCCGACAGCCTTCCAAGCGGCTTCCGCAGCAGCGGGAGTGGGGGTCGTGCCGCCTGAGGAGCCGGTCGCGGTCGCGGTGGTCACCTGGCTGCCGTTCTTATAGAGCTTATAGGTCTGGCCGGAGGTGAGCTGCGTGCTCGCGAAGATGACGCAGGTACCTGTGCGGGTGGAGTTATGGTAGCGCACGGTGCTCTCGAAGATCTTGGTGTTGGAGGAGTTATAGACCGCGATGGTGTCGCCGTTAGAGAAGCTGACGCTGCTGCCGCCGCCGCCCCATCCGCCGGAGGAACCGAAGCGGACGTAGACGCCGTAGCTCGGAAGCTCGACCATGTCGCTGGCGCCGACCGCCATCGTGCTGCCGCCGATGAGGCTCATCGTGCCGTCGCTGTCCAGCGCCGCGTTGCCGTTGCCTGGAGAGTAGACTTCGACGTTCGCGCCGCAGACAGTGAGCTCGCCGTTGGAATCAAGACCGTCGCCGGTGTTGCCGTAGAACTTGAAGCTGCCGCCCCACAGGCGCAGGGTGAAGGGATAGTTGCCGAGGTCGGAATTCGCGGCGTTGATGCAGTCCTCGTTGGTATAGACGATATAGGTGCCGGAGAAGCCGTTGATATGCGCGCCCTCGATGCCCTCGTAGCAGGTGGTGACGGTGAGGTTGATTTTGCTGTTGTCGCCGTTGTATTCGCCGAGGTTCAGGGTGTAATCCGCATGGACTCCGTCGTCCGTGGTGGCAAGGGTAAACGTACCGCCGAGGATGGTCATATTGCCGTTGGAGTGCAGCGCGTCGTCCGCGGAGTTGACGTTGAAGGTGCCGTCGTAGAAGGTGAGCTCCGTACCGGCCTTGATGCCCTTTGCGCTCGGATCGTTATCCTTATCATAGGAAGTGTTTGCAGAGCCGCCGCAGGCGAGGATCGTGACGTTGCCGCCGCGGAAAGTCGCGGAGCCCGCCGCCTGGATGCCATCGCACTGGGTGGTGATATCGAAGGTTCCGCCGCAGATGTAGACGTCGCCGGCGGTCTCTGTCGCGTTCTCGGCCTTCACGGCGTCGCCCTGGCAGGTGATATCGAACGTACCGCCGGTGATGGTCAGCGAACCGCTCGACGCGATCGCCTCGTCCGCCGCGTTGATGATGAATTCGCCGCCGCGGATGGTCAGCTTGCCGCTCATTTCGGTATCGTCGGAGGCCTTGATGGCGTCGTTCGTCTGGGTGGTGACGGTGATCTTGCCGCTGTTGATCTCGAGCTCGCTCTCGGTGCTGATGCCGTTCTTCGGAGCGTTTACAACGAGTTCAAGGTCCGCGATCTCCGTCCAGGAGCCTTCGCCGAGCTTGATGCCGTTCTTCGAATTGCTGTTGATGGTCAGCTTGCCCTCGCCGTTCAGATAGACCTTGGTGTTGGCCTTGGTCTTGATAACGGCGCTCTCGGCATAATACTGGTTGGAAAGGTCGCCGCCGTCCTCTTCGGGGCCGTAGACGTCCGCGTTATTGAGCGCGGCGTCGGTAAGGATGTTCTCAGTGCCCGCAAGAGCGGTGATGACCGCGCAGGCGGAGGTATCCTTCTTGATGGTGATGGGCGAAGTGAAGCTGCTTGTAAGATCAAGGCCGTTGAGGAGCAGCCAGGTATTGCCGGTGGCCTGCTTCTTGACTTCGATCGCCGCATCGCTCGCGGTGCCGTAGAAAACATATGCGCCGCCCGCTTTTTTGATGGAGACGAGGATGGTCGCATCTGCGGTATTGGTATAAACGGTGTTGCCGCTCGTGTCGGTGGAAACGGCGAGGTCATGCGCTGCCTCATCGGCCATGTTGATGCCGGTGACCTCGTACTTCGTGTCCGAGCCCTCGATGACGGTCACGGAATCGCCGTTGAAATAGAAAGTCGTGTAACCGACGGGAACATCCTGGATCGAAGTGACGCTCCTGCCGTTTTCATCGGTCGCGGTGACGGTGATCCTTGCGACGCCGACTGCGCCGCGTACGCCGGTGACGGTCACGGTGCTGCCGCTGACCGCGACGGCCGCGATGCTCTCATCGGAGGAAACGGCGGTCACGGACGCACCGCGCATGCCGCTCGCGGAAACCTCAAGGATTGCGCCGGTATTGCCGACATTGGTCCTTGCGACCTTGAGCGCCGCAGCCTGCTGTTCGCCGGCCGCAAAGGAAAGGCCTGCCGGAAGCAGCGTCAGCGCCAGCAGCAGAGCCATTGCGATAGAAAGAAATCTCTTTTTCATTGTATTGTCCTTTCCGGTTATTTCTTCCGGCCGCGGCCGGACGCTTTCCGAGTGGGCGGCAAAGGCTTCTTTTCCACCCTGTCGGTTACTGCATAATATAATAGTGAAATGTTCTTAAATAATTCTTAAAGCCGGGCGTCGCTTTTTAAGATTTCTTCTTCTTTTTCCTCAGCCGCGGTCGCTTTTCGGCCTTCGGACCGCCGCTGAAACGGCCGAACCGCACTCTTCCGGCGTTTTTGAGCAAATATACCTTGCTTTTTTTCAAATCTGTGTTATACTTTCCCTCCGTAAAAACATGCGGCGGAAGGAAACCGATGGCAGTACCGAAAAAGAAACATAATATCAGCGATCTTTTCGTTAAGAAGGGCTTTATGCCGTACTCTGCGGCCGAAAGCACCGACGGGGAAAAGCAGCACGACGAGCACGACGAAGCCTATTATGAGGAGCTTCTCGAGTTCGCCGTCGCCCTTGCGAACCGTCTGCAGGCATGCGGCGCTGAGACCTACCGCGTTGAGGAAACTATCGTCCGCGTGATCGAAGCTTACGGCGTTGAAAAGGTCGACACCTTCGTCATCCCGAGCTCGATCATGGCGAGCCTTGAGACCAACGACGTCGTTTTGACGAAGATCCGCCGTCTCAAGAGCGGCGGCACGATGCTCGATGGCATCGAGCGTTATTCCGCGCTCTGCCGCAGGATCTGCATCGAAAAGCCGGATCTTAAAACGGCGCGGAAGCTTCTTGTCGAAACCGACCGCAGCATCCACGAATACGGGCCCGTCATCTACTACCTTGCCGCGTTCCTTATCGGTTTCGGCTTCGGCATTTTCTTCGGCGGAAAGCTTGCGGAAGCGTTCGCCTCTGGCGTCTGCGGCATCGCGACCGGCGCTTCGCTGCGCTTTATGGGCCGCTTCCGCGCAAACGCCTTCTTCACCTCCTTCGTCTGCAGCTTCATTCTCGCTTTCATCGCGAACGCGCTGACGGCTGTCGGCCTCTGCAAGAACGCGGATATCGCGACCATCGGCGCGATGATGATCCTCGTTCCCGGCTTCCTTTTCACAAACAGCCTGCGGGATGTCATCTACGGCGATACGCTGAGCGGCGTAAACCGCCTTGTGCAGGTCCTTATCATCGCCGTAGCGCTTGTTTTCGGAACGAGCGCCGCGGTCTCGCTCGCGAGGCAGCTCTTCCCCTCCATCATTTCGAATCTTGAGCCGCTCGTGCATCCGATCTGGCTGCAGTGCCTCGCCGGAATGATCGGTACGCTCGGCTTCGGACTGATGTTCAACATGCACGGCCACGGCATCCCTCTCGCGCTGTTCGGCTCGATAATCTCCTGGCTTGTATGCAGTCTTTCGATGGGCGTCGGCGTCAGCGAACCGATCAGCTATCTCTTCGCCGCCGCCGCTTCCGGCTTCTACGCGGAGATCATGGCAAGGATCCGCAAATTCCCCGCAACGAGCTATCTGCTCTGCGCTCTCGTTCCCCTTATCCCCGGCGCAGGCATCTACTACACGATGGACTTCATCCGCCGCGGCATGGGTCCCGCCGCCTATGATAAAGGCGTTGCGACCGCCGCGATCGCCGGCTCCGTCGCCGTCGGCGTACTGCTCGTTTCCACCGGCTTCCGCATGTGGGGCGTGTATAAAAAGCGGAGACTGAAAGCGCTGAATAAAAAATAAGAATTGCTTCTTCGACAATTCACTATCCCGAAAAACAAAAAAGCCGTCCGAACGGCGCATCCGCATAAGGAGAAACAGGTTTTCGGCATGGAATAACCGAAGTTAAAAGAAAATCCGGGGGTACCGCGTGTAACCCCGGATTTGTTTCACTATTGATGCCGAAAACCGCTGAGCGTCTCAAAAGAGGAGATTTTTGTTCCCGGCAAGGCGAAAAGCGC